>Ga0209278_1000672_pt1 | contig 24348 bp, 20 predicted proteins | sample JI81BgreenDNA_FD_187504 | JGI IMG/M metagenome (GOLD analysis project Ga0209278, IMG submission 187504) | Wastewater effluent complex algal communities from Wisconsin, to seasonally profile nutrient transformation and Carbon sequestration -... | ecosystem: Engineered > WWTP > Effluent > Algae... | reverse complement strand
CCGGTGGCGTCCGTCGGTTTCCCGTCTGCTGAAAAAAGCGGCAGATACAATGCGCATCCTTCGCGCCTGGCCGGGCGGCCGCGGCGGTGATGCCCACAACAACAGCCATTCTCCCACCGCCATGCAGATCGGGCGCCACGTCCTGCCCAATGCCCTGTTCGTCGCGCCCATGGCGGGCGTGACCGACCGGCCTTTTCGCAAGCTGTGCAAGCGGCTGGGCGCGGGCTATGCGGTCAGCGAAATGGTCACCAGCCGCCCCGACCTGCAGGACAGCCTCAAGACGTCCCGCCGCGCCAACCACGACGGGGAAGCCGCGCCGATCGCGGTCCAGATCGCCGGCACCGACGCGGCCATGATGGCCGATGCCGCGCTCTACAACATCGACCGCGGGGCCCAGATCATCGACATCAACATGGGCTGCCCCGCCAAGAAGGTCTGTCACAAGTGGGCCGGCAGCGCGTTGATGCAGGACGAGCCGCTGGCCATCGCCATCGTCGAGGCGGTGGTGGCGGCCTGCGCGCCGCACGGGGTGCCGGTCACGCTGAAGATGCGCACCGGCTGGTGCGCCGCGGTGCGCAACGCGCCGGTCATCGCGCGCGCGGCCGAATCCGCCGGCGTGCAGATGCTCACCGTCCACGGCCGCACCCGCGAGCAGGGCTACAAGGGCGAGGCCGAGCACGACACCGTCGCCGCCATCAAGGCCGCGGTGCGGATTCCGGTGGTGGCCAATGGCGACATCGATTCCCCCGAGCGCGCCCGCGACGTGCTGCGTCACACCGGCGCCGACGCGATCATGATCGGCCGCGCCGCGCAGGGGCGGCCTTGGATCTTTCGCGAGATCGCCCACTTCCTGGCCACGGGCGAACACCTGCCACCGCCCGATCTGGCGGACGTGCGCGTGTGGCTGCTGGACCACCTGCACGACCACTACGACCTGTACGGCGAGTACACCGGCGTGCGCAGCGCCCGCAAGCACCTGGCCTGGTACGCCCGGTCCCTGCCCATCGCCCCGGCCGCCGCCGAGGCCTTCCGCACCCGCATCAACGCCACCACCACCATCGACGAACAGCTCGGCGTGGTCACCCACAGCCTCGACGCGTGGATCGCTGGCGACCCCGACGTCGACGCCGAACTGCCCTGGAAACTGGCCGCATGAAGAAGAACGACCTGCACGACTGCGTGCGCACCAGCCTGGACGCCTATTTCCGCGATCTCAACGGCACCGAGCCGGCCAACCTGCACGACATGCTGGTCCGGGCGGTCGAGCGCCCGCTGCTGGAGGTGGTCATGGAGCAGGCGCAGCACAACCAGTCGCGCGCCGCGCAATGGCTGGGCCTGAACCGCAACACGCTGCGAAAAAAGCTGATCGACCACGGCCTCATCGACTGACCCCCTTCACACCATCCCCAACCACCCCATGCGCGCCCTCATTTCCGTCTCCGACAAAACCGGCATCGTCGACCTCGCCCGCTCGCTGCACGCGCTGGGCGTGGGCCTCATCTCCACCGGCGGCACCGCCAAGCTGCTGGCCGAGCAGGGCCTGCCCGTGACCGAGGTGGCCGAGGTCACCGGATTCCCCGAGATGCTCGATGGCCGCGTCAAGACGCTGCACCCCAAGGTCCACGGCGGTCTGCTGGCGCGCCGTGACTTGCCCGAGCACATGGCCGCGCTGCAGGCCCACGGCATCGACACCATCGACATCCTCGTCGTCAATCTGTATCCCTTCGAAGCCACCGTGGCCAAGCCCGGCTGCACGCTGGCCGACGCCATCGAGAACATCGACATCGGCGGCCCGGCCATGGTGCGCAGCGCCGCCAAGAACTGGCGCGATGTGGCCGTGTTGACCGACGCGTCGCAGTACGCCGGCGTGGTGGAGGAACTCAAGGCGGGCGGCCTGTCGCTCAAGACCCGTTTCGCGCTGTCGGTGGCGGCGTTCAACCGCATCAGCAACTACGACGCGGCGATCAGCGATTACCTCTCGGCGATCGAATTCGACGACACCGCCGCGGTGCCCAAACGCAGCGAGTACCCCGCCCAGTCCAACGGCCGCTTCGTGAAGCTCCAGGACCTGCGTTACGGCGAGAACCCGCACCAGACCGCTGCTTTCTACCGCGATCTCTACCCCGCGCCGGGCTCGCTCGTCACCGCCACCCAGCTGCAGGGCAAGGAGCTCTCGTACAACAACATCGCCGACGCCGACGCCGCGTGGGAGTGCGTCAAGAGTTTCGACCAGCCGGTCTGCGTGATCGTGAAGCACGCCAACCCGTGCGGCGTGGCCGTGGGCGATGGCCCGCTGCAGGCCTACCAGAAGGCGTTTCAGACCGACCCCACCAGCGCCTTCGGCGGCATCATTGCGCTCAACCGGCCGCTTGACGGCGCCGCGGCCGAGGCCATCAGCAAGCAGTTCGTCGAAGTCCTGATGGCCCCGGGCTACTCACCCGAAGCGCTGGCCGTGTTCAAGGCCAAGGCCAATGTGCGCGTCCTGCAGATCGACCTGCCGCCCGGCGGCCCCACCGCCTGGGACCGCGGGCTGAACCTGTCTGATGTCAAGCGCGTGGGCTCGGGTTTGCTCATCCAGTCGGCCGACAACCACGTGCTGCAGCGCAGCGACCTGAAGGTCGTCACGACCCTGCAGCCCACGCCACAGCAGCTCGACGACCTCATGTTCGCCTGGAAGGTGGCGAAGTTCGTCAAGTCCAACGCCATCGTCTTCTGCAAGGACGGCATGACCATGGGGGTGGGCGCGGGGCAGATGAGCCGCCTCGACTCGGCGCGCATCGCGAGCATCAAGGCCGGGCACGCGAAGCTCTCGCTGCAGGGCACCGCGGTGGCCAGCGACGCCTTCTTCCCGTTCCGCGACGGTCTGGATGTGGTGGTCGACGCGGGCGCGACCTGCGTCATCCAGCCGGGCGGCTCGATGCGCGATCAGGAAGTCATTGACGCCGCCAATGAGCGCGGCGTGGTGATGGTCTTCAGCGGCGTGCGCCATTTCCGGCACTGAACGGACCACCCCCGCGCGGGCGCTGCGCGCCGTCACCCCCTCCAGGGGGCGCCACCGACGGCCCGGCAGAGCCGGCTCCGTGGTGGCCTCGATGGGTCACGCGCGCCGCGCCAGCACCTTGAAGATGTCGCGCGCGGCCGCCACCGTGTCGGCAATGTCCTGTTCGGTGTGGGCCGCGCTCACGAAGCCGGCCTCGTAGAGCGCGGGGGCGATGTACACGCCGCGGTCGAGCAGGCCGTGGAAGAGGGTGTTGAAGCGCGCGCCGTCGGTGGTCATCACCGTCGGGTAGTTCTGCGGCAGCTCGGGCAGCAGGAAAAAGCCGAACATGCCCCCTTCGCTGTCGCCGCAGAAAGGCACGCCTTCGGCGTCGGCCGCAGCCTGCAGGCCCTGCACCAGCGCCTGCGTGCGGGCGCCCAGGGCCTCGTAGAAGCCAGGCCGGCGAATCTCGGCCAGCGTGGCCAGGCCGCAAGCGGTGGCCACCGGGTTGCCGGACAAGGTGCCGGCCTGATACACCGCGCCCAGCGGCGCGAGCTGTTCCATGACCGCGCGTTTCCCGCCGAAAGCCGCGAGCGGCATGCCCCCGCCGATCACCTTGCCCATGACGGTCATGTCGGGCTCGAAGCCGGGGATCAGCCGGGCGTAGACGCTCTGCGCGCCCCCGAGGGCGACCCGGAACCCGGTCATGACTTCGTCGAACGCCAGCAGGGCGCCGTGCTGGGTGCACAACTCGCGGCAGCGTTTGACGAAGGGCACGCTGGCGCGCACGAAGTTCATGTTGCCGGCGATGGGCTCGATCATCAGGCAGGCGATGTCGTTGCCGTGCTCGGCGAAAGCGGCCTCGAGCTGGGCGATGTCGTTGTATTCCAGCACGAGGGTGTGCTGCACCACCTCGGCGGGCACGCCGGCGCTGGTGGGGTGGCCGAAGGTGGCCAGGCCCGAGCCGGCCTTGACCAGCAGCGCGTCGGCGTGGCCGTGGTAGCAGCCATTGAACTTGATGATCTTTCGGCGGCCGGTGGCGCCGCGGGCCAGCCGGATCGCGCTCATGCCGGCTTCCGTGCCGGAGCTCACCAGCCGCACCATCTCCAGGCTGGGCACCAGCTCGACGATCGCCTCGGCGAGCTGGATCTCGCGCTCGGTCGGCGCGCCAAAGGAAAAGCCGTCCAGCGCCGCCTTCTGCACCGCCTCCAGCACCGCGGGGTGACCGTGCCCCAGGATCATGGGGCCCCAGGAGCCGATGTAATCGATGTAGCGCTGACCATTGGCGTCCCAGAAGTAGGCGCCTCGCGCGCGCTGCACGAAGCGCGGCGTGCCGCCCACGGCACGGAAGGCGCGCACCGGCGAATTGACGCCGCCGGGAATCACGGACTTGGCGCGGTCGAACAGGGTCTGGTTCAGGTCAGTCATGGGCGATGGCTTGGCAGGTCAGTGGCGGGTGGTGTCGAGGGGAAAGTCGCCGGCGTCGAGCGCACTGTCGGGGCTGTCGCCGGCGCTTTCGTCGTCAGCGGGTGCGTCGTCGTGGGCCCAGAACAGGCGGTCGGGCAGGGCGTGGCCCATGCCCGGCTGGAAGCCGGCGTCCAGACACTGGTCGAGGTAGGTCAATGCCTCGGCACAGGCCGTCTGCAGATCGCTGCCGCCGGCCAGGAGGGCGCACAGCGCGGCCGACAAGGTGTCGCCCGCGCCGCTGAAGGTGGCTTCGAAACGCTCGTACCGCGCGGTGGCCAGCACCGTGTCGGGCGAGGCGAGGTGGCTCTCCAGGTGCTGGTCGGCGGCGTTGATGCCGGTGACCAGCACATAGGGTACGCCGTGCACGGCCGCGGCCCGCGCCACATCGCGCGGGCCGGGCGGACGGTCGCCTTCCCATTCCGGCAGAAGCCAGCGCGCCAGCGTGCTGTGGTTGCCCACCAGCACCGTGGTCTGTGGCAGCAGCAACTCCGCGCAGGCGTCCAGATAGGTTTCGATCGCCAGCTCGTCCCACCAGGACAGATCGGGCATGTACGCAATCACCGGTGCCTCGGCGTAGTCGCTGGTGATTTCGGCAATGGCGCTGAGGTTTTCGGGCGTGCCCACAAAACCGACCTTGAAGGCCTGGACGGTGATGTCCTCCAGCGCACAGCGCGCCTGGTCGGTCACGGCTTCTTCGTCGAAGGCGATGTGATCGTGCACCTCGCTGGTGTCGCGCACGTAGGCGCCCGTGACCACGGCCAGCACGTGGGCCGAGGCACTGGACATGGCGGTCAGGTCGGCGCTGAGACCGCCGGCCCCGCTGGGGTCGTTGGCGTTGAACACCATCACGCAGGGCAATGAGGCGCGCTCGGTGCCGGCGTCGGTGTCGTGTGCGGGGGAGGTGGGAGGGGTATCAGGCATGCGGGCGTGTGGCGGGTGGGGCGCGCCGCGTGGCTCCTGGCGCCACGGCGCACGCCCGCGGTTGACGCCCGTGCATCGGCGAAATCAGGCCGGAGGGCGCCTGAAGACCCGTCGATACAATGAATCGATTCTACGATAGGGCTCACTTTTATGAACGACAGCAAGACTTGGATGTGCCTATACAATGAATCGATTCTACGATAGGGCTCACTTTTATGAACGACAGCAAGACTTGGATGTGCCTCATTTGCGGCTGGATCTACGACGAATCGGCAGGCGCGCCAGACCACGGGATTGCCCCGGGCACGCGCTGGGCCGATGTGCCGATGAACTGGACCTGCCCCGAATGCGGTGCGCGCAAGGAAGACTTCGAAATGGTCCAGATCTGAGGCCCCGGCCGCCTTCGAGCGGCGGCCCGGCTTCCTCACCGCCTCGTCCCATACGCCCATGACCCCACGACCCTACACCGGGAGCGAATCACCGTGAGCAATACCTCACCCATCAAGGTCATGGTCGTTGACGACAGCAACACCATCCGGCGCAGCGCGGAAATCTTTCTCAAGCAGGGAGGGTATGAGGTCCTGCTGGCGGAAGACGGTTTTGATGCCCTGGCCAAGATCAACGACAACCCGCCCGACTTGATCTTCTGCGACATCCTGATGCCGCGGCTCGACGGGTACCAGACCTGCGCCATCATCAAGCGCAATCCGACCTTTGCCAACATCCCCGTTGTAATGCTATCTTCTAAAGACGGGGTGTTTGACAAGGCGCGCGGGCGCATGGTCGGCTCCCAGGATTACCTCACCAAACCGTTCACCAAGGACCAGCTGCTCCAGGCCGTGGCGCAGTTTGGTGCCCAAACATCCGGAGTTGTTTGATGCCTCACGCGCCCACCACCATCAAAAAGATCCTCGTCGTCGATGACTCGCAGACCGAGCGGCTCTCGCTGTCGGACATGCTGATAAAAAATGGCTACACGGTGGTGACCGCCGGTAGTGCGGCTGAGGCCTTCAGTCAGCTGGAATCGCAAAAGCCTGACCTGGTGCTGATGGACGTCGTGATGCCCGAGCAGAATGGCTTCCAAGCCACCCGCGCCATCACGCGCGATGAGCGCTACGCCCACATCCCGATCATCATGTGCACCAGCAAAAACTTGGAGACCGACCGCGTCTGGGGCATGCGCCAAGGCGCCCGCGACTACGTCACCAAGCCGGTGAACGCCGAGGAGCTGTTGTCCAAGATCGCTGCCATCGCCAAAGGCGACGGCGGGCAGGGCTGAACGGTCGGACGACCCGCGAGCGCATGGCCAAGAAACAATCGCTGAAGCTGCTTCAGGAGCGACTGGCCGAACGCCTCAGCGCGGCGCGAACCGAGTCGCTGGCTGCCACCTGGCTCGCCGTGGAGGCAGGCGGCCATCGGTACCTGCTGCCATTGGTGCAGTCGGGGGAAATTTTCCCCTGGTCCAGTGTGCAGCGCGTGCCGTACACCAAGGATTGGTACGTGGGCGTGGCCAACCTGCGCGGTGGCCTGTTCGGTGTGATTGATCTCGCCCGTCTGATGGGCGCCGGTGTTGCCGCTGCGGCGTCGGACAGGGTCACGTCTGACGCCCGGCTGGTCAGCTTGCACGCTGCGCTGGGCGTCAACGCGGTGCTCTGGGTCGACCGGCTCCTGGGCCTCAGAAGCCCGGGCGGCTTTAGCGCAGAGGCCCCTCCCGGCCCCGACAGCCCGCTCGCTGTGACGCGAGTGCTGGTGGACGCGCAGGCCCAGCCCTGGCACGAACTCGATTTGCAACGGCTGGTCAGCGAACCTGCTTTTCTGGCGATTGCGGCGTGACGGGCTGACGCCCGCCGCCCGCGTGTTTGTCATCTCTGTTGGAAGGTGTTCTCATGGCAATGCTTGACCGGTTTCAGGGTCTGTTTCGCAAGAAGGGTGGCGACGAACCCGATCTGAACCTGGCCAGCGACCAGGACATGGCCGATCTGGCGGCGGCCCGGCTGGCGCCCGACATCAGCGATCAGCCGATCGCACCCGGCCTGGAGATGGGGGACGATCTCGACAACCCCGGCTCGGGCGCCTTGATCAGCGTCCCCCTGTTGGGACGACGGCCTGCTGAACAGCACCAGCGAACCCTTGCGGTGTTGCTGGCGTTTGGTCTGGTGGTGCTGGGTGCGATCACTTTCTTCGTGTTGAGCCAGACCGAAAAGATTGGTCAGCAGGTGGCTGCGTCGGGTCAAGCGCTGATGCAGTCGCAACGTCTCGCCAAATCGGTGTCGCAGGCCCTGGTGGGCAACCCGGCGGCCTTCCCCGAGGTCCGCGAGAGCTCGGACGTGCTGGCGCGCAGCGTGCGCGCACTCAAGCAGGGCAACCCTGACATGTCCGTCGAGCCGGTGAGCGCGGACTACGCGGGCCTGCTCGATCCGCTGCTGCCGAAAGTGGACGCCGCCGAGTCCAGCGCGACCGCCGTGATGGCGCAGCAGGCGATCCTGACCCAGGTGGGCAGTGCGCTGCGCACCATCAACCGCCAGTCGTCCGACCTGCTGGAGATTGCTGAAACCATCTCATCGCTCAAGCTGCAACAGGGCGCTCCCGCCACCGAGATCTCGGCCGCAGGCCAACTCGTGATGTTGACCCAGCGCATCGGCAAGTCCGCGAACGAGTTCCTGACGCTCGAAGGCGTGAGCCCTGAGGCCGTGTTCCTGCTGGGCAAGGACTTGAACACCTTCAAGGAAATCGCCGAAGCCCTGCTGAAGGGCAATGAGGATCTGCGACTGCGGGCCGCGACCGATCCGCAGGTCCGTGAGCGGCTGGAGGCGCTGCTGAAGTTGTACGAGGAGACCCGCAAGGAAGCCGGTGCGATTCTGGGCAACCTGCAGGGCCTGGTGTCGGCCCGCGAAGCGCAATCGGGCATCATCGCCGAGTCCGAGCCGCTGCGGATTGGTCTCGAGAAGCTGCAACAAGACCTGTCCACCCGATCGGGCCTCGGCGGCACCGAGTTCGCCGCCCTCCTGGGTGCTGCGCTGTTCGCGCTGCTGTGTGCAGCCGGCCTCGCCTATGTGCAGCTGCAGGACAGCCGGCAGCGGCAGCTGGTCGCGGAAGCCCAGCGGCTCGCCGCCGAGGCGCAGGAGGCGGAGGCCAAACGCATCAACGATGCCAACCAGGCGGCCATTCTGCGGCTCATGAACGAACTGCAGACGGTGGCCGAAGGCGATCTGACGCAGGAAGCCACGGTGACGGAGGACATCACCGGCGCCATCGCCGACTCGGTGAACTACACGGTGGAAGAACTGCGTTCTCTGGTGGGTAACGTGCAGGCCACGGCGACCCGCGTGGCCCAGACCACCTCGTCGGTGGAAGCCACGTCCACCGAGCTGCTGGCGGCATCGACCGAGCAGCTGCGTGAGATTCGCGAAACCGGCCAGTCCGTGCTGGACATGGCGCAGCGAATCAACCAGGTGTCCGGGCAGGCGCAGGAATCGGCTCAGGTGGCGCGGGTCTCGCTGCAGGCCGCGGAATCGGGCCTGAAGGCGGTGCAGGACGCCATCGGCGGCATGAACTCGATCCGGGATCAGATTCAGGAAACGTCCAAGCGGATCAAGCGGCTGGGTGAATCGTCCCAGGAGATCGGTGAGATCACCGAACTGATCTCGGACATCACGGAACAGACCAACGTGCTGGCCCTCAACGCCGCCATCCAGGCCGCGTCGGCCGGTGAAGCGGGCCGGGGCTTCTCGGTGGTGGCGGAAGAAGTGCAGCGGCTGGCCGAGCGCTCCGCAGACGCCACCCGCCAGATTGCGGCGCTGGTGAAGGCGATTCAGACCGACACCCAGGACGCCGTGGCCGCCATGGAGCGGTCCACGCAGGGTGTGGTTGAGGGAGCCAAGCTCTCCGACAACGCCGGTACCGCGCTGTCCGAGATCGACCGCGTGTCGCGCCGGCTCGCTGAGCTGATTGAGCAGATCTCGGTCGCAGCGTCCCGTGAAGCCGACTCCGCCAACGAGGTGGCCGGCAACATCCAGCACATCTTTGCGGTGACGGAACAGACCGGGGAAGGCACGCGCTCGACCGCGCAGCAGGTGCGCGAACTCTCGGCCATGGCGGAGGAACTGCGCCAATCGGTGTCCCGGTTCAAGATTGCCTGACCCCACACGGGTTGAACGTCGTCTCACTGACCCACCATGCTCGATTCGCACGACCCGGCGTCCCATGCCCCTGTTCTCAATGACCTAGGGCCGCTGGCCTGGGTGTTCGAGGAGCTGCGAAAGTCGCTGGACTCGGCCAACAAGGCCATCCGGCGCTTCTTGCGGGAGCACGAGCAGTCCCGCCAGAGCGACCTCGAGGCGGTGGATGCCTCGGCCTTGCGCATGGCGCGCCAGCAGATCCATCAGGCGGTGGGCGCGCTGGAGGTGGTCGGCCTGGCTGCCCCGGCGCAGGTGTTGCGGGGCATGGAAGCGGCGGTCCAGCGCTTTGTCCAGCGACCGTTGACCTGCACCGACGAGGCGGCCGCCAAGGTGGAGCGGGCGAGTTTCGCCCTGATCGAGTTCCTTGAAGCGGTGCTCAACGGCAAGACGGTGCACCCGGTTGGCTTGTTCCCGCAGTACCGCGACGTTCAAGAGATCGCGGGTGCCGAGCGCGTCCATCCGGCCGATCTGTGGCCACTCGATCCCCGCGGCGTGGATCTGCCCGCGCCTTCGGGAGCCAACCCTTTGCAGCCCAGCGCCGCACTGCGCTCGATGTTCGATCGGCTGATCCTGCTGGTGGTCAAGACGCAGAGTCTGGCTTCTGCCCAGCAACTGGCCCGTCTGTGCACCGGCTTGTCCGCCGGGGCTTCGCATCCGCGCGTCATCACGTTCTGGCGCGTTGCTGCGGCCCACTTCGAGGCCATCGGGCACCAGTTGGTGCCCGCCGATTTGTACGCCAAGCGAGCGACCTCCCGCGTCCTGTTGCAGTTCAACGCACTGTCCCAGCCGCAGCCACAGGTGTCGGAGACGCTGCTGCACGACATGCTGTTCTTCTGCGCTCAGGCTGAGCCGAAGGACCCGGCCCGCACGCCGCAGCTGGTGTTCGTGCGGCAGGCGTATGGCATTGCGCAGGAGCGGGGCGTCGACTACCACCGCGCCACCCTCGGTCAGTATGACCCGGCCTTGCTCGTGCAGGCCCGCAAGCGCATCAACGCGGCGAAGGAGGCCTGGTCCCTCTTCTCCGGCGGTGACCGCAGCCGGGGTCGCCAGGTGCAAGAGCAGTTTGGCCTGATCGGTGAGTCGCTCCTCAAGCTGCATCCCGCCAGCCAGCACCTGGCCTCGACCTTGGTCCGCGCCGCAGAACGCGCGGTCAACGAGTCCGGCGGTGTGTCGCCCGAGCTGGCGATGGAAGTTGCCACGACCACCCTCTATCTGGAGGCTGTATTTGAGGATTTCGACCCCCAGTCGCCCGAGCTGACCGACCGCACCCAGGCGCTGGCGCAGCGTCTGCAGGGGGTGCTCTCGGGCGAGCCGGCCCGGCCGCTGGACCCTTGGATGGAGCAGCTGTACCGGCGCGTCAGCGATCGGCAGACCATGGGCAGCGTGGTCGGCGAGCTCAAGGTGTCTCTCGGCGAGATCGAGAAATCGTTGGACCAGTTCTTCCGGACCCCAGACGACAAATCGGGCTTGCATGTGGCGGTGGCCCAACTCACTCAGATGCGTGGCGTGTTGTCGGTGTTGGGTCTTGACCATGCGGTCCAGACCGTCGCCCGCATGCGCACCGTGGTTGAGCAGATCCTCGACACCGAAGTCGACGAGTCCCAAGCCCGAGGCGCCGGCACGTTCCAGAACCTGGGCAACAACCTCAGCGCGTTGAGCTTCCTCGTGGACATGCTCAATTACCAGCCGGCTCTGGCCAAGAAGCTGTTTCGCTTCGACGACGCTGAGGGTGAGCTCAAGCCGGTCATGGGCCGGACCGCGCCGGTGGAGTCTGCGCGCACCGCGGCCGCGCAAGACGCGCAGGCGCTGCACGAAGGTGTCGAGCGCATCGTCGACAGCGTATTTGGCGGCCTGGAGTTGTCGGACCTGGGCGATCAGCTGGATGCCCTGGCCTCGCAGGCGGCGCTCGCCGAGCAACCTGCGGTGGCGCGCGCTGCCCGGGAGGCGGCGCAGGCCGTGATCAACCAGGACGCCCAGGCTGGCGCTCAGGCGCTGGTGGGGCTGACTGAGCAGGTGGCGGAAGCGGCGCAGCCGCCAGCACCACCGGCGCCGGCCCCCGCCCCGGCGTCGGACGACGCCGACGATGATCTTCTGGACATCTTCCTGGAGGAGGCGCGCGAAGTCGTGGCCAATGGGTCGGCTGCGGTGCAGGCCCTGGCCGATGAGCCCGGCAGCCTGGAGCACCTGACCACGCTGCGGCGGGCGTTCCACACGCTCAAGGGCAGCTCCCGCATGGTGGGCCTCAACGAGTTCGGTGAAGCGGCCTGGCAAATGGAGCAGTTGCTCAACGCCGTTCTGGCCGAGCAGAAGCCGGCGTCGGCAGCGCTGCAAGACCTGGCGCGCGATGCGCTGATCCGCTTCGGCGCCTGGGTGGAGGCCATCGCGGACCACGATGCCGACGGCTGGTCGGCCCAACCGTTCCGTGCAAGCGCGCAGGCCCTGAAGGACGAGGATCGCTTCCTGCCCTTGGGATTCCCGGCCGACGGCGCTGACGGCGGTTCCGTTGACCCCGCACCGCGAGCGGAAGCCAGCCTTGAGGTGCCGGTCGACATCGCACCGCCGGCCGAACGCGTGGTACCGACGCCGCCGATGGACGCCGCGCCGATGCTGGCGGATATCGACTTTGCGGCCATCGGCCAGGTCGCTGAAGCCACCGACCCGGCGCCCTCGGTGGTGCCTCCGGACGCAGCCGCGGAGGCCTTGCCCGATCTCGGCTTTGATCTGCCGCTGGACGCCGGCGCCATCGAGGTGATCGATGCCCAAGCCCTGGTCCCCAGCAGCGAGGGCGCCGCGGAAATGGCCGCCTCCGATGTCGACGTGCCGGCGGCCGCCGACCGGCAGGACGCCGTAGCGACCGAGGCGCCGCTCCCGGTGGCTCACGACGAGTTCATCGGTGCCGAGGCGCTGGAGTGGGCGGTGCTCGAGCCCGGCGATGAGCCGGAGGCCGCAGCCTTGGTCGATGCACCCGCATCCGCACCCGCACCCGCGTCCACCGCGGCACCGGCCACGGTCTTGCCCGGTGATTCGTCCGTTGAACCGCCGGTGGCAGAGCTGGCCGCTGAGCCGGTGCCAACGCCGGAAGCCGCGTCGGGTGGCCCGCCGGCTGATGTGGGGGCTCATGTGGGGGTTGATGCCCCGGCTGAGACGCCTGTCGACGAGCAGACCCGCGTCATTGGGTCGCTGCACATTCCGCTCAAGCTCTACAACGTGTACTTGAACGAGGCCGACGAGTGGTCGCGCCGTCTCAACACGGCGCTCGTCGAGTGGAGCCTCGAGCAGCACGAACCCATTCCCTCGTCGTGCGAAGCATGGGCGCACTCGCTGGCCGGCAGTTCGGCCACGGTCGGCTTCGACGCGCTGTCGCAGATCGCCCGTGCGCTGGAACACGCGATCGGTGCCGTGGCCTTGCGCCAGGCCGATGGCATCGCTCCTCCCGCCGGGGCGGCCCCTTTGTTTGTCAAGGCATCCGACGACGTGCGTCGGCTGTTGCACCAGTTCGCCGCCGGCTTCCTCAAGGAGCCCGATGCCACCCTGTTGGAGGCACTGCATGACGTGCTGACAGCGGCGCCGTCGGTGACCGATGCTTCGTCCGCCGGGGATGCGCTCCCCGCGTTGCCGAGCGCCGACGAACCGACCGCCGATGCGCCTGTTGCCGAAGCGGCTGTCGATGCGCCGCTGACCGTTTCGGCGGGGGAGCTGATCGCTGACCTCAGCGCCGAACTGGCGCCGGTGTTCCCCGCCGCCGCGGCGCAGACCGCCGCGCCCACCGGCGCAGCGCCGCTGGCCCCGGTGGTGGAACCGAGTTTTGCCGTGCCGACCGCGCCGATCGTGCCGCACGAGGTTCAGGACATCGACGACGACATCGATGCCGTCGACAGCATCGACATCGATCTGTTTCCGATCTTTGAAGAAGAGGCGCAGGAACTGTTGCCCAAGCTCGCCGGCGCGCTGCGTCAGTGGGTGGCTCGGCCCGACAACGCCAGCGCCCGTGTGGAGGTGCTGCGCAACCTGCACACGCTCAAAGGCAGCGCCCGACTGGCCGGTGCCTTGCGGCTGGGCGAGATGGCGCACCGGATGGAAACCAGTGCCGAGCGCCTGACCGGCGACGCCCTGAGCAGCGCTGATCTGGATCCGCTGGTGCAGGCGCTGGACGGCATCCAGACGCGCTTCGACGTGTTGCGTCGGGCCGATCATCAGGTGGCGGATCTGGTGCATGCCTTGCCCGAATCGCCCGCGGCGTCGGCGCCCGTTGCTCCGGTGGCTGAATCCCCGGCGGTACCGGCGCAGACCGGCGGCGTGACCGCCTCGACGGTTCTGGCGCCAACCGCGGTGGTGCCGGTGGCGGCGCGCGCTGGCGCGGCCGTGCGTGTGCGGCCGGAGCTGCTTGACCGGCTGGTCAACCAAACCGGCGAGGTGATGATCACCCGTTCCCGCATGGAGGCCGAACTGGTGGCCCTGCGCTCTTCGCTGAAGGACCTCACCGGCAACCTGGATCGACTGCGCGGCCAGCTGCGCGACATCGAGCTGCAGGCCGAAACCCAGATGCAGTCCCGCCTGGCGCAGGCGCGCGACGCCGACCAGTCGTTCGACCCCCTGGAGTTCGACCGCTTCACGCGAGTGCAGGAACTCACCCGCATGATGGCCGAGTCGGTCAACGACGTGGCCACCGTGCACCGCAACCTGCAGCGCGCGGTGGAGACCACCGAAGACAACCTCATTGCCCAGGCGCGGCAGACCCGCGAACTGCAGCGCGATCTGCTGCGCACGCGGATGGTGGAGTTTGAAGGCATCTCCGAGCGCCTGTACCGCGTGGTGCGGCAGGCGTCCAAGGAGACGGGCAAGCAGGTTCGCCTGGACATCACCGGCGGTCAGATCGAAATGGACCGCGGCGTGCTCGACCGGATGACCGCCGCGTTCGAGCACCTGCTGCGCAACCACGTGGCCCACGGCATTGAGGCGCCGGACGTGCGGTTGGCCAAAGGGAAACCGGCCGAAGGACAGATTGAAATCCGGCTGGCGCAGGAGCTCAACGACGTCTCGGTGGTGTTTTCCGACGACGGCGCTGGCCTGGACCTCCCGCGGCTGCGCGAGAAGGGCCGGCTGGCCGGCATCGTGCCGTACGGTGCGGAGCTGGCTGATGACGAGGCCGCGCAGTTGATCTTCGAACCCGGTATCAGCACCGCGCAGGCGGTGTCGGAACTCGCGGGCCGCGGCATCGGCATGGACGTGGTGCGCAGCGACGTGCTGGCGCTCGGTGGTCGCATCGTCACCGCCACCGAGGCGGGCCGCGGGACGAGCTTCACGCTCGTGCTGCCGCTGACCACCGCCGTGACCCAGGTGGTGATGGTGCGGGCCGGCGACCTGACGCTGGGCGTGCCCTCGAACCTCGTTGAGTTGGTGCGTCGTGTGTCGGTGGCCGAGCTGGAGCAGGCGTATACGAACGGCCAGCTCACCTACGGCAGCGAGCAGGTGCCCTTCTATTGGTCGGGCGCGTTGCTGCAGCACTCGCCCAAGTCCCTGGAAGCCCAGGCGCGCACGCTGCCGGTGGTGGTGTTCCGAAGCGCGGCGCAGCGCGTCGCCATGCACGTGGACGAGGTGCTGGGCAGCCAGGAAGTGGTGGTGAAGAACCTCGGTGCCCAGCTCTCCCGCCTGCCCGGTCTGGCGGGTATGTCCGTGCTGGCCTCGGGCGCGGTGGCGCTCATCTACAACCCGGTGGCGCTGGCGGCGGTGTACGGCGCCCAGGTGCCGCAGTGGGTGGCGGCCCACGCCGCGACCACCGACACCGCGGTGCCCGATGTGGCGGTCGAGGCCGCGACGACGACGGTGCCGCTGGTGCTGGTGGTGGACGACTCGATCACGGTGCGGCGCGTCACGCAACGCCTGCTGCAGCGCGAAGGCTACCGCGTGGCGCTGGCGGCCGACGGCCTGCAGGCATTGGAGCGGCTGCAGTCGGAGCGCCCGGCGGTGGTGTTGTCCGACATCGAAATGCCACGCATGGACGGTTTCGACCTGGTGCGCAACATCCGCGCCGATGCGGCGCTGGCCGGCTTGCCGGTGATCATGATCACCTCGCGCATCGCCGAAAAGCACCGCGAACACGCCCGCGAACTGGGCGTGGACCACTACCTCGGCAAGCCCTACTCGGAAGACGATCTGCTGGCGCTGGTGTCGCGCTACGCCAAGGCGGAGGCCGCTGCGACCTGAGGCCCAGACGGCGCCGCCGATGACGAGGCCCGCCGCGTGCGGGCCTTTTCTCTGGTGTCGGTCGTGTGGCCCGTGCGTGTGCCGCCGCCGACACTCAGGCCGACTTTTTCACCACCGCATAGCGCGCGAGTGTTCGCTCGCGGGCCTCGGCGTGGTCGACCACCGGTCGGGGATAGGTGTCGCCCAACACGACACCGGCGCCCTGCAACTCCAGGGCGCGGGCGGTCCAGGGGGCGTGCAGCGCGGCGTCGGGCAGGCTGGCGAGGGCGGGCAGGTAGCGGCGGATGAAGCGGCCCTGCGGGTCGAATTTTTCGCTCTGGCTGACCGGGTTGAAGATGCGGAAATAGGGTTGCGCATCGCAACCGCTCGAACTGGCCCATTGCCAGCCGCCGTTGTTGGCGGCGAGGTCGAAGTCGATGAGCTTTTCGGCAAAGTAGCGCTCGCCCCACCGCCAGTGGAGTCCCAGGTCCTTGACCAGAAAACTGGCGGTGACCATGCGCAGGCGGTTGTGCATGTAGCCGGTCTGGTTGAGCTGGTGCATGGCGGCGTCCACCAGCGGGTAGCCGGTGCGGCCCTCGCACCACGCCGCGTACAAGGCCTCGGCGGGCTTTCCCTGCTCAAAACGGATCGTGTCGTACTCCGGCTTGAAGGCGCGCTCGACCACGTGCGGGAAGTTCGCCAGGATCTGGTGGTAGAAGTCGCGCCAGATGAGTTCGGACAGCCAGGTGCTGGCGCCGGCGATGCCCTGCAGGTGCATCGGATGGGCCAGCCGCGCGAGCTGACGGACCGACACGGTGCCGAAACGCAGGTGCACGCTCAGGTAGCTCGGGCCTTTCACGGCGGGAAAGTCGCGCGCCTCCTGGTAACGCTCGATGCGCTCCGTGAAGTCAGCCAGCAGCCGCTGGCCGCCCGCGCTGCCGGGGGGCATGGGCAGCTGTGACAGGTTGGTGGGCGCAAAGCCGATGTCGGCCAGCGTGGGAACCGGGTGTCTGAGATCGCCGGGGCGGTCAGCGAGCGCGGCGGCGTGCGGCGCGATCGGGTGTTCGGCGAGGTCGGCCGGGGTGAGGCGGCGCAGCCACGCGTTTTTGTAGGGGGTAAAGACGCCGAACGCGTGACCGGCCTGGGTGAGCACCTCGCGCCGCTCGAAGATGACGTGGTCCTTGAACGTGCGCCAGGCCATGCCCGCGTGGGCCAGTGCGCCGAGCACCCGGGCGTCGCGGGCGAGGGCGGCGGGTTCGTCATCGTGGTTGGCAAACACCGCTTGCACTCCCAGCCGTTGCGCCAACGCCGGGATCGCGTGGGCCGCGCGGTCGTGGAGCACGATCAGGCCGGCGGCGGCGTGGCCGTGGGGTGCCGCCAGCGCGCGGAGTTGAGCGTCGAGGTCGACGAGCGATTCGCGGATGAATTCGACGCGGCGGTCCGCCCGCGGCAGCGGGTCGAGGATGTCGCGGTCGAACACGAACACGCACCACACGCGCCGGCTGCTGGACAGCGCGTGGTGCAGGGCGGCGTGGTCGTGCGCGCGCAGGTCGCGGCGGAACCAGACAAGGGCGCTGTCGAAGGAGGTCATGGGCGGACTGGGGTATCCCGGGCGCCAGGGAGGGGCGGCTTAAAATTCCCGGATGGCCGACGATTCTGCCCCCATCAACCTGACCAATCATTTCCTGATTGCGATGCCCGGCCTGAGCGATGAGCTTTTTGGGCGCAGCGTGGTTTTCATGTGTGAACACAGCGAGCGCGGCGCGCTGGGGCTGGTCATCAACAAGCCCAGCGACATCCGCGTGCCCCGCCTGTTCGAGAAAGTGGATCTCACCCTGGGGCGCGACGATCTGGTCGACACACCGGTGTTTCAGGGCGGGCCGGTGCAGACCGAGCGCGGCTTTGTGCTGCACGAGGCGGTATCCAGTGAGGCCGTGGGCGACGGCGAAGTCGAGTCGGTGTACGCGTCCACACTCACGATCTCGGGTGGCCTGGAGATGACGACCTCGCGCGATGTGCTGGAAGCCATGGCCATGGGCGGCGGGCCGCGGCGGGTGTTCATCACGCTGGGCTACGCCTCGTGGGCCAAGGGGCAGCTCGAATCCGAACTCGCCGAGAACGCGTGGCTCACTGTGGCCGCTGACCGCGCCGTCATCTTCGACACGCCGGTGGAGCAGCGTTACGAGGCTGCGATGGGTCTGCTCGGCCTGCAGCCGTGGATGCTTGCGCCGGACGCCGGCCATGCCTGAACGGGTCATCGACCACCCCGTGACGGGCCAGACCTTTCTGGCCTTCGACCTGGGCCGGCGCCGCACCGGCGTGGCCACCGGCAATCGCCTGACCCGCACCGCCACGCCGCGGCCCACGCTGCGCGCCGAGGGAGACGCGCGCTGGGCCGCGATCACGCGGCTGCTGGCCGAGTGGCAACCCGACGCGCTGGTGGTGGGCGTGCCGCGCCACCCGGATGGCGTGCCGCACGAGATGACCGCCCACGCCCTGCGTTTCGCGCGCCAGCTGCGTGGGCGCACCGGGCTGCCGGTCCACGAGGTCGACGAGCGCTACACCACCACCGAGGCCCACAGCCTGGGCGCGGCGGATGCCGACGCGGCCGCGGCCTGCCTCATCCTTGAACAATTTCTGCGGAGCCTGCCGTGAGCACCCCTTCCCTTCCCGACGCCGAGGCGCTGTACGGCGCCTTGCGCGACCTGGTCGCCGACCACATCGGCCGTGCCGGCGTGCCGGTGCAGCTCGTGGGCATTGCCTCGGGCGGCGCCTGGATCGCCGAGCGTCTGCAGCGCGACCTGGGTCGTCCGGGGGCGGCCGGCGTGGTGTCGTCGTCCATGCACCGCGACGACTTCGCCCGCCGTGGCCTGGCCGCCAGCGCCCAGACCCAGCTCGGCTTCGACGTCAACGGCGCCCACGTGCTGCTGGTCGACGACGTCCTCTACACCGGCCGCACGCTGCGCGCGGTGATCAACGAGCTGTTTGACCACGGGCGCCCGGCCAGCGTGCGCCTGGCGGTGCTGGCCGACCGCGGCGGCCGCGAACTGCCGATCGAGCCCACGCTGTGTGCCGCCCGCCTGAGCGTGCCCAGCGGCCACTCGCTCGAACTCCGGCGCGCCGACGACGGCCGCCTCCACTTCCGGCTGGAGTCCCTGCAACCATGAGCCTGCGCCGCAATCCCCAGCTCAACAGCCGACGACGGCCGCCTCCACTTCCGGCTGGAGTCCCTGCAACCATGAGCCTGCGCCGCAACCCCCAGCTCAACAAGAACGGCGAGCTGATCCACCTGCTGTCCACCGAGGGGCTGTCGCGCGACATCCTCACCCACATCCTCGACACCGCGGCCAGCTTCACCAGCGTGAGCAACCGCGAGGTGAAAAAGGTGCCGCTGCTGCGCGGCAAGAGCGTGTTCAACCTGTTCTTCGAGAACAGCACCCGCACCCGCACCACGTTCGAGATCGCGGCCACGCGCTTGAGCGCCGACGTCATCAACCTGGACATCGCGCGCAGCTCCACCGCCAAGGGCGAGTCGCTGCTCGACACCATCGCCAACCTCAGCGCGATGGCGGCCGACATCTTCGTCGTGCGCCACAGCGAGTCGGGCGCGCCCTACCTGATCGCGCAGCACGTCGCCCCGCACGTGCACGTGGTCAACGCCGGCGACGGGCGCCACGCGCACCCCACGCAGGGCCTGCTCGACATGTTCACCATCCGCCACTACAAGCACGACTTCACGCGCCTGTCGGTGGCCATCGTGGGCGACGTGCTGCACTCGCGCGTCGCGCGCTCCGACATTCACGCGCTCACCACGCTGGGCTGCCCCGACGTGCGCGTCGTGGGTCCGCGCACGCTGGTGCCCAGTGACCTGTCGCACATGGGCGTGCGCGTGTGCCACACGCTCGAAGAAGGCATCCGGGACTGCGACGTGGTGATCGCGCTGCGCCTGCAGAACGAGCGCATGAGCGGCGCGCTGCTGCCGTCCAGCCAGGAGTATTTCAAGAGCTTTGGTCTCACGCCGGAGCGGCTGCGGTGGGCCAAGCCCGACGCGATCGTGATGCACCCGGGCCCGATCAACCGCGGTGTGGAGATCGATTCGGCCGTGGTGGACGGACCGCAGAGCGTGATCCTGCCGCAGGTCACCTTCGGCATCGCGGTGCGCATGGCCGTGATGAGCATCGTTGCCGGGAATGAAGCATGAAAATACTGATTCGCAACGGCCGTGTGATTGACCCCGCCAGTGGCCGCGACGAGATGGCCGACGTGGCCATCGCGGCGGGCCGCATCATCGCCATCGGCACGGTGGCGTCTGACTTTCACCCCGCGCGCACCGTCGATGCGACCGGTTGCGTGGTCGCGCCGGGCCTGGTGGATCTCGCGGTGCGTCTGCGCGAGCCCGGGCAGGAGCACGCCGGCATGCTGGAGAGCGAAACCGCCGCGGCCGTGGCGGGCGGGGTGACCTCGCTGGTCTGCCCGCCCGACACCGAGCCTGTGCTCGACGAGCCGGGTCTGGTGGACATGCTGAAGTTCCGGGCCGAGAAGCTGCACCGTTCGCGGGTGTTTCCGCTCGGTGCCCTCACCCGCGGCCTCAAGGGCGAGGTGCTGACCGAGATGGCCGAACTCACCGAATCGGGTTGCGTGGGCTTCGGCCAGGCCGAGGTGCCCATCGTCAACACGCAGGTGCTGCAGCGTGCGCTGCAGTACGCGGCGACGTTTGGCTTCACCGTCTGGCTGCGGCCGCAGGACGCGTGGCTGGGCAAGGGCGTGGCCGCCAGCGGTCCGCTGGCCACGCGCCTGGGCCTGCCCGGTGTGCCGGCGGCGGCAGAGAGCATTGCGCTGCACACGTTGTTCGAGCTGATGCGCGGCATCAAGGCGCCGGGGCTTCGCGTGCACCTGTGTCGTGTGAGCAGCGCGGCCGGCGTGGCGCTGGTGCGCGCGGCCAAGGCCGAGGGCCTGCCGGTGACCTGCGACGTCAGCGTGCACAACCTGCACCTCACCGACATCGACATCGGTTACTACGACAGCCGCTACCGCCTGCAGCCGCCGCTGCGCCAGCAGCGCGACCGCGACGCGCTGCGCGCCGCGCTGGCCGACGGCACGATCGACGCGCTCGTCTCCGACCACCACCCGGTCGACGCCGATGCCAAGACGCTGCCATTTGCCGAGGCCGAGCCGGGGGCGACCGCGGTCGAGCTGCTGCTGGGTCTGGCCTGCCGCTGGGCGCAGCAGGAAGGCCTGGGCCTGATGCAGGCGCTGGCGGTGCTGACCAGCGGGCCGCAGCGTGTGCTGGGCGCCAGCCTGGGCACGCTCCAGGCCAGCGTCGGCCAGCTCAGTGTGGGCGGGATGGCCGATCTGGTGGTATTTGATCCGGCGCGCGATGTCGCGGTGAACCCCGCGCGCCTGCGCAGCCAGGGCAAGCACACGCCGTTCGAAGGCCACGAGCTGCCCGGCGCGGTGCGCGCCACGCTGGTGGCCGGTCAGGTCGCGTTCCAGGCCGACGCCGCGTGAACTCGCTGCGCGCGCTGGTGAGGTTGCTGCAGGCCGCGGCACACGTGCTGGCGGGCCTGTGGACCATCCGCACGCGCTTTCACCGGCTGGACGCCGACGCCTGTGCTGCCGAGGTGCAGCGCTGGTCGGTTCGCATGCTCGCCATCATGGGCGTGGCGCTGCGGGTGCAGGGCGAGGTGCCCGAGCGTGGGCCGCTGCTGCAGGTGGCCAACCACCTCAGCTGGCTCGACATCCTGGTGATGAACGCGGCGCGGCCCAGCCGGTTTGTTTCCAAGGCCGACGTCCAGCGCTGGCCCGTGCTGGGTTTGCTGATCACCGGCGCGGGCACGCTGTACATCGAGCGGGAAAGCCGGCGCGATGCGATGCGCGTGGTGCACCGTGTGGCCGAACGGCTGCGCGCGGGCGATGTGATTTCCGTGTTCCCGGAAGGCACCACCGGCGACGGCAGCGAGCTGCTGACCTTTCACGCCAACCTGTTCCAGGCCGCGATCTCGGCCGAAGCACCGGTGATGCCGGTGGCGCTGCGCTTCGTCCACGCCGAGACCGGCGCGCCGCATCCGGCGCCGGTGTTCGTGGGCGACACCACCCTGCTGGCGTCCATCTGGGCCACGCTGCGGGCCGACGGCGTGTGCGCGGTGGTGCGCTTCGGCGTGGCCGAAGACTGCCTGGGTCGCGACCGCCGCACCTGGGCGCAGGGCATGCGCGCCGAGGTGCAGCGCCTGCTGGACCTCGGCTGAGCCCGCCGCACGGGCGGGCGCGGGCCTCAGCGCTTGCTGCGGCTCATCATGAGTTCGGTGTTGGTCTTCCGGTCCGCGTTGACCTTCACCACCGACGCGCGCTCGTTCAGGCGCTTGAGGTAGTCGCGCACCGGCAGCTCGGCCAGGTAGTCGCGACCGTAGATCACCTTGGTGGCCAGACCGACCAGCGGCAAATGCACCGCCGCGGCGCAGTCGGCCAGCGTGAACTGTTCGCCCGCGATGAAGGGCGAGAACCGCGCCAGCTTGGCGAACGCGGCGATGTTCTTTTCCAGCTGCTGGCCGGTTTTCTCCTTGGCCGCGTCGCTCACCTTGCCGCCGAAAAAGGCCTCGGGATACAGGTTGCGCGCCACGAGTTCGAGGTGCAGTTCGAGGTAGCGGGTGAGTTCGCGCACCTTGGCGCGCTCGAAGGCGTCGGCGGGCAGCAGCGGCACCTGGGGGAACGCGTCTTCGATGTACTCGAGGATGACGGTGGATTCCGACAGCGGGCCGGCGGGCGTCTTGAGGTAGGGCACCTTGCCCAGCGGGCTGGCGGCCGGGTCGGTCTCGCCCACCCAGGCGAGCTCTTCCTCGAACGCGACGCCCTTTTCCAGCAGGGCGAGCTTGACTTTGTTGTAGTAGTTGCTGGCAGCGAAGCCGCAGAGGGTGATCATGGGGTCTCCTGGCGCGAAGGCAGTTGGGAAGCCGGCATGGTAGGCCGACCCGTCCCGGCCGACCGTCGCTGAGACGACCGCACCCCGCCGTCCGCGGCCACCCCCCCACATCCCCCACACCCCCACGGGTACACTGCCCGCATGTTTTCCCGCCTGCGTCACCACCGCCGCCGCACGGCCGCCGCCGTGCTGCTGGCGTGGTGCCTGGGACTGCTCCATCCGCTGGCGGCGCTCGCCGTGCCGGGCGCGGACCGGGCGCTGGTGTGCAGCGCCGCGGGCCTGGTCTGGGTGACGTTGGACGGCGAGGCGAATCCGGCCAGCGCCGCGCCGGCGGTGAAGCATGTCGGCCTGTGTCCGGTTTGCGCGGTCGGCGGCGCCGCGGCGCCCCCGGCCGGTCTGACCGCCGCGGCGTTGCCCGACAACCCCCCGTGGGCACCCTCCCGGCAGACCCTGGCGGTCACCGGGGGCGACGACCGCGCCACGCCGCCGGTGCGCGCCCCGCCCGTCTGATCGGGGCCATTCGCCCCATCCGATACCCATGACGCCGCCCGCCGTGGGTGGATGTTGCCGTTTCTTTTTTTCCATTGCAGGCGATGCGCCGGCCGTTCGAGGCGCCGGCGCCAAGGAGTTGATGATGATGTTTCGATCGATGACGCTGTGGGGCGGCCTGGCCGCGTGGGGTGTGGCCGCGACGGTGTGGGCCCAGGCGGCCGCGCCGGTGGCGGTGAGCGACGCGTGGGTGCGGCCCACCGTGGCGCAGCAGAAGGCCACCGGTGCCTTCATGCAGCTGACGGCTCAGGTGCCGCTGAAGGTGGTGGCGGCGTCCTCGCCGGTGGCCGGCGTGACCGAGATCCACGAAATGGCGATGGACCGCGACGTGATGCGTATGCGCGCCGTGCCCGCGCTCGCCTTGCCGGCCGGCCAGACGGTGGCGCTCAAGCCGGGCGGCTACCACGTGATGCTGATGGACCTGAAGGCGCCGGTGAAGGCGGGCGATGTGGTGCCGCTGACGCTCACGCTCGAAGGCGCCGACGGCCAGCGCCAGACGCTGGAGGTCAAGGCCACGGCCCGCGCCGCTGCAGCAGCGGCGGGGGCCCACGACCATGGCAGCCACGGCAGCCATGGCGGCCACAGCGGCCACAAGCACTGAGCTGTTGGGGCGGGAGGCGGGTCGGGCGCGCGGGCGCTCAGCCCGCCGCCGGCGCGCCGCGGTGCACGCCGGGTGCCGGCGGGCTGGAAGCGCCGCCGCCGCGCTGGAAGGTGACCACGTGGTCCACCTGGGCGCGGATGCCGATCCACTCGCCCACGGCGTGGTCGTGGTGCGAGGGCACGTGGGTCATCAGCGTCTCACCGCTGCCCAGCCGCAGCGTGTACAGAAACTCCGAGCCGCGAAACGCCTTGCGCAGGATCTGCGCCTTCACCGGCGCGTCGTCGTCGTGCACGATGTCGTCGGCCCGCAGCAGCACGTCGCACAGCCCGTCTTCGTAGGCGGTGGGCAACGGGCATTCCTCCACGTCCTGCAGCGGGCCCAGCGGCGTCTGCACCGACACCTCGCGCCCGTGTTGCAGGATCTGCGCCGGCGCGAACACGCCGTGGCCGATGAACTCGGCCACGAAGCGGGTGGCCGGCCGGTGGTAGAGCGCGTAGGCGTCGTCCCACTGGTGCAGGTGGCCGTCGTGCATCACGCCGATGCGGTCGCCGATGGC
>Ga0209278_1000671_pt1 | contig 24369 bp, 23 predicted proteins | sample JI81BgreenDNA_FD_187504 | JGI IMG/M metagenome (GOLD analysis project Ga0209278, IMG submission 187504) | Wastewater effluent complex algal communities from Wisconsin, to seasonally profile nutrient transformation and Carbon sequestration -... | ecosystem: Engineered > WWTP > Effluent > Algae... | reverse complement strand
GAAAGTCTTTGTGTTACACTCGTACTACACAACAAACTTGCAAAACCAACTTAAACAAAAATGCCCTACGAAAAATTAGACATATCAGCCCCAAAACCAGTATTATCTTGGGCAAATCACGCCCTGGGCGAAAAAGAAACCAAGATGACCGCAAACGTAGCATCTTTGCCCTTTGTATTCAAACACGTCGCACTAATGCCCGACGTACATTTAGGAAAAGGTGCTTTAGTCGGTTCAGTAATTGCCACAAAAGAAGCGATTATTCCGGCGGCTGTGGGCGTCGATGTGGGTTGCGGTATGTCTGCGATAAAAATGCCATTCAAAGCCAACAAACTAGAAGGCAAACTCAAACAAATTCGCCTCGATATCGAAGCAGCAATTCCAGTCGGATTTTCGGAAAACAAAGAAGTAGAAACAACTGTCACCAACTGGCAAGGATGGGGCGAGTTTAAGGAACTTCATCAAGGTGTGCAGCACCAAAACAATAAAGCCTTAAAACAAATGGGTTCCCTCGGCGGCGGTAATCATTTTATTGAGGTTTGCGTTGATACTGAAAACTTTGTGTGGCTAATGCTGCACTCCGGTTCTCGCGGCATTGGAAATTTGCTCGCACAGCAGCATATCGAGACTGCTAAAGATTTAGCTAAACTGGCAGAAATTAATCTGGCTGACAAAGATTTGGCTTATTTTGTAGCGGGTACGCGGGAGTTTGCGGCTTACTGGCACGATTTGCAGTGGGCGCAAGATTATGCTCGTTTTAATCGCGATGTAATGATGAATCGGTTTAAGCGAATTGTGGAAAAGCACGTCGCGGGTGGCAAATCTGTTAAGCCGTTATTAGAGGTGAATTGCCACCACAATTATGCGGAAAAAGAAGTGCATTTTGGCGAAGATGTGTATGTTACTCGCAAGGGTGCCGTACGCGCGGATGTAGAGGATTACGGGATTATTCCGGGTTCGATGGGGGCGAAATCTTTTATTGTTAAAGGGAAGGGAAATGCTGAAAGTTACTGTAGTTGCAGTCACGGTGCGGGGCGGTTGATGTCTCGCACTCAAGCTAAAAATGTATTCACTCTCGATGATTTGGTGCGGCAGACTGAGGGGGTTGAGTGCCGGAAAGATGAGCAATTTTTAGATGAAATTCCGGGGGCTTATAAGTCGATCGATGAGGTGATGAGTCAGCAGTCGGATTTGGTGGAAGTTGTGGCGACTTTGAAGCAGGTGGTTTGTGTCAAGGGGTGACAGAAACTGGTTTATTTGTACTTCATATCGTTTCCGGTTGTATCGGAATGATTTAACCGCAGAGGGCGCAGAGAACGCAGAGGGAGAGAATACAGAGAGGAATAATTCCGATGCTACCGGATTTGATATCACTTACCTGGAAAGTGCTTTATGGGAAGAGGGGGGAAATCAAGCCGCTGCTGATTTCCCCCCTCTTTACAAACGCTTTGTTTTCTGAAGCTTTTTCTCTAACACACCATTTGTCTTGACTCAATTTCTAGCAAGCGCAGCAGTGTTTCATCGCCCTTGGCTTTGGCTGCTTGCTTTCTACGATCGAGAATATTGCAAAGATTCGCCTGGTGTACTTGCGCCACTTCCACAACTGTTGGGTAATAATCCACCCTCGCTGAAGCGCTAGCTGCTGCGACATCACGATCGCCAGCTTGAGCATCTCGCTTTTTGGTATGGTTTGTGCCGCCGTATTTTCTGGGGTTGGGAATGTGTCTCGGATACCGATAGTTCCAGTTTTGACCCCGGTATTTGCCCGCGACTTCCCCTTCGATCATATCGACTGTCGGAATGTCGTACTCGTAGTTTGAACCGCGATAAGTGAGTTTCATATTTTTTGATCCTTATATTTATCGAGATAAAAAGGGCAATCAGGTCAGCGTTGGTTTTCTTCGCTAAAACATTTTTAGTTTCTGTATTCAATTATACTGTTTTTTTAGATAAATCGCTTTTTTTTACAAAAATTCATATTTTGAGGGGGAGACGGCAAGAAAAAACCCGCCGCAGCGGGTTTAATCCAGTTTCATAAAGTAGCGCTAGATATTACCCCCCCAACCCCCCCTCCCGCGGGGGGGCTAAGACTTCATCCATAGCACATCTTTAGAAAAATGGTATTAATCCAGTTTTTGACTGCTTCGAGCAGCCCCGGAGCGAAACTACTTCGGTTCCGAATAACTAGCCGACTGTCACCTGATCGGTTTGCACGTTTGTGGCACCTTCTTCAGCAGAGGCGATCGCCACCAACTTGTCGAGAATTTCCTGACTGGGAACTTGACCTTTGAGAACAACCGTGCTGCTGAGCTGAGCAACCCAAACAGTCTCGATATCAGCAACTTCTGCATCGCTGTCAAAAGCTAAAGCAACCCGCTTCGCGAGGCCACTTTCGTCAAAATTTCCGTCTGGGCCGACTTTAGCAGGAGCGATGGATTGCGCTTGTGCTGCTTGCTGTACTACTTGTGCCATCGGTTCAGCCTGGGGTGCAGGCTTTTCGAGTCCGAACAGTCTTTTAAACCAACCCATAGTATTTGAGTCTCCTGAAAATACACTTTTTACACAATAGCTCTAGAAGTCCAAAAGACTCGTAATTGTTGCAAAACTCAGCGAAATTTATCAAAATGTTTTCCGGTAGACTTTCACAATCTCAAATCTCCCATGATATGCAGATGTTAATTTTGCTATTTTATGTCTAGGATGCTACGCCTTGGATTGCAGACCAGTAGTCGAAATAGTTCCCACTTTTACCTTGAACAAACTGCACAGCGCGCCGGAATACATTCCCGGTTTGTTTAACTACTGGGGACATCTTGTGCTGGTCATCGAACTGTGTCCACGGATACAAGGGACGCTAAACCCGCGCTTAATTGGGGGTAGCCCTGCATATACGCTGTCAATCTAATTCTTAACTTTTTAGATAATATTCTTCTGCTTCTGACCAATTGAGTTTAAGCAAGGAATCATCTCCCCATGTCAGCTTGAGACTCGGCTTAATGGCTTCCACGCCCAAAGCGCTAATAATTTGCGCTGCGACAGCTTTCGCCAATAGCGGCGGTACAGAATTTCCGACTTGGCGAAAACCGTGCCATTTTGTGACATGAAATCTAAACCAGTCAGGATAGGAATGCAGTCGCGCAGCTTCTCTGACTGTAATGCACCGAGGGGCGATCGGGTGAATCGGTCTCGGCGAAGTATAAGCCCCCCTAGCCCTGTCGGTTCCGGCCCTGAGAGTGTTGCAAACTCCGTCGGGGTGAAGCTTGTAAAAACGGCTGATCGGCTCTTTTTCGCCGCGTTTTGCCGCCTGAAACCTTTCTATACATTCCTGAGAATGTTTAGTTCGCAAACTACAAGAGAGGATTTGTCGATCGTACTCGCGATCGTAGGAATAATCATCATCCAAACCATCAATTCCGCGCATTATACTCGCATAAGTGCTGCACTTTCCGTACTCTGCCATTACCCAATCTCGGTGCAGCAACTCGCTGTAGTTTTCCACTTCCGGCAAATCTCCAATCGCATCCCAAACAGTCGGAACAGCAGGTAAATTAATTTTTTTATAGCGTTTAGGAATTTTAATTTTGGGCAATATAGTAGTTTGCTGAGGGTATTTGGGTAGCTCATAACCTGCTTTGCACCCAATCAAAAACAATCGTTTGCGAGCTTGCGGCACTCCATAGTTAACAGCGTTGAGAACTTGATAATTTTCTTCTACTTTATAGCCACGTTTCAGAAAAGAGCTAATTAAAACATTCAGGAGTTCTTTGTGTTCTCCTGATGCAATTCCCGGTACATTTTCCATTACAAAAAACTTGGGTTTTAGCTCCAAAACTAAGCGCTGAAAGTGAAAAATTAGAGAATTTCGTGGATCGTCCACATCGCGCTTGCCCATCATCGAGAATCCTTGACAGGGCGAACCGCTGATTACTACGTCTATCTCGCGCCCCCCGATCGCCGATTTTTTCCGAATTTCCGAGCCCGTAAGCTGTGTGACATCTTTACACAGAATAGAACACAGCGGGAAATTAAACTCGTGTGTGGCGCAGTGAATAGGGTCAATTTCGACTGAGGCAAGTACGTCAAAACCTGCTTGTTCAAAGCCCAGAGTCATGCCGCCCGCACCTGCAAATAAATCAACAGCGATCGGTCGCTTTTTCCGATTGCTTGGCATAACATTTCAATAAAAAAGTTGCTTTAATAGAAATTAAGGAAATCAACAGCGTTTCTGGTAATAAATCGTGAATTTGTCCACGAGCCAGCCACAAAGGAACCGGGTTTATACATAACTTTTAAATACAAAAAATGCTTTAAGAAGCTGTATTTAATTTGACATTTTTCATTATTTCCGCAGCCGCCCGATCGCACACGCCCACATCTCCGAGACTTTCCCGCATTTCCCGATAACCCGCCAAAGTTTGCTGGCGCCGATCGGCATTTTGCAGCAATTCCAATGCGTGATGCACTATATTTTCCGCAGTCGCCTCGTCTTGCAGCAACTCCGGGACGATCGGCTTCATTTGCACCAAATTGGGCGGAGACATAAAAGGAATCGAAAATTTCAGCACGTGGCGAAAAATCCAAGCCGTAATTGGACTGACGCGATAGAGGACAACTTGCGGAACATCCAGCAAAGCCAGCTCCAGATTAACAGTACCAGATTTAGTAATCGCCAGATCGGCAGCAGCCAAGATTTCCAGAGTTTGATTTTCTAACAGAGTAGCCCGCAAACCGTAATTCTCGATCGCCTGTTCAATTTTGTGGCGAAAAGCGTTATTAGCAAGCGGAATCCAAAAATGAACTTCCGGCAATTTAGCTTGAATAATTTGAGCTGCCTCAAATATAACCGGCATCAGGTACTTGAGTTCTTGGTGTCTAGAAGCGGGAATTAGGGCGATCGACACCTGTTCCGGCCCAATTCCCAAAGTTTTGCGGGCAACTTCCCGGCTGGGCGCAGATTGCATTCTATCCACCAAAGGATGACCAACCCAACTCACTTCGGCTCCTTTTTCTCGATAATAACAAGCTTCCTCTGGGAAAATTGCCAAAAGTTGGTCGCAAATATTGACAATCAGATCAGTATTGCGAGGAGAAATCGACCAAACCCATTCTTGAGGTGCGATGTACCAAACCACGGGCAAATCAGGCAAACAGCGGCGGATGTAGCTGCCAATACCGAGATTAGGAGTCAAATAATCAATCAATACAACAGCATCGGGGCGAAAGTTTTTGAGATATTGTTTAGCTTTTTGTTGAACTTTGATCGTTGGCCAAATATACGGCACTGATTCTATCAAACCCATAGAACCAATGCCCACAGTATCGCCTAAAATAGTAGCCCCAGCTTCTGCCATACGAGGGCCGCCCAATCCGGTTATTTCTAACTCCAAACCAGCGGCGACAGCGTAACGTTTTAAGGCTGCAACTAACAAAGCTCCTTGCAAATCGCCCGAAACCTCACCAGTGCTGATAAAAATTTTCATATTTTGACTTTATACAGGTGAGATGTTTGCTAATAACTCGGTAACAGCATCATATTGATCGGGCATATTAGCACAGCGTAGCAGTAATTCTAAGTCCAGAGCGGGAAGGAATGTACTCCGGGAAATCTGCTCATAATTTTCACCTGTTAAGTAATAGAGAGATAACTGACTATTTTGCCAAAACCAAACTTCCCGAACACCCAATCTTTTGTAGAATTCTAGAGTATTTATCCCGCCACTGGTAATTACTACTTCAATAGCAATATCTGGGACTATTTTTTGGGTTCCTATATCATAGGAATCATCCGGCTCTTTTCTACCGCCTAATTCTCTGTTACCCAGAGTCGGGCCGCCCTTGCCGTAAAATCTAATCCCATTTGCTCTCATATATGCCTCTAGCAGCATACAGAGAGTTTTCTTGATTATTTCGTGTTCGGGCGAGACAGTCATAATTTGCAGTATTTTATCGAGATAGAAAAATTTCACACCTCTGACATCTTTAAAAGCTGCTTCTATCGCTTCAAATTGCTCCCAACTAACATCTGAGAACCTGATGCAGCCATCTGGTTCTGTTTCAGGGGATGTAGATTTGACAGAAGTATATACATTCATAGGGCAACAGTCGCTTAGTTCATAGGTTTATTCTACCTCATTCACTTTTTGCCAGGAATCAAACCGCGTCGCCCTTTGGTTATAGACTGCTGCATAAATCTCCGCAGGTGCTGCAAGTGGGCGTTTTCTGGCAACAAATCCAACTGTTCCAAAGCTCGATCGAGAGTGTAGCCAGAACGGTATAGAATACGAAAAGTTTTCTTCAAAAGTAGCAAATCTTCTTGGGTAAAACCGGCGCGTTCGAGGCCTATTTTGTTGATTGCTCGCACTCTCGAAGGATTTCCCTCGACTAGCATATAAGGAGGCACATCTCGATCGATCCTGCTCAAGCCGCCCACCATAGACAAACGGCCGATTTGGACAAACTGATGAACCCCCAAAACACCGCTCAAGCGGGCTTGAGACTCGATTTTAACGTGTCCGGCTAAGGCTACAGCATTAGCGATAATTACTCGATCGGCGATCGCGCAATTGTGTCCCACATGAACATAAGCCATCAATAGATTATGATTGCCAATAGTCGTGCTTTCCCCCGCTCCAGTAGCGCGGTTAATTGTCACGTATTCCCGAATGAGATTGTTGTCGCCAATTTTCACCCTAGTTAGAGAACCCTCATATTTCAAATCTTGAGGTTCCAAACCAATCGCCGCACCGGGGAAAATTTGATTGCGAGCGCCTATTTCTGTTAGCCCGTCGATAATTGCATGAGCGCCAATCTTAGTCTCCGGCCCTATTTTCACTCTTTCCCCAATTACAGCATAAGCTCCCACTTCTACAGTCGGGTGAAGTTCAGCGCGGGGATGAATCACAGCAGTTGGGTGAATCAAAGTAAGCATTTTTTATTAGTCAGTTTTCAGTTTTCAGTTTTCAGTTTTCATACAAAATCAAGCTTAAATACCCCGTTTATTTCTTAGTCCGCGGCGGACTTCGTTTGTGTAGTAGCGATTGCAATCGCCGAATCATCAAGGAGTAACAAACCAGGATTTAGTATCAGTAGTCAATTGTCAATTGTCAATTGTCAGTGGTTATCAGGAATATAGAGAAATCCCCAAATAACACATAACCAATCACCAATCACCAATCACCAATCACCAATCACCAACTTAATCTACCATCGAAAACGTCAATTCTCCTTCACAAACTTTTTGTCCGTCTACTTCAGCCAGAGCCTGCATTTTTGCGAAGCGGCGGCGTTTTACCCACAGCAATTCTACAGTCATCAGCAACTGATCGCCCGGTACAACCTGACGACGGAACTTGACTCGATCAATTCCGGTAAACATCCACAATCCTTGCTTGATATCGGGCAACTGAGCCAGAACAATACCGCCAACTTGAGCCATCGCTTCGACAATTAATACTCCAGGCATAATCGGCCGTCCGGGGAAATGCCCTTGAAAATGCGGTTCGTTAAAAGTCACATTTTTAATTCCTACAGCCTTCTCGGACGGCACGTAATCAACAATCTTGTCAACCAGTGCAAAAGGATAGCGATGAGGCAATAATTTCTGAACTTCTTCGAGAGTAAAAGTAGATTTAACCGCTGGAGAATCTTCACCGTTTTTGGTGGGGACGGATTCAGAATTAGCAGTATTGAGGGTGTTAACTTCAGTCAGCGTAGACATTTCTTGAAGAATTTTGAGTGTGGTATGGCAGAAGGCAGAAGGCAGAAGGAAGATGTAATCTTAACAGAAGATCGCCTGTTTTTTCCTAACTTTTATCTAGCGTAGCTAGAGCTTGGGAGTTCAGGGCTTGGGCGAGTTGGACGTGCAGGTTGTGACTGGCTTTGTAAGCCAAGTAGTGAGCTTTTGGCCAAGTTCCGAGCAGACTGAGGTCGCCTACTAAGTCTAGGATTTTATGGCGCACTGGTTCGTTGGCAAATCTCAAAGGCGGGTTGAGCCAGCCGGATCGATCGCAAACTAGGGCGTTTTCTAGGGTACCACCTTTGATCAAACCAGCTTGTCGCAATTGGTCAACTTGGCGAGCAAGTCCAAAAGTGCGGGCTGGGGCGATCGCCGTCGCAAAACTTTCTGCCTCTGGCGACCAACTGTACCATTGATTGCCGATCGCCTGTTCCTCAAAATCAATTCCGTAACTAAATCGAGTTTCGGCTGAGGGTAAAGCTGCTGCAAAAGCATCCCCGTGACGCACCCAAATTGGCTCACTAACGACAAAGGAGGAAGTGGGGTATTGCTTAGATTCTTGAGGAACTAAGCCGGTATGGGCGATCGCCTCTACCCAAACCAGAGCCGAACCGTCCAGCAGCGGCACTTCCGGCCCATCAACCTCAATTCGAGCATTATCCGCTCCCATCCCCGCCAAAGCGGCTAATAGATGCTCTACAGTGCGAATTTGAGCATCGATACCTGCCAGTTCCGTTGAAAGTGCAGTCTGGCAAACCGCCTCAATTTTTGCAGGAATTCTCGGAGCACCAGGCAAGTCAATTCTGACAAAATAGCGACCTTCCCCAACCTCTGCAGGCAAAACTCGGACGCGAGTTTGTTCGCCGCTGTGCAAACCGATTCCCGACAGTTCAAATTCAGATTTTAAGGTACGTTCAATAGTCATTAGTTAGTAGTCAGTAGTCATTAGTTAGTAGTCAGTAGTTAGTAGTCAACTGTCAACAGTCAACTGCCAACTGTCAACAGTCAACTGCCAACTGCCAACTGCCAACTGCCAACTGTCAACTTAGAATCGCTCACCAATTCCAAAGTGAATTTGATTGTCGCCAGTGTCGTTGATACCGTAATCGATCCGGATCGGCCCTAAAGGAGATTGAACCCGCACGCCGATGCCGTAACCGTAACCGCTACCGGGCTTTTCGCGGATACCTGCCGGGTCGCCTGGGACATCTTTGCCCGTGCCCAAGTCAGTGCCAGCATCCAAAAATAGCGCTCCGCCGATAAACGAAATAATCGGGAAACGGTACTCAACGCTGGCCTCTAGGAAGCTGCGGCCGGCTCCCATGTCGCCTTCGTCGTATCCGCGCACCGAGTTGGCGCCGCCCAAGGCAAAGGCTTCGTAGGGAGGCAAATCTCCGAATACGGTGCCGCCCCTAAAACTGAATGCCAGGGTTTGAGGGCCGGCGGTAAAGTTAGTGTACTTGACTGGTAGGTACAAGCTGTAGCTGGCCCGCAGGCGGTTTAACAGGATGCTGCCGGAACCTACAGGAATCGATTGTTCCATCCCAAATCTGAGCAGGGAACCGCTAGTGGGGCGGAGGGGGTCGTTGCGCCGATCGCGTACAACACCTGCTTGCAAAGTTGTCAAGTCATCCGAACCCGAATCGCTAAAACTCAACAGGTTGCCGAGTTCGTCCTCGGATTCGCGCCGGCCTTTGCGATCGGTAATTGAGACTCGCTGGTACTGCAAGCCTACTGAAGCTGTCCACTCAGAATCGGCAAAAGGATTCCGATCCAGGGGACGGGTGAAATTGATACCGGCACCAGTACGATTGATGCGGGGTCGATCGTCGTTGGGCAATCTGACTTCCCGTTCGCCGCCGTCAAAAATCACGCTGATCGATCGTCTTCTAAACGCATTAATCGTATAAGAAGTCCGGTAAGGATCGCCCGCAATCCAGGGATCTGTAAAACTCAAGTCAAACAGATTTTGGCGTTCCCCGATTTGTACTTCAGCCCCCAATTTCTGGTTCCTACCTCTCAAGTTTTGCTGCTGGTAACTCAGCGTACCGAACAAACCCGTCGCGGAACTCAAACCTGCACCAGCCGCCAGAGAACCGGTATTTTTCTCAATGACGTTGACAATTACTCTTGCCTTGCGGGGGTCAGTCGTTCCCGGTTCCAAGGCAAGTCGCACGTCTTCAAAAATTCCCAAACCAAACACCCGTCTCAAATCTCTTTCCGCCTTGGTGCGGTTAAAGATGTCTCCGGGCTTGAGTTCTACTTCGCGGGTGATGACAAACTGACGGGTGTTGCCTCCGATCGGCTGACCCGTCGCATCTGTTGCCTCTCCCTCCTTGTTCAGGAAGCGGACATCAACGGATTCGATCTGGCCTTCTGCCACTACCAGGGTGACAGTGCCGTCGTCTGCTACTTGCGGGGCATCAGTGATTTGGCCCAAAACATAGCCGTTCTCTTGATACCACGCATTAATTTTTTTCACTCCCTCTTCAAAGCGGCGGAGGTTGAGAATTTTGCCGTATTGATCGCGGAAGCTTTCGTCAATTACGCTTTGGGGCAGCACTTGCTGACCGGTGATTGTCACTCCCTGCAGCACCGGATTTGGCTGCACAATAAAAGTCACCCGGACGCCCAACGGGGTGTCTTCCGGTACTGCCCGCACGTTTCTAAAAAAGCCCGTGGCAAAAATGGCGTTGATGTCTTGTTGCAGTTGGCTGCGGTTGGTTGTGCGTCCCGGTTGGGTGCTGATGACTCGGTAAATTTCGGTTTCCAAGTCTTCCGTCGCGCCGGTGACTGTAACTTCTGCTACTAGCACTTGCGGTTCTGCCGCCCCGGCGGGTGCAGGGGCTTGTCTCGGCTGCGGTGCCCGGCCAGGGGGCAATGGAGGAACGGTGTTAGTCGGCGGTCCCGTCGGGGCCGGTATTGTCGGAACTTGGGCGTTTTGAGCGATCGCCTCGGATTCATCTGGTTTCCCTAGCTCTGCTGCGATCCAGGCGGGCGTTACCGCCGCTTCCGATGGGGGGAGCGAGCTTTCCTGTTGCGCCTCTGGCAGGGCGTTTTGGCTGCTAGAGGCGGGGGAAGGGTTGGATGCTAGCTCGGGTTTGAGTTCAAGGATCGGAGGTGAAACCGGGGATGGCGGGTCTGTGACTTGGTTTGGGGGTTCGCGGTCGTTCCCTCCTCTGGCAGGGGCCTCCGCTATTTTTAGGGCTTCCCCTTTGCTGGTTTTAGCGGCTTTAGGGTTTTGAGGAGGGTTTGGGGTTAATTCTGGAAGGGGGCGATCGGGTAATTCGATCGACGGGGCGGGCCCGGCGGCAGTCAAAGCTTCCTCTGCTGATTCAGAGTAGGATGTTTGGCCGGAAGCAGAATTTGATAACCCGAATGTTGCTGAGGCAGTAAAAACTGCCACCAATACAGCAGATAAACGCATTTTTGTTCACTTTTTTGGAATCCACACACCACATTAGTCATTAGTCATTAGTCATTAGTCATTAGTTATTAAGTCGGTTGAATTTCGCGCTGATCGCTAATTGATGACTGTTGACCGCTGATTGCTGACATCGAAAGCAGAAGGGTAACAAACTGTGCAATTCTAGCGCATTACCAAGGCCTCTAGACTTTCTGAGCGAGAACGCGTTGGAGAACTTGCTGGTAAGCGGTTTCTACCGATCCTAAGTCGCGGCGGAATCGGTCTTTGTCCATAACACGGGCGTCGGGGTCTGCTTCTGCGTTGTCCCAGAGGCGGCAGGTGTCGGGACTGATTTCGTCGGCGAGGATCAGATTTTGATGTTGGTCGATACCGAATTCTAGTTTGAAGTCTACCAGGGTGATGCCGCACTGGCTGAAAAATTCTTTGAGTATTTCGTTAATTTCGCGGGCGGCGATTTCTAGTTGGTCTACTTGTTCGGGGGTGGCTAGCTGCATTAGCAGCAGCCTGTCGCGGGTCAGCAGCGGGTCTCCCAAATCGTCGTTTTTGTAATAAAACTCGACCAGCGGCGGATTGACAATTGTGCCGAGGGCGAGTCCGGTTTGCTTGCAAAGACTGCCGGCGGCAATGTTTCTGACTACGACTTCCAAGGGCAAGATTTGGACGCGACAGACTCGCATTTGGTTGGGGGCCGGGGTGTCGATGAAGTGGGTGGGAATGCCTTTGGCTTCTAGCATCCGAAACAGGTGGGCGGATACGGCGCAGTTGATTTCGCCTTTGCCGACGATGCTGCCGCGTTTCTGGGCGTTAAAGGCTGTGGCGTCGTCTTTGAAGTGGGTCAGCAAAATTTCGCTGTCTTCGGTGGAGTAGAGGATTTTGGCTTTGCCTTCGTAGAGTTTGCGATCGGCTGACATGGCGATTAATAATAATGTAGATGAGTTTTAGATTTTACCGTAGCTCGATCGGGTGTTATTGGCGAGTTTTTGGATCTCCGCTGCACCGCTCATCCTCTGACAAGCGAATTTCTTCATGTGGTACCCGCCACGTGATTTATCCGTGGAATCCATCCCAAATCTCAAATCTAAAATCCTCAAGCCCCCGCATTTATCCGTCGGGTCAATCCAAAATCTCAAATCTCAAATCCAAAATCGAATGACGGGCAAGTACGCCTGCAGGTAGATACTGTCATCGACCCCGGCATAAATGATTCTTGACAAAGGACAATAGATATTAAACCTGCTGGGTTCGCGATCCGTGCTGACAAAACCTCGCCAACGAGACGGGCGCTTAAAAAACATCTAGAAAATGGCTGATTTATGCAAGACAAAAAAATTCATATTCTTTTGGTAGAAGATGATGAGGTTGATGTGATGAACGTCCGGCGAGCTTTCAAAAAAAATAACATCGTCAACCCCCTCTACATTGCTGCCAATGGATTAGAAGCTCTAGCTATATTGCGTGGACAAGGAAAAATAGATCCTCCCATGCCTCAAGCGCGCCGGTTGATTTTGCTGGACTTGAATATGCCGAGAATGAGCGGGATCGAGTTTTTGCAAGAATTGCGACTGGATGAATGTTTGAGGTCGATTCCGGTAATCGTCCTCACAACTTCTAATGAAGATAGAGATAAAGTAAAAGCTTATAATTTGAATGTAGCGGGCTATATTCTTAAACCTGTTACTTTTTCTAACTTTGTGGAAGTGATGGCTACCCTAAACAAATACTGGATGCTGAGTGAAATTCCCTAAAATAGGGAAATTTGAATAGAAAAATTTTCAAGGGGGCTTTATGATTTTTCAGCGATGCAGTTGTTTTAAGTCCTTTTTCTTGACAGCAGCTTTTTCGGACTAATCCACAATTCGGTTTTTATGGACAAAATTCTCACAATTCTGATAGTTGATGACGATGCAGTCGATCGAATGGCAATCAAACGATCGCTCAAGTCTGCTGGTGTTTCTGCAGAAGTTACTGAAGCAGAAGACTGCGCGGATGCGCTGGCACAACTCTCGGTTAGCAAAAATTCTATGCAGGCTACCGCAAAACTCTCCCAACAAAATAAATCTCAACCTTTAAGCGAGGTTGAGGAGACAGAAAAGGGGCTGCTATTAAATCAAATATTTGAGTGCAAATTTGACTGCGTATTCCTCGACTACGGATTGCCGGACGGAGACGGACTGAGTTTGGTAAAACATCTACGAGAAGCTGGACTGAAAGTTCCCTTAATTGTACTCACAGGTCAAGGCGACGAACAAATTGCTGTGGAATTGATGAAGGCAGGAGCTTCTGATTATATTGCTAAAAATAAGCTTTCTCCCGATAGTTTGTCCCGCAGTTTGTCCAATGCGATGCGCGTTTACCGCGCCGAATTTCAGGCGTTTCATACCAGTCAAAAGCTTAAGGAAAGTGAGGAACGGTACAGGTTAGTTTTAGAGGGAGTGAACGACGGAATTTGGGATTGGGATTTAAGTAAAAATGAGGTTTATTGGAACGATCGCCTTTTGGAAATTATCGGTTTGTCGCGAAAGCAATTTGGCAGGACTATGGAAGCTCTATACAACCGCCTGCACCCCGATGACAAGGAGGGAATTGTCGCGGCGATCGCCGCTCACTTGGAACAAGAAATAGATTATAATGTAGAATTCCGGCTGCTACACTCGAACGGTGTTTACCGCTACTGCACTTCTCAGGGAAAAGCTCAGCGAAATTCCAAAGGAAAAGCGCTGCGAATGGCCGGCATGATTAGCGACATTACTGAGCGGAAACAGGCGGAATATGCTCTGGAAAGGGAACGGCAGCAACTGAAACAAATTATTACTTGCGTGCCGGTAGCAATGGCGATGTTCGATACGGAAATGCGCTATTTAGCTAACTCGCACAAATGGCTGACTCAATTTAATTTTGAGTGGCAGTCGCTGACTAATCTCAGTCATTACGAATTGTTTCCAGATACCCCGAATCGCTGGAAAGTAATGTATCAAGAAGTGCTCAGAGGTGAGGTCGTTTCTGTGAGCGAAGATGCTTGGGAACGAGCAGACGGCTCTGTTATCTACCTGCGCTGGGCCGCTCACCCTTGGTACAATCCAGACGGTAAAGTAGGGGGAATTGTGATGGTGGCCGACAAGATTAATGAGTTGGTGGAAGCGCGGGAAACTGCCTTAGAAGCTAGCCGGGTGAAGTCGCAATTCTTGGCGAACATGAGTCACGAAATTCGCACTCCGATGAATGGGGTTTTGGCAATGGCTCAATTGCTGCTGCGCGCTCCTCTGGAACAGAAACAGCGGGACTGTGCTCAGACGATTTACCGCAGTGCTGAACATTTGCTAAGTGTTATTAATGATATCCTTGATTTCTCTAAAATTGAAGCTGGAGAAATGCGACTTGAAAAGTCTAATTTTGATTTGGATAGTTGCGTTGAGTCGGTGATAGAAATTATAGCGCATTTGGCCGAAGAAAAAGGTATTGAATTGAATATTTTAGTAGACAGCTCAGTGCCGAGAAAGTTGGTGGGCGACTCGGGCAGATTGAAGCAAGTTTTGCTGAATTTGACGGGGAATGCCATAAAATTTACCGATCGCGGTCAAGTTCTAGTTCACGTAACTGTGAAACAGGGCAACAGACTGGCAGAGGGTAGACAAGAAGCAAGGTTGCTATTTTCGGTGCGGGATACTGGCATTGGAATTTCGGCCCAAGGACAAACAAAGCTGTTCCAATCTTTTTCTCAGGTAGATGATTCTCCTACTAGGCCTTACGGCGGGACGGGTTTAGGTTTGGCTATTTGTAAGCAGTTAGTGGAGATGATGGGAGGGGACATTGGAGTTCGCAGTTTGCTAGGCAGCGGTGCTACTTTTTGGTTTACTGTACCTTTGGAAAAACAGTTGCCAGTTGAGCCTCACGATCCCGAACTTGCGGGCAAGAAGTTGTTAGTAATCTCTGGAAGTGCTTTGAGGAGGGCAGCAGTGCGATCGCTCGCTCAAAGTTGGGGTGCGCGCTGCGACGAGGCAGAAAGTGCTGCTGAGGCTTGGAGTTGGTTGAAAAATACCCAGGGCGGGATTTCTCAGAATTCGGGAGAGGGGGGAAAAAGTTGGGATGTGGTGCTGGTGGACTTGCAAATGCCGGAGTTGGATGCGGAGGAATTTGCTAGGAAAGTGCGATCGACCTCGACAGTTTGCTCGTTAATCGCCATGACTGCTTTGCGAGAACAGCCGAAGGCTGAATCGCTTTGCAGTCGAGGTTTTAACGGATATTTGATCGAGCCGGTGCGGCCAAGCCACCTGCTTGAGGCAATGCTTGCGCCGGTGAAGGGAAGGGGAGATTTTGGGAGAGAGGAGGCTGTTAATACTGGCAAGTTGCCACCAGTTAATACTCATCAATATGTTACTCCCAATTCGCTGTCATCGCTGAGAATTTTGGTTGCGGAAGACCACCCGATCAATCAACAAGTTCTTGTCGAACAGTTGGCAGTTTTAGGCTATCAGGCTGACTGCGTGGTCAACGGTCAAGAAGCGCTGGATTTGCTGGCTAAAAAAAGCTATGATTTAGTGCTGATGGACTGTCAAATGCCGATACTGGATGGTTACAAAGCAGCGCAAAAGTTGAGGGAAATCGAAGGAAGCGATCGGCATACTTTTGTGATGGCTTTAACTGCTCATGCTATGCCGGGGGAACGAGAAAAGTGTCTAGCGGCGGGGATGGACGATTATCTCAGCAAACCTGTAGATTTAGATGCTTTGGCGGCGGCCCTGAAAAAGTATGAAGCCCTAAATGTTCAGGGTGACAATAAGTATGGAGTTAAAAGTATAAATTCGGAAAATAAATCTCAATTAGCAACAAATTATACAGAAGTTGTGGAAAAAGCGCAGGTTGTGGCCGGGCCGACACCAAGGGCGATCGCACTTCCAACTTGGGAACATAGAGACTGCGACGGACTGTTCGACAAGAGCAGATTGGAGCAACTCGGACGAGTTAATATTAAATTGCCAGAGCGACTCTTGCAAGCTTTTGTGGCAGGAGCCCAAGCTGATGTAGCTGCTGCCAAAAGAGCCGTAGAAGCTAAAGATTGGCAAGCTGTGGAATATCAAGCCCACCGTCTCAAGGGAACTTCGGCTAATGTGGGAGTTGCTCAGATGTCGGATTTGGCCGCACAATTGGAGCATCAAGCGCGAAGCTTTCAATCTGAACCAAAAGGGGTGGAATTGTCAAATAGTGAGAGGATTGAGAACCTATTAGTAAGTTTGTCCAGTCATTTAGCCCGGGTGCAAGAATTTGTGGAAAATCGAATGTTTAGTTAGTCGGTTAGTCGCTATTAATCGATATTAGTCGGCGCTTGAAATCGCGCCTAAACAAACGAAGTCCGCCTACGCGGACTAAGAAATAAATTCTTTGTTTCTTTGTTTGTTTATTTCTTTGTTTCTTTCTTTCTTCACTCTGTGTTCTCTGCGTTCTCTGCGGTTAATTTAAAAAAAATAATTAATTTAGCTATGAATTACGATACCATTACAAACACTATTTCAAATAGCAATTCCTTAGAAAACGAGGAAAAACTGCTAACGCCTTTGATGGTTTTTGCTCGCGAAGTTTTATTGTATGAAAAAGAGGGTATTTCTGAGCAATATTCTGTAAATGCTGTGCCTTACCCGCTCGATGAAATCAATAATTTTTCTGTGGACAATCTAGTAGCAAAAGTGGCTCGCTGCTGTCGGGAAAGCAAGGTGGGAAAAAAATTACCTACGGCTTTTTACGTTCACGTTTCAGCTTTGCAGAGACTCAACCCTGTCCTCGGAATCTACGAAAATTGTGCCAGACGCACTCTCGAAAATATTGATGAAGCAACTTTAGTTAAATTTTTGCTTCATCAACCTAAAATATCTTATCTTTTTTACCCTGATTTCGATACAAATGCTCATCCTGATTTGCAAACCAGCATCCAGATTAATCTAGCAACAGGGGAAGTTAAATATTTTGATTACAGTAACTGCGAAAATCCCCCGGTTTTGCACCGCAAGGAAACTTTTGTAGCTGCGGATTATCCCCATTACGAAAAGTTTGCGAGGCTGACTCGCTGCGAGGAAAAGTGGGGACTGCTTGACAATACTAGCGTTATCGGAACTCGCGAAGGTTGGCTCAAATATTTGGGATATTGCGGTGTAGAAATTCAAGATCATACTGTTGTCGAGCGTTTGAAAGAGGAGAATAGTGAGCTATCAATTCCTAAAATCGAGCGACATAAAGCTGCAATGGTACGCAATTCGCTTTCTAAACCCCTGCGTCTGGTTTTAGAAGCTGATTTAGTGAGGGACGGGGCGACTTTTTTTGATTACGGTTGCGGTTACGGCGGGGATGTTAAATATATTGCACAAGAGGGTTATGCTATTTCTGGTTGGGACCCATACTATCAGCCGGATACTCCGCGAATGTGTGCGGATATTGTGAATATTGGTTATGTGATTAATGTAATTGAATCTTTGGCGGAACGCCGAGAAGCTTTGCTAAGTGCTTGGGAATTAACTAAGAGTTTATTAGTTGTAGCGGCTCAAGTTTTGATTGATGATAGCGATCGAGGCCAAATTGCTTATGGGGATGGGGTGATTACTTCTCGGAATACTTTTCAGAAGTATTACGAACAGGAAGAGTTGAAGGTTTATATTGACCAAGTTTTGAATGTTGATGCAATTCCTGTGGCTTTGGGAATCTATTTTGTGTTTCGGGATGCAGCGGAGGGTGAAAGTTTTCGTGCTTCTCGGTTTCGATCGCACTTATCGACTCCCAGGGTGCGATCGCAAGTTAAGCGGTTTGAGGATTATGCGGAAATGTTGGCTCCTTTGATGGCTTTTGTGAGCGATCGGGGCCGGCTTCCTGTTAAAGGCGAACTAGCGGAAGAATCGGCGATTAAGGAGGAATTTCACAGTTTTAATCGCGCTTGGAGGGTGATTTTGCAAGCAACGGATGCGGATGATTGGGAGAAAATCGCCGACAAGCGCCGCCAAGATTTGCTGGTATATCTCGCTCTCAACGGTTTGGGCGATCGACCTTCGATGCGCCGACTCCCAGCTCAAATCCGCAACGACATCAAAGGTTTGTTTGACAATTATCAAAAAGCTTGCACTTTGGCAGATTTAATGCTATATAGTCTGAGCAAACCTGATATTGTTGCGGATTGCTGCGAAGATAGTGCGATCGGCTACAAACAGCATGGTTCCCTTTCTGTTCACGTCTCTGCATTAGAAGAACTAGACCCTTTGCTCAGGCTCTACGAAGGCTGCGCCAACCGCACAATTGGCAGACTTGACGGCGCGACAATTATCAAATTTTACGCTCGCAGACCTCAGATTTCCTATCTATTTTATCCCGATTTTGACACTAACCCGCATCCAGCCCTTCACACTTCTATGCACATAGATTTGCGCGACCTTTCTGTGAGCTATCAAGACTATTCTGATGTGTACAATCCGCCAATTTTAGTGAGAAAAGAAGCTTTTGTTACTGAGAGTTATCCGCATTATGACAAGTTTGCGAAACTCACCCGCCAAGAAGAAAAGTTAGGTATTCTCGATCGTGGCGTAGTTAAGAAACATCGGGAATGGATGAAGTGTTTGGAGGAAAATTGCGTGAAAATTAAGGATCATAAGTTGTTTTGGCGATCGAATGCTGACCCAGAAAAGTTGAAAATGCTGCAAAAAGCTGCGTCGGAACGTCAGGCGCGAAAGATTGAGGTTAATGCAGGAAAGAGTGAAGGAACCGCAGAGGGCACAGAGAGCACAGAGGAAGGGAAAGAAGAGGAATAGTCATGGAAACAGAGAAAGTTTCTGCCTAACTACCCAAAATTGGGATTTCACACAGAAAATTTCTGCTTTTGACCCCATGACGGGAAGGGAGTAGTTCCCAAAATCTCAAAATATTGATAGACTTAATCAAAGATATCTTGTTCTGTTTAAAAGGTATAGCCATGACAAATCAAGAGTTTTTAGGTGAATTTTTATCTCTGCCGGCTGAAGCACAGAGTCAAGTGGTAAGTTTGATCGCCTTTTTAAAACAAAAGTACATATATGATGAACATGTCTCTTCGTCAGTAAATGTTGATTTAATGAACGATCCATTTATTGGAATGTGGCGAGATCGTCAAGACTTAGGTAGCACTACCTGGGTACGTAATCTCCGAGAAAACGAGTGGTAAAAAGCACATGGCTAGTTCAACTATCATAGATACCGACATAATCATCGATGTTGGTCGTGGTATTCCTGATGCAGTTAATTGTTTGCAAGGACTAAAATCAAGTTCTCGATTAGCAATTAGCATAATCACACAAATGGAGCTAATTGTTGGTTGCGCTAACAAGGTAGAGTTACAGACTCTAGAAAAATTTCTCCAGCAGTTTGACGTGATTAGAATTGACCAGTCTATTTCAGATAAGGCGGTTGACTTGTTACGGTTGTATCGGCTAAGTCACGGCTTACTAATTGCCGATGGCTTGATCGCAGCTACAGCAATAGTATGGGAGTACCCTTTCATCACTAAGAACCAACGAGATTATCGATTCATTCAAAACTTAAATTTATTGCCCTATCCGTAGCAATCAGAAAGCCTAACAATGCGTTGGAGTCGAGTATCGGTATTGGTTTACTTGATGGACGAATTGTAGTTGTTGTCTACACGGAGCTTGATGAGGAAACAGTTCGTATTATCTCCAGGGCGAAAGTCACTGTCTTATGAACGCAGACGCTATGAACAATACCTCACAAACCGACTGGGCGAGAATCGACGCAATGAGCAATGAAGATATCGATACTTCCGATAGTCCACCACTATCGGAGGAGTTCTTTACTAGAGCGCAATTACGAATGCCTCAGTCGGCTATTACTATGCAAGTTCAAGTCGATCCTGAAACATTTGCTTGGTTTCAGGCACAAGGAGAAACTGCCAGCAAATGTCTGTAGCACTTAGGATTTATGCAGATGCACACAAAACCTATCCTGCATTCGTAGCAAAGCCAGCATAGCGACAGCTATAATTATGGTTGGCTTTCATTACCTTCCGACAAAGAATTAGGCTTCTTGCTACAATGTTTTGATACAGTTCAAGTCAGGTAGAATATGTCCCTAATGTAATGAGCGCCCCAGCAAAATTCCAAGCAACCTCTCCTCCTTTCCGTTGGGATGAAGCGGGAGGTATCCGTATAGGTTCGAGTCGAGTCACCCTAGATAGCATACTTGCTTCATACCACAATGGCTCCACTCCCGAAGAAATCGCTATTCAGTATTCAGTTGTTCGCTTAGAAGACATATACAGTACCATTGCTTACTATCTAAACCATCGTCAGGAAATTGACAGTTATTTGGAACAGCGCAGCCAACAATCTCAGCAACTGAGACAAGAACTTTCTCGACAACACAACTTAGTTGATCTGAGACAACGTTTGCTTACTCGTTATCAGTCAAAAGGGGAGTCGATACCAAGTGCGCCTTCTAACTGATGAAAATTTTAATGGAGCCATATTGCGTGGGCTGGTGAGACGTTTGCCTGAATTAGATATTGTTCGTGTCCAAGATGTAGGGCTGATTCACACTGACGATCCAGATATTTTAGAATGGGCGGCTAATGAAGGACGCATCTTACTTACCCATGATGTGGCCACTATTACGATGTATGCCTACGAGCGAGTCAATCAAGGACTACCTAGGGCTTGGAGTTATTGAGGTTATTGCAACAGCACCCATTGGTAAGATCATTGATGATTTAGAACTATTTATTTGTTGCAGTCAGCCTGATGAATATGAAGGTCGAATTCTTTTCATCCCTTTCCCTATACTGTGATTTGGCTAGATAGTCGGTGGAATCTACTGTATGTGGTTCACATTGAGCGTGAAGAAAATGTCATTCGGATTATTTCAGCACGTAAAGCAACTCGTCAGGAGAGGGCAGAGTATGAAGGTTGAAGCATTAAAACAGCGATTAAACCGCAACCGTCCAATGACTAGCGTGACGATTCGTATGCCCGAAGATGTTGTGGAATATCTAAAGAAAGTTGCACCCTTGTTGGGTTTTTCGGGTTATCAGCCATTAATTCGTGCTTATATCGGTCAAGGTTTGCGCGTTGATTTAGAACGATTTGAGAGCGAGACAGTAAGAGCCTTAGTAGCAAGTTTGAAGCGCCGAGGTGTCAGCGATGCAGTGATTGATGAGGCATTAAAGGAAGTCGTTCATGCTAAATCATGTTAATTGTATCTAGCCAGCAGCATCTCATATCCAACCCGTTGACATCGGAATTATTCATCTCTCTCTTCTGGAGACTCTGCGCCCTCTGCGCCCTCTGCGGTTAAATCATTCCCATACAATCGGAATTGATACCATTACAAAAGTCATTGTCTCATAAACGCAGACGCAACCATCCTACTTTTGACGAAGCAGTTCGCCTCAGACAAGAAGGGCGTAAGTCTGCTGAATAGCTCAATACCTGCACGCGGGCCAAAAACCCGGTTTCTGCGTGAATATCTCAAGGGATAATCCACGATTTTTCCTAGAAACCGGGTTTTTTAGGTAGAAGCGTGCGTAAGTCTTGTTAAGCAAACTTAATCTTCAAATAATCATCCTCCATCTTCGCCCCCGAAGGTTGCAGCGCCGCTAAAGCTTGCGGCAACACCAAATTACGGCGGTGATTCCCAATCCGAACATTCAACTCATCTCCCGTTTTGGTCAACTGGATCTGATCCTTAGCAATTCCGGGCAAATACAGTTCAAGACTATATTGATTGTTTTCCTGCACGATCTTAATCGTATTTTCTTTGTAATAAACTTGACTTGGATCTTCGTCTTTGTAAAGCGTTTCTTTCAACCGTTCCAAAGCTGGCAAACCGCACATTTCTTCGGAATAAAGTGGCACCTCCTTAACTGGCAGCGGCATGAAATCTGAGTGAATTTCCTGACGGTACTGTTCCTGGCTTTCTTTCCACCGTTTAAAAAATGGGTCAGTTACTTCTGCGGGAATAATCCGGTTAGCTACTACTAAATCTGTGGCTACATTGTACAAACTCAAATAGGCATGAGCCCGCAGAGACTCTTTAATTACCATTTTTTCGGGATTGGTAACTAACCTTACCGAAGTCACAGTATTGTCAGTTAAAACCTTTTCCAAAGCTTCGATTTGCTCGTAAAATTCGTAAGGTGCATCCATCACCTCTTTGTCTGGTAAAGAAAAACCCGCAATTGGTCTAAAAATTGGTTCAACTAAAGGTCTAAGGGCGGCGGATATGCCTTGCAGCGGCTTGTAAAATTTTCTCATGTACCAACCGCCAACTTCCGGCAAACTTAGCAGTCTCAATGCTGTGCCAGTCGGAGCAGAATCGATAATTAAAACATCAAATTCGCCTTCGTCGTAATGCCGCTTCATCCGCACTAAACCGAAGATTTCATCCATTCCTGGCAAGATGGCTAATTCTTCAGCTTGCACCCCTTCGAGTCCCTGGGCACGCAAGACTTGAGTAATGTAGCGCTTAACTGCTCCCCAATTGCCTTCTAATTCCCTGAGAGCGTCTAATTCTGCTCCCCACAAATTCGGTTTCACCAGCCGCGAATCGTGTCCGAGTTCCATGTCGAAGCTGTCGGCTAAGGAGTGAGCGGGATCTGTGCTCAGCACTAGGGTTTTGTATCCCAATTCGGCACAGCGCAGCCCTGTCGCAGCGGCTACGGAGGTTTTGCCGACGCCGCCTTTTCCGGTCATTAATATTAAGCGCATTGATTGTTTAGCTCGCCTGAAAATTCTTTACTTCTTTATTGTAACGTTCTGTAACAGAGATTAATTTAGTCGGCGCTTAATTTTGGCGACAAGCACCAGCCGGACACAGCACATTTCCTGTGACTCACGAAATTGCTGCAATGTCAATATCAGTTAAAATTATTTATCTCAGATATCAATTGCAACAAATAAAAATCCATCAGCGTTCATCTGTGTTTATCTGCTAACATCTGCAGTTAAAAAGGGCATCTCGCTCTGGAAACACTATTTTTTATTGCTAAAAAACCTAATAAAAATTCTCAAACATTAGTTTTCACAGGAAATACAAGCTGTTTGAGTACATCCAACCGCGAACAGTCCCAGTAATCGATGTGAGAAACAATTAAACCGTCGCTGTTGACTTTCAGTTCGCTCCTACCGGCGATCGCCATTTTCGGTTTCCAAGGTAGCGGTGCGATCCAGCTCAGAGTCCAGCGAGTGTCTATAGTATCTCCCGATCGCGAAATCCCGTGCAAATCGAGATTTATATCCTGAAAAAAAGTCCCCATAAACCCGATCATTTTGCGGTAGCGATCGACTCCTGTAAATCGATTCACTGGGTCTTCAAAATAAACATCTTTTGCATAGATGCTGTAAGTCTGATTATCGGGAAATCTTTGATAATCGTCTTTGAGAATTTCAATAAGATCCATTATGATTAGCTATTTGCCTGAAATTATTATAATATAGTTTATACCTGCTTGAGAAAAGGCGGACAACTTATGATCGACCTATACACTTTTACCACACCGAACGGCCGCAAAGTTTCGATCATGCTCGAAGAAATAGGTTTACCCTACAACGTGCACGTCATCGACATCACAAAAAACGACCAATTTAGCCCAGAGTTCATCGCCATCAACCCCAACAGCAAAATTCCGGCGATAGTCGATCGAGATAACGGCATCACCGTCTTCGAGTCCGGCGCTATTCTGATCTATCTTGCCGAAAAAAGCGGCAGATTTCTGCCCACAGACAAACAAAAATACTTTCAAGTTATGGAATGGCTGATGTTTCAAATGGCCAGCGTCGGCCCGATGTTTGGTCAGCTAAACCACTTCAAACGCTTTGCACCCGAACAAATTCCCTATGCGATTGGGCGCTACGAAAAAGAAACCTTGCGCCTCTACGGAGTATTAGACACTCAACTAGCAAAATACGAATACATCTGCGGCGACTATTCTATTGCCGACATTGCTACCTATCCCTGGGTTGCTATTTACGAATTTCAAGGATTAACCCTCGACAACCACCCCCACCTCAAACGTTGGGTAGAAACCTTGCAGAAGCGTCCCGCCGTTGAGCGCGGAATGGCTGTCCCATCATTATAAACCCCGCCTCTAAATTGTATTTTCAGGAGGGCAGGACACCCCACAAACAAGTTGACTTTTGTGGAACTCAGAGGTTGCACCATTCTCAATAAGCTTTTTAGGAACAGGCAAGAT
>Ga0209278_1000670_pt1 | contig 24383 bp, 20 predicted proteins | sample JI81BgreenDNA_FD_187504 | JGI IMG/M metagenome (GOLD analysis project Ga0209278, IMG submission 187504) | Wastewater effluent complex algal communities from Wisconsin, to seasonally profile nutrient transformation and Carbon sequestration -... | ecosystem: Engineered > WWTP > Effluent > Algae... | reverse complement strand
GACCGCCTGACGCAGGGCGTCGCGGGCCTCCTCCTCCATCGAGCGACCGCGGGCTGCGGCGCGCAGCTTGAGCCGGGCTTTGACGTCGTCTTCCAGATTGCGGATGATGATGCTGGCCATGGTCGATGTCCCTTTCTGCCCCCGCAGGATGGAACGACCGACATCACTGATATCTTAAGAACCCATACCTTTGCCGCGCCTGACCCCACCTGCGGATGCCAAAATGCGTAAAATGCGGCGGCGATCGGGGGTGAGGGCGGCGTCGATCAGGCCCTGCAGCAGGCCGCGTTCGCGCAGGTGAGGGGCGAGGCGGGCATGGGTAAGGGCGGGAAAAAGCAGGTGGTCCACCCCTGGCGCAGGGGGGAATGCCATGGCCTGATCCCGGTCATCCAGAAGTCCGTGGCAGAGGATCGTCCAAGTGTTTGGCATGTAGGGCGGTGGGCCGGGATCGGCGAGGCGGGCGGTCCATCGGTGCCAGCGCGGATCGTGCAGACGCGATTGCGGACCAAGGGCGATGATAGCATCTACTGGGATATGAGCCGCCGCGCGCAGAGCGCAGACGGCCCCCATGGAGGAGCCTGTGGCGAGGGTCCGGCGGGCGGGACCTGCGGCCTCGCGCGCCGCTTGCAGCAGGGCTGGAAAACTAGGGTCGAGGCCGAAGCTGCGGCTTTCGTCCATGAAGAAGAGCGCGCGGCGGTTGCCAGCGCGGGCGGAGGCCACGAACTCGGGCGAGGGCATGCGCCCTGCGTCGTGGCCGATGGAGGAGAAGGCGAGGACTAGCGCATCACCGGTGCCATCGGCGATAGCAACGCGCCACGGCGGGGCGTCGATCAGGGTTTCCAGAGTCACGGGCTGGGGAAGGCTGGCAGATCTGCCATGCGGGCGGTCATGTCGGCCTTGATGCGGGTGACGATGTAATCGGTGAAGAGGCGGACCTTTGGGTCCTTCAGCCTGCGATGCTGCGACAGGACGGATAGCTGCGTGGGAAGCGGCGGCGTCGCGGTGGCGACGGGGACGAGAGTGCCTTCCTTCAGATGCTCGGCCACTTCGAAGATCGGTTTCAGGACGATGCCCCGACCGTCGAGCGCCCAGCCCGTCAGCACGTCGCCATCGTCGGATTCGTAGGGGCCTGTGATCTCGAACCGGCGGGGGCCGTCGGGGGTTTGCAGCGTCCACTGGAATTCCTTGGCGCCGGGAAAGCGGAGGTTGAGGCAATCGTGCCGGTCGCCCACCAGCGCCGCGCCATCGGCGGGCATGCCGCGCCGGGCGATATAGGCGGGGGCGGCGCAGAGGATGCGCGGGCAGTCGGCGATGAGGCGGACCTTGAGGGTGGAATCCTCCAGCAGTCCGAGGTGGAAGGCGATGTCGAGCCCTTCGGCCGTGACGTCGATCACGCGGTCGGACAGGCGGAGGCGGACCTCGATCTGGGGATACTGGTCCTTGAAGGCAGGGACATGGGGCGCAATGAAGCGGCGGCCGATGCCCAAGGGAGCCGCCACGAAGATGGTGCCGCGCGGGTTCTGCGTGACATCCATGACCGCTGCCTCGGCCTCGTCTATCGCCTCTAGGATGCGGCGCGCGCCGTCATAGAAGATGCGGCCGTTCTCGGTGGGTTGCAGGCTGCGGGTGGTGCGGTTGAAGAGACGGACGCCGAGATGCTTTTCCAGTTCGGATATCCGGGCAGAGGCGACGGCGGGAGAGCAGCGCTGATCGCGGGCGGCCGCACTCATGCTGCCCAATTCATAGACACGCACGAACATTCTGATGTTGTTCACATAGGACATGGCCGCCGCGCCCCATTCTTTGCCGCGATTTGAAAGTGATTGGGCATTTGCCGGATTAACAGGGGAATGCGCGGCGGTATAGCCTTTCAGCAAAAGGACAGGGGAGCCGCGCCGATGGAAGGTATCTATGATTGGGCCGTGCTGTGGGAATGGGTGGAGATCGCGGCGCGTTGGACGCATGTGATCACGGCCATCGCGTGGATCGGGTCATCCTTCTATTTCATCGCGCTGGACCTTGGGCTGCGGAAGGCGCCGGGGATGCCGGAATTGGCCCATGGCGAGGAATGGCAGGTCCATGGCGGCGGGTTCTATCACATCCAGAAGTATCTGGTGGCACCGGAGCGGCTGCCCGAACATCTGACGTGGTTCAAATGGGAAAGCTATGCGACCTGGCTTTCGGGTTTCGCGATGCTGGTCTTGGTCTATTATCTGGGCGCGGACCTTTACCTGATCGATCCGACGGTGATGGAGTTGCAGACGTGGCAGGCGGTCGCGATTTCGGTCGCGTCGCTGGCCTTTGGTTGGCTGGTCTACAACACGCTGTGCCGGATTTTCGTGAATGCGAACCAGACGGGGCTGATGGTGGCGCTGTTCGTGGTGCTGGTGGCGATGGCCTGGGGATACACGCAGGTGTTTTCAGGGCGGGCGGCGCTGCTGCATCTGGGGGCGTTCACAGCGACCATCATGTCGGCCAATGTGTTCATGGTGATCATCCCGAACCAGAAGATCGTGGTGGCGGACCTGAAGGCAGGTCGCACGCCAGACCCGAAATACGGCAAGATCGCCAAGCAGCGCAGCACCCACAACAACTATCTGACGCTGCCCGTGCTGTTCCTGATGCTATCGAACCATTATCCGCTGGTCTTTGCCACGCAGTACAACTGGCTGATCGCGTCTTTGGTGTTCCTGATGGGGGTGACGATCCGGCATTGGTTCAACACCCAGCATGCGCGCAAGGGAAGCCCGCATTGGACATGGGCGGCGACGGCGGTGCTGTTCCTGATCATCGCTTGGCTTTCCACGGCACCGATGAAGGTGGCGGCGGCGGGCGAGGAGGAGGGGGCCGCGCTTTCAGGCGCGGCGCTGACCTATGCCTCGTCCACCGGGTTTGACGATGTGGTGACCATCGTTCAGGGGCGGTGTTCCATGTGCCATGCGGCGGAACCTGCGTGGGACGGGATGTATTGGCCGCCCAAAGGGGTGGTGCTGGAGACGCCCGCACAGATCGCGCATGAGGCGCGGCGCATCTATCTGCAGGCCGGGGTGTCGCATGCCATGCCGCCGGGCAATCTGAGCTACATGGAGCCCGATGAACGAGCCGCGATCGTGGAGTGGTTCCGCAGCGCGGGAATGAGCGGGGTCGAAGGCTAGTCTCGGGTGAAGCGCCAGACGGTGTGCTGGCGGTAGTCCTGCCCCGGTTCCAGCGTGATGGAGGGAAAGCCCGCGTGGTTGGGCGCATCGGGCCAGTTCTGCGCCTCGATCGCGAAGCCCTCATGCGCGCCATGGCCGGGGCGGAAGGCGTTGCGGCCATCGTAGACCTGAACGCCCGGATCGGTGGTGGAGACGGCAAGGCCGATGCCCGATTGACCGGTCAGGCGGAGCACCTCGCGCAGCGGACCCGGAGCGGTGCCGAGGATGTAGCAATTGTCGAAGAGGTCCAGCCCCGGTTCGATGCGGTGGGCCTTGCGGAAATCCATCGGGGTGCCCTCGACAGGGCGGATTTCGCCTGTGGGAGTGAAGTCGGGCGTGGTGGGAAGGTAACTTTCGGCGGCGATCATCAGGCGGTGCCCGGCCCATGTGGGGGTGCCGTCGAGGTTCCAGTAGCTGTGGTTGGCGAAGTTGACGGGGGTCGGTCTGTCGGTGGTGGCATGCACCTGCAGGTGCAGGCTCGCGCCATCGACATGCCACATCGCCGTGACGCGCCGATTGCCGGGGAAGCCGCCCTCGCCATCGGGGAGGTCGAGTTCGAGGCGGAGGCTGTCTTCCGTCGCCTCGGCCAAGCGCCAGACCTTTAGATGCGTGCCCGCGCTGCCGGAATGGAGGCAATGGCGGCCGTCCTGATTGGCCTCGAAGGTGAGTTCCTGACCGTCGATGGTTGCGCGGGCATCAGTGAAGCGGTTGACAACCGGCCCGATGAGGGAGCCGTGATAGCGCATGTCGCCTTCGTAATCGGATAGCCGGTCGGAGCCGAGGGTGAGGCTGCGGGAGGTGCCTTCGAGCCAGACCCCTTGAAGGACGGAACCCCACGTCAGGACAGAAGCGGCCAGCCCGTCGCGCCCTATAGTGATGCTTTGCACCGCCTCGCCCCGCGTGGTGATGCCGAAGGGCGTGATGCCTAACTGCCGATCCGTCATGCTTGCCTCCTGCCCCTTTGTGCCAGTGGTGGCCTGTGAGGGGGCAGGGGTCAAGCGCTTAGGAAGCTTGCGCGCAGGCGACCATCGTCTGGGCGAGGTTGCGCAGAAGCGTGGCATAGGCCGCGGGTCCGGGTTCCACCGTGGACCCGTTCGGATCGAGAGCGCCGCCGACCCGTGCGCCAGTGCCTTCGGCAAGTTGCTGGACAAGCGCGGGGTCATGCTGTGCCTCGGGGAAGAGGCAGAGCGAGGTGTCGGCGGCGACGCTGTCGCGAAGGTCGGCAAGGCGGGCCGCGCCGGGGGCGGTGGCATCGCCGAGGGCGATGGAGCCGAAGATTTCCAGCCCGTAATGGGCGGCGAAGTAACCGTAGGCATCGTGATAGACGACAATCGGTTGGCCCTGCAGCGGCGCGAGGGTGGCGGCGATTTCGGCGTCCAGCGCCTTGATTTCAGCCGCAGCCGCGGCGGCGTTGGCCGTGTAGGTCGCGGCGTTCTGGGGGTCGAGCCGTGAGAGTTCGGCGGAGATTGCGTTCAGCCATGTCTCGGCGTTAGCTGGATCGAGCCATGCGTGCGGGTCGATGCCGTCGTGGCTGTGCCCGTGGTCGTCATGGCCTGCCTCTGCATGGTCATGGTCTGCGTCTTCGGCGGCCTCCTCGTGCCCGTGGTCATGCCCGTGATCGTGCCCGTGGTCATGGTCGCCTTCGGCGCCATGCGCGCCGTCCTTGGAAAACTCGCGGGTTTCGGTGCCGGGTGCCTGAAGGAGGGCAAGGCGGGCGGAGCCTTCGCCAAGGCCATCCAGCGCTCGGTCAAGCCAAGGGGTGAGTTCGGGGCCGATCCAGACCACAAAGTCTGCTTCGGCCAGATCCGCAGCCTGTGAAGGGCGGAGTTGGAAATCGTGTTCGCTGGCGCCTTGCGAGAGGAGCAGTTCGGGCGTGCCGAGATCGCCCATCACCTGCGCCACGAGGGAGTGGACGGGATGGATGTCGGTGACGACGCGGGGCACTTCGGCCAGGGCGGGAAGGGTGGTGGCGAGGGTGGCAATGGCTGAGGATATGATATAACGCATTGGTATGGCCCTTCCTTTGGATCACGCGGGCCTATGTATGTTATTATATAACATGTCAAGGGGGCCGTATGGCGCATCTGCATCCGCATGATCATTCCGAGGCCTGCCCCGGCTGTTCGGCACCGCCGGAGGCGGCTTTCGCACGGCACGACCACAGCCTGTGCGCGGATGACGTTCTGGCGCGGGCCGAGGCCCTTGCTTCGGCGCAGGGTGCGCGGCTTACGCCGGTGCGGCGGCGCGTGCTGGAGATCCTGCTGGAAGAGCATCGGGCGCTGGGGGCTTATGACGTGCTGCAACGGCTGGCGGCGGAGGGGTTCGGGAACCAGCCGCCGGTTGCCTATCGCGCGCTGGATTTTCTGGTGGAGAACGGGCTGGCCCATCGTATCCGTCGGCTGAACGCCTTTGCGGCCTGCATGCATCCGGGCGAAGAGCATGCGCCTGTGTTCCTGATCTGCCGCGAGTGCAACCATGTTGCCGAGGCCCCGGGCGCCGACGTCAGGGCGGCGCTGGACACGGCGGCGGAGGCGCTGGGTTTCACCGTGGAACGGTCGAACATCGAGGCACTGGGCCTGTGCCCCGCCTGCCGGGAGGCGTGAGGATGGAGGCGCTGATCGCGGCCGAGCGGTTGTCGGTGACGCTGGAGGGGCATCCGGTCCTGACGGATGTCTCGCTTGCCGTGCAGCCGGGCGAGATCGTCACCATTCTGGGGCCGAACGGCTCGGGCAAGTCGACCTTGCTGCGGGCCTTGCTGGGTATTCTGTTGCCGAGCGGCGGGCGGGTGCTGCGCAAACCGGGGATGGTGGTCGGCTATGTGCCGCAGAGGTTGGCCATCGACCGCACATTGCCGATGACGGTGCGGCGGTTCCTTTCCCTGCCGAAGCGGGTGGGCGATGCCGAGGCCGAGGCGGCGTTGAAACGGGTGGGCGTGCCGGAGGTTGCCCTGCGGCAGATGGTGGACCTGTCGGGCGGGCAGTTCCAGCGTGTGCTTTTGGCGCGGGCGCTGCTGGCGCGGCCTGACATCCTTGTGCTTGATGAGCCGACGCAGGGGCTGGACCAACCCGGCGAGGCGGCCTTCTATCGGCTGATCGAAGAGGTGCGGCGCGAGACGGGGGTGGCGGTGCTGATGGTAAGCCATGACCTGCATGTCGTGATGGCGGCATCGGACCGGGTGATCTGCCTGAACGGCCATATCTGCTGCGAGGGAACGCCGAGGGTGGTCTCCACCGCGCCGGAGTATCGCGCGCTGTTCGGGTTGGGCACACAGGGGGCGCTGGCGCTGTATCAGCATGTGCATGACCACAGCCATGACCATGGCGAGGGGCATGCGCATCACCACCACGGACATCACCACCCTCATCACGCGCATGACCATGCTTGACGACTTCCTGATCCGCGCGGCGCTGGCCGGGGTAGGGCTTTCGCTTGCTACCGGGCCTCTCGGTTCCTTCGTCGTGTGGCGGCGTATGGCTTACTTCGGCGATGCGACTTCCCATGCCGCGATCCTTGGGGTGGCGCTGGCGCTGGCGGCCGATCTGCCGGTGACATTCGGCACGCTGGTGGTTGCGCTGGCGATGGCCTTTACCGTGGCCACGCTGGCCGCACGAGGCTGGGCGATGGATACGACACTGGGGGTGCTGGCGCATTCCGCGCTGGCCTTTGGTCTGGTGGCGGTGAGTTTCGTTCCCGGCGCGCGGACCGACCTTTCGGCCTGGCTGTTCGGGGATATCCTTGCCGTGACCCGGGGAGATCTGCTGCTGGTCTGGGTTGGGGCGGCGCTTGTGCTGGGCCTTCTGGTATGGCGGTGGCAGGCGCTGCTGACGGCTACAGTGAACGAGGATCTGGCCCATGCCTCTGGTCTGAACCCCGCGAGGGAGCGGTTGGTGCTGACACTGGCGCTGGCCGTGGTTGTGGCTGTGGCGATCAAGGTTGTGGGTGCGCTGCTGATTGCGGCCATGCTGATCATCCCGGCTGCGGCGGCGCGGGGCCTTGCCCGGACACCGGAGGCGATGGCGGTGATGGCGGCGGTGATCGGGGCTGCGTCATCGGTGGCAGGGCTGCAGCTTTCGCTTTGGCAGGACACGCCCGCGGGTCCGTCGATCATCGCGGCGGCGGCGGTTCTGTTTGCGGCATCGGCGCTGTTCGGGCGGGTCGGACGGCGCTGACTCCTTAGGGCGAGTGGCCGCGGCGAAGTCGCGCATTTTACATGCATGTCGCTTTTGTCTCGCAAGGGTCGGGTTGTCTTGTCCCTTTGGCCCGTGTTCGGGCAGATAAGGAGGCAAAACACCTTTCCGCGGAGTCGCCCCATGAAGACCCATGTCAAAGCCCTTGTCGTCGGCGGTGGTGCCGTCGGGAACGGCATCGCCTATCACCTTGCCAAGGCGGGGTGGGATACGATGCTGGTTGAGCGGGACGAGTTGACCGCAGGGTCCACATGGCACGCGGCGGGGCTGCTGCCCTTGTTCAACATGAGCTATGCGACCACGCATATCCACAAATACAGCGTCGATTTCTACAAGGGGCTGGAGGCCGAGACGGGGCTGAACCCCGGCTTCTATGTCGTGGGCAACCTGCGGATGGCGCAGCGGCAGGAGCGGATGGATGAATACATGCTGTATTCGTCGGTTGCCGAGACGGCGGGCGTCTATCACGAATTCCTGACGCCGAAGGAGATCAAGGATCGCTGGCCGCTGGTGCGGACGGAGGATCTGGTGGGCGCGCTGTATCACCCGCAGGACGGCTATATCAATCCGGCGGATGTGACGCAGGCCATGGCCAAGGGCGCGCGGCAGTTAGGCGCGACGATCGAACGGAAGATTCAGGTCGATGGCTATCGCTGGACGGGCAGCGAGTGGATCGTTTCGGTCACGACGATGGAGGATCGGGGCGGCAATCTGGTGCCGACCGAAGAGAAATACGACATCCATGCAGAGCATGTGGTGACGGCCACTGGCAACCATGCGCAGCGGACGGCGCGGCTTTTGGGGATCAAGATCCCGGCCATTCCGGTGGAGCATCAGTATATTGTCACCGAACCCGACCCGGCGCTGGTGGAATGGCGCAAGACCAACCCGCAGCACCCGGTGCTGCGCGACGCGGACGCCAAATGGTATGTGCGCGAGGAACGGGGCGGCTGGATCCTTGGCCCCTATGAGCGGAACGCCCCGGCGCGGTTCCTCTATGACGTGCCGCAGTCTTTCCGGGCGGATCTTTTCCCGCTGGATCTGGAGCGGATCGAGGCGGAATACATGTCGATGATCCATCGCATTCCGTCATCGGAAACCGTGGGCCTGAAGGACGATTATAACGGTCCGATCTGCTATACGCCCGATGGCAACCCGCTGGTCGGCCCGGTGCCGGGCCTGCGGAACATGTGGATCGCGGAAGGCTTCAGCTTTGGTATCACCGCGGCGGGCGGGACGGGGCATTACCTTGCGCAGATGATGACGCAGGGCGAGGCCGAGATCGACATGGCGAGCCTCGACCCAAAGCGTTACGGCAACTGGATGACCACCGAATATGCCGCGCGCAAGAACGAGGAATGCTATGAGCATGTCTTCATCCTGCATCACCCGGATGAAGAGCGCGAGGCTTGCCGCCCGCTGCGCACCGCGCCCAACTATGACGCCCAGATCGCCATGGGCGCGCAGATGGGGCAGGTGAACGGCTGGGAACGGCCGAACTATTATGGTCCCAAGGATGCGCCTGCGACGTTCGACCATGACGGGCGGTCTTTCCGGCGCGGGACGTGGTGGCCCTGTGCCGAGGCGGAGGCTAAGGCCATCCGCACGACGGCGGGCATCATCGACGCCACGGCCTTCACCAAGCATCTGTTGCGCGGGCCGGGGGCGACCGGGTTCCTTGACTGGTTCACTTGCAACAAGCTGCCGAATGTGGGGCGGATCAACCTGACCTATGCGCTGACCGATCACGGCACGACGCGGACGGAATACACCATCGTCCGGTTGAAGGAGAATGAGTACTACCTCATCTCGGCGGGCGCATGGACGGCCTATGACGCCGATTTCCTGATCAAGTCGGCCGAGGATTGGATGGCGCAGGGCGGTGGATATGTCGATATCCATGACATCACCACGCAATGGGGTGTCTTTGCGCTGGCGGGGCCGAACAGCCGCGCCATCCTGAAGGAGATCGTCAAGGACGCCGATCCCGAGACGGTGTTGGGCAACAAGCGGTTCCCGTGGCTGAGCTATCGGGATATCGAGCTGGGGATGTGCCCGGTGCGGGCAGTGCGTGTGGCCTATACGGGCGAGTTGGGTTGGGAGTTGCATCATCCGGTGGAGATGGGCCGCTACCTGTGGAACCTGATCTGGTCGGTAGGCGAGAAGCACGGGTTGAAACCCGTTGGCGCGCGGGCGCAGAACTGGCTGCGGCAGGAAAAATCCTATCGCGCTTTCGGCAACGAGCTTGGCCGTGATGCGACCCCTCTTGAGGCCGCGCTGGACCGATTCGTGGACCTGTCCAAGGAGTTCCGGGGCAAGGCGAAGATGCTTGAGACGGGCATCCGTTCGAAATGCGTGACACTGCTGATCGACGGGCCGTCGGATGCCGATCCGTGGGGCAAGGAGGCGCTGCTTCTGAACGGTGAGAAGGTGGGTCGTCTGACATCGGGCGGCTGGTCTGTGGCCTTCGGCAAGCAGATTGGTATGGGATATGTTCGCCCCGACCTGGCGACACCGGGGACGAAACTGAAGGTCAAGATGCTGCGGGAGGAATGGGATGCCGTGGTGACGGAGGATAGCCCCTTCGACCCGAAGAACGAGCGTATCCGCGTGGACGGCTGATCCGCCGCATCAGGAAAACTGGCGAAAAGGGCATCGGACACAGGTCCGGTGCCCTTTTTGATTTACGTCAAGACTGTACCATACCTTTGACAGGTGGGGTTCATCCCTTCGCGGCCTCAGGGTGCCTAACGAATGCTGACATAGATCCGTTCTGAACAGCATCGGAATTATCATCCTGCAGTTATTGACGGCACGAAAGGGACGGAGCATGGCAGCAACGGCACAGAAGGGGAAGGGCGGTGCGCCCGATGAGTCCCTCCAGCAGTTGGCAGCAGGGATCGGCGTGTTGCACACGCTTGACCATCTGACGAACCCCGTGATGCTGGCGGATCCCGACATGATCGTTCGTTTCGTCAACGAGGCGGGATACCGGATGTTCGAGGCGATCGAGGAGGAGATCCGCCGCGACCTGCCGAATTTCACGGCACGCGATGTGGTGGGCAAGTCGATCGATTTCTTCCACCGCAATCCCTCTTACCAGCGCGGGTTAATGACGGACCTTGCCGAACCGCATGACGGCAAGTTCACCATCGGCGGGCGCAGGCTGGCCTTCCGTGCCATTCCGCATCGCGATGCGACGGGGCATCTGGTTGGCATGCTGGTGGAATGGCAGGACCGCACTGTCTTTGCCGAGAACGAGGCGCAGGTGAACAACCTCGTCGCGACGCTGCGTCAGATGGCCAAGGCGCATCAGGACGGGTTCATCCACGAATACATCGATCCGGCAGGGTTCACGCCGGAATTCGCAGAGGTGGTGGAGAACGTCAATCAGATGGTGCGCGACCATATCGCGACCAAGCGCAAGATCATCACCTGCATCGAAGCCTTCGCCGAAGGCCGCTTCGACTATCAGATCGAACGGTTCAGTGGTGACCGCGGGTTCATCAACGAGGCGATGGATGCCATTTCCGAAAGCTTCCGCCGCACGATCCGCGAGATCCAGAGCATGTCCGAGGATATCGTGCAGGGTCGGCTGGACCGCGAGATCCGGCCTCAGGAATTTCCGGGAGAGTTCCGGCTGGTGGCGGAGGCCTTCCAGCAGGCCTATGACGGTTTGAACGCGACCTTCCACCAGATCGGTGATCAGGTGCGTCAGGTGTCGTCTACAGTGGATGAAATCGCCAGCAGCGCCCATACACTGGCCGACAATGCGCAGGTGGCAAGCACCTCCGTGGACGAGATTTCCGCCTCGGCGGAAGAGACGGATGCGCAGGTACGCGCCAATGCCAACTCGGCCAATCTGGCCAGCCATCGGGCGAGCAGCGCCTCTTCGGCCACGAAGGAAGGGCAGGAGAAGGTGATCGGCATGGTGCAGGCGATGGAGGCGATCCGGTCGTCTTCGGATGATATTGCCAAGATCATCAAGGTGATCGACGAGATCGCCTTCCAGACCAACCTGCTTGCTCTGAACGCTGCGGTGGAGGCGGCGCGGGCTGGACAGTACGGCCGCGGTTTCGCCGTGGTGGCGCAGGAAGTGCGGAATCTTGCCGGGCGGTCGGCGCGGGCGGCGCGCGAGAGTGGCGATCTGATCGAGGATGCATCGCAGCGGGTGGCCACGGGTGTTTCCATCGCCGACGAGACGCGGCGCGCCTTCGACCGCATTTCACATGATATCGCCGAGGTGGAGACTTTGGTCGGCAGCATCGCGAGTTCGGGGGACGAACAGTCGCGCGCCGTGGCCCAGATCACCACGGCCATCGGCGAAGTGGCGAATGCGGCGACGCAGACCAGCAACCAGGCCGAACAGCTTGCCTCTGGTGCGGCGGAGTTGCAGACCTCGTCCGAGGCGATGCGCGCGGCGATCGGGCGGTTCAAGCTGAAGGCCTCGACCGCGCCGGTGGGTGGGTTGAACCTGAGCGGGCTGCCTTTGGATCTGATGGACAAGATCGGGTCGATGCTGGCCGGGCGGGGCGTATCCGTGCCGGAATTCGAAAAGCGCCGCGCCTGACGTGATCCGGATCGGGCGGCCTAGGGCTGGCGATGTGTCGCCAGCCAGTCCGCCCACTCGGCCTCGGACCCGTCGAAGACGTTGATGTCCACCTCACCCGCGATGCCGGGGATCAGGCCGGTCGAGGTGTATTGCCAGAAACTCCAGTGGCGGCCGCCATAGACCTCATCGGGGTGGGCAGCGACGGAGCGCAGCCAGAACGGATAGGGGCCCACGCGCCACATCTGGTTTTCGCGGTAGAAATCCACGGTGGAGTAGATGATCGGGCGCTGGCCGTAATGAGCCTCGACGATGTCGAGGAAGATCTTCGCTTCGGATCGGATCACATTGGGCGTGCGGCGGATGGTGCAGGTGGGCGAGAAGGGCGTCCATTCCATATCCAGCACCGGCGGAAGGGCACCGGGGGTGCGAGGCACGTTGCGGATGAAAAAGGCTGCCTGTTCCGCCGCCGGGCGGCAGTGGTAGAAGAAGTGGTAGGCCCCGCGCGGGACGCCTGCGCGGGCTGCGCCGCGCCAGTGGTCGCGGAACATGGGATCTATCAGATCGCCGCCTTCGGTCGCCTTGATGAAAGCGAAGTTGACCCCGTTCGCGCGGGCGGTGCCCCAGTCGATAGATTGCTGAAAACGGGCGACGTCGATGCCGTGGACGGGATGGCGTTCCGGGCCGTTGCCGCCGAAGCTTACGGGTTTGGCATCGCTGAAGTTCGGCGGGACGACCTGTGCTATCGGCAGGCTGACGCTACGCATCCCGGTTGTGGATACGGTGGGCGGGCCACCGCAGGCGACAAGGGCCGTGAGGGACAGAAGGGCGAAGGCGCGCAGGATCATGGAAGGATGCTGACCCATCCGCGCCGCCCTGTCACCCGGATTTCCGGGCCACTCTGCGACGATCCGCCTATTCGGCGGCTATGGCAGGGGCCGCCAATTCATCCCAGCAGGCCAGCGCATGGGCGGCATACATCAATGCAGGGCCGCCGCCCATCTGGATGGACATGGAAAGAACATCCCCCAACTCCTCGCGCGTGGCACCGGATTTCATCAGGGCTTCGACATGGAAGTTGATGCAGGGTTCGCAGCGCTGGCTGATGGCGATGGCCAGCGCGATGTATTCCTTTTCCTTGAAGGAAAGGGGGCCGTTCTCCTTCACCGCCTTGGACAGGGTGCCGAAACCCGCGGCGGTTTCGGGGATCAGCTTGTTCATCACACGGATTTCGCCGCGCATGTCTGCGATCTTTGCCTTGTAGCTCATCTATAGCTCCTTTCGATCTCGGTGATCGATAGGCCGGCATGGCGAGGGTCGCCTTGACTTGCGTCAAGTCGCATTCTTAATTTTGAATGTTTAGCCAAAGCGGGCGGGATCCAGGGCGCGGGTGAGGTCGGCGGAAAGGCCGCTGGATCGCCCGCCGATGAGGTCGGCGGCAAGGCGGCTTGCGGCGGGGCAGGTCTGGAACCCATAGCCACCCTGACCCGCCAGCCAGAAGAAGGATGGATCACGCGCATCGCGCCCGATCACCAGAACGCGGTCGGGTGCAAAGGTGCGAAGTCCTGCCCAGTTGGAGATGAGGCGCGTGACCGGTTCGGTGACCATCTCCTCATAGCGGGCAAGGCCCTCGGCCAGCACCATGTCGTCGGCCCAGGCGTCATGCGGGGCTTGCGGGTCTTCCTCTGCGGGAGAGACGATCAGGGCGCCCGCGTCGGGTTTGGCATACCAGGCCTCGCCCGCACCAAAGACCATGGGCCAGCGCGAGATGTCGTGATCCCCCGGAGCGGGGATGCGCGCCATGGAGCGGCGGTTGGGCGTAAAGCCGAGGGGGCGGATGGCGGCCATGGCGGCCACCTCATCCACCCATGCGCCTGCGGCATTGATCAGCAGGCGGCCGGTAAATTCGCCTGACCCGGTGGTGACGATCCAGCCTTCGCCGCCCTTGGCGATGGCGGTGACGCGGGCATTGGTGACGACCTGCGCGCCGCGCGACTTTGCCTCGCGCGCGAAACCCTGCAGGAGAAGATCGGTGTCAATGTCCCATGCATGATCTGCATAGGCCGTCATCGCGACGGTATCGGGGTTCAGGATGGGGACGATGGCGCGCGCTTCGTCCAGCGTGCAGCGCGTCATTTGCATGTCGCGCATCTCGTTTTCGAAATCGACCCTCTGATCAGCTTTGGCCACAATCATAAGGCCGCGTGGGGCAAGGATGTTCTCGGTCGCGCGGAAGTGGTCTTCCGAGGCGAGGGAGAGTTCCACCACGGCAGGCGCGCCATAGCGCGGTTCATACAGCGCCGCGGAACGGCCCGAAGCGTGATGCGCCAGAGCGGCCTCTGCCTCCAGCACGGTGACGGAGCCGAGTTCAGACAGGCGGGCGGCTGCCGAGATGCCTGCGATCCCGCCGCCGATGATGAGGAAATCGGTCATGACTCTTCCAGTCGGTCGGTGGCCGGGGGCGGTGCAGGGTAAAGCGCCGAAAGGCGTGTGCGCAGGTCCGGCGTAAGGGGGAAATGCATGGCATCCAGCGAGGGAGCAAGCTGTTCCGCGTCGCGGGCCGAGATCAGCGGGATCACGGGCGTGATGGGACAGGACATGACCCATGCCACCGCAAGGGTGGCGGGATGGGTACCCACTTCGGCAGCGATACCAGCAAGGCCCGCGGCGGCGCGGTGCATCGGTTCGGGCGCGTAGCGGGCGGCATAGCGGCTGTCTTCGGCAAGGCGGCCCACGCCGCCTGTGGCGTATTTCCCGGTCAGGAGGCCGCCCCCAAGGGGGGAATAGGCATGAACGGCGATCTGCTGGTCGGCGCACATGGGCAGGATTTCCACCTCGGCCTGACGTTTCACGAGGTTGTACATCGGCTGAATCACGTCCACCCGGCTGCCGAAACGGGCAAGGATGGCCTGCGCCTTCATCACTTGCCATGCAGCGAAGTTGGAAAGGCCGATGCGGGTGATGCGACCGGCCAATTGCCATTCGGCGAACAGGGCGAGCGTCTCTTCCAGCGGAGTCGCCTGATCGAAGCGGTGCAGGTAGAGGAGATCCACCCCGTCGGTGCCAAGGCGGTGCAGGCTTTCGTCGAACTGCCGGGTCAGGTTGGCGCGGCCAGCGCCGCCGTCGTAGCCCACCTTGGTGGCGATGCTAATCCCGGGGTCGCCTTTGGCGAACTGGCCAAGCAGGCGTTCGGATTGCCCGTCGGTATAGCCGTTCGCCGTGTCGAAATGGGTGATCCCCGCCGCACGGCAGGCGTCATACAGCGCGCGTGAGGCGGCAGCATCGGCGCGGCCACCGAATTGCATGCAGCCGAAGGCAAGTGGTGAGAGGGGCGTGGTCATGGGCCGGAACCTGCCATGCCGCGCGGCGGAAGAAAAGCGGGAGGCCGCCGCTTTCGCGGCGGCGTCCGACAATCGCGGCGGGGTCAGCCCTGCTGGGTTTCCTTGAGCTTGTCGATCCCCAGGGTCTTGAGCGCCAGAGTTTCGTAGAAAGGTTCCGAAACGCCCTTGCGCAGTTTCCGTATGAAGTACTTCTCGAACCCGATCTTGGCCATATGGACCCATTTGCCCGACGAGGACCAGTTCACGTTGCGCGGCGGAATCTGGGGCTGGGCCACGAAGGCCACGCCCCCGTCGCCGAAATCGGCAAGACAGACGGCGTTCCAAGTGCCCACCCGGTCGGGTTCCTTGCCACGCACGATGTTGCCGATGTTGTGGGCGGTCGCCGTCACCATGGATTCGATCATGAAGCCGGTCTTGGGCACGCCCACGGGAACCGGAGTGGGACCCATCGGCGGGATCGCGACGCAGACGCCGACGGCGAAGATGTTGGGATACTTCGGGTTCTGCTGGTGCTTGTCCACAATGGTGAAGCCGCGGGGGTTCGACAGGCCCTCGATTCCGGACACGGGCTTGATGCCACGGAAGGCGGGCAGCATCATGGAGAAGGCGAAGGGGAGTTCCTTTTCACCTTTCGACGTTCCGTCATCGGCGATCTCTTCCACGGTCATCTTGCCCGCCTCGACCTTTTTGACCTTGGTCGAGGTCATCCACTTGATGTGCTTTGCGCGCATCTCGGATTCCAGAAGGCCCTTGGTGTCGCCCACCCCGTCAAGGCCCAGATGGCCGATATAGGGTTCCGAGGTGACGAAGGTCATCGGCACGCGGTCGCGCACCTTGGCGCGCCGCAGCGCTGTTTCAAGGATGAAGAGGAATTCATAGGCCGGCCCAAAGCAGGAGGCGCCTTGCGCCGCGCCGATGATGACGGGGCCGGGGTTCTTTACCAGTTCGTCGAAGACGAGTTTCGCCTGTTCAGCATGGTCGATATGGCAGACCGATTGCGTATGGCCGCCATGCGGACCGAAGCCCTCTATCTCGTCGAAGGCAAGTTCAGGGCCGGTGGCGATGACGAGGTAGTCATAAGAAACGGATTGCCCGTTCACGAGAGCGATGCGGTTTTCCTCCGGGTGCAGTTTCTCGGCGGCGACGGGGATAAAGTCGATGCCTTTCTTCTTCATCGTCGGTTCCAGATCGACGGTAATCTCTTCGCGGTCGCGCCAGCCCACGGCGATCCACGGGTTGGAGGGGACGAAGTGATACTTCGGGTCCTTGGTCACCACGGTGACCCTGTCCTCCTTTCGGAGTTGGTCCCGCAACTCATAGGCCATGATGGCCCCGCCAAGGCCCGCCCCCAAGACTACGACATGCGCCATCCCGAATTCCTCCCATGGAAATGAACATGGGAGATTATACATTCAAATAGTAGAATTTGTTTGATTTGAATCATGGCTGCGACGATTTCGCCCATGCCGCATGAAAAAGGCCCGCCGAAGCGGACCTTTGAGGGTGCTGGCGCCATGCCGGATCAGGACGGGATTTCGCCCGTGATGCCTTCGACATAGAACATCATGCCCAGCAGGTCGCCATCCGGCGCGACTGCGCCTTCGGCCAGCCATGCGCTGCCGTCCTGCTTGTTGATCGGACCGGTGAAGGGGTGGTAGGTGCCCGCCGCGATGGCATCGCGCATCGCTTCGGCCTCGGCCTTCACGTCGGCGGGAACGGCATCGGTGATTTCGCCAATCTCCACTTCGCCGCCTGCGATGCCTTCCCATGCGTCGATCTGCGCATAGGTGCCATCCAGCAGCTGGCCCACACGCTTCACATAGTAGGGTGCCCAGTTGTCGATGATGGAGGACACGCGCGGGGTCGGCTTGTAATCCGCCATGTCGGAGGCCTGACCGAAGCCGATGACGGCGCCATTGGTCTTGGCCGCTTCGGCCAGCGGCGCGGTCGAGTCGGTGTGCGATGCGATCACGTCCACACCCTGATCAATGAGCGCCTTCGCCGCATCGGCCTCTTTTGCCGGGTCGAACCAGGTGAAGGCCCAGACGATGGAAAGCTCGACGTTCGGGTTCACCTTCTTGGCGTGCAGGTAGTAGCTGTTGATCCCCATGATGACTTCGGGGATCGGGAAGGACGCGATGTAGCCGATCTTGTTCGACTTGGTCATCTTGCCCGCGATATGGCCCTGCACGGCGCGGCCTTCGTAGAAGCGCGCGTTGTAGGTGGAGACATTCGCATGGTCGCGCTTGTAGCCGGTCGCGTGTTCGAACTTGATGTCCGGGAACTTGGCCGCCACGGCGTTGGTCGCATCCATGAAGCCGAAGGAGGTGGTGAAGATGATGTTGCAGCCCGACAGGGCCATCTGCGTCAGCACGCGTTCGGCATCCGCGCCTTCGGGGACGTTTTCCTGCCAGACGATTTCGACCTTGTCGCCATAGGCGGCCTGCACGGCAAGCGCCCCTTCGTGATGCTGGAAGGTCCAGCCGCCGTCACCGATGGGGCCGACATAGACGAACCCTGCCTTGACCTTCTCGATGCCCTGCGCAAGGGCCATCTTCCCCCCCATCATCGAGGCAAAGCCAAGCGCGGCGCCGCCCTTCAGGATCGTTCTTCTCTTCATTTCTTGCTCCCGGTTGGGGGTCGGCAGCCGACCCCGGTTTCGTATGTGCCTCAGCGCGAGGCGTGGAAGTTCTGGCCCAGCGCGGCAGGCGCGTTCAGCGCCGCCTTGCCCTTGCCAGAAGACATGATGACCAGCACGAGGATGGTTATCAGATACGGACTCATCGACAAGTATTCGACAGGGATTCGCGCCCCGGCCGCCTGCAGATTAAGCTGTAGCACGGTGATGCCGCCAAAAAGATAGGCACCGAGCAGGACGCGCCACGGTTTCCAGCTTGCGAAGACGACGATGGCAAGGGCGATCCAGCCCGCGCCTGCGGTGATGCCGTCGGTCCATTGCGGCACGCGGATCAGGCTGATGTAGGCCCCGCCGAGGCCCGCCATCGCGCCGCCGAACAGGATGGCCAGAACGCGGATGCGCGTGACCTTGTAGCCGAGTGCGTGGGCGGCATCATGGCTTTCGCCCACGGCGCGCAGGATCAGGCCCGTTCGGGTGTATTTCAGCACCGCCCAGACGGCCGCGATGACGAGGATGGAGACGTAGACCATCCAGTCATGGCTGAAGAGGACCTCGCCAAGGAAGGGGATGTCGGTCAGCGGACCCATCGGCACCTCGCCCGTGGCAGGCGGCTTGATACCGACATAGCCCTGCCCGATCATGGACGACAGGCCCAGCCCGAAGAGGGTGAGTGCAAGGCCCGTGGCCACCTGATTGGCAAGGAAGACCTGCGTCAGCACCGCGAAGACGAGCGAGAGGGCCGCCGCCCCCAGCGCCCCGCCAACGAAGCCTAGGACGGGGCTGCCCGTGCCCACGGCGGTGGCAAAGCCGCAGATCGCGCCCATGATCATCATCCCCTCGACCCCGAGGTTCAGGACGCCCGCTTTTTCCACCACCAATTCGCCGATCGCCGCAAGGATGATCGGAACCGAGGCCACCATGAGCGAGGCGATAAGGATCGCCGGATTGATGCCGCCGAGATCCATCATGCCACCTCTTTCTTCGTGCCGATGCGAATGCGGTAATTGGTCAACAGGTCCACGGCCAGCAGGAAGAACAGGAGCATCCCCTGAAAGGCCTGAATCGCGGCGGAGGGCAGCGACAGCATGAAGCTGGCCAGTTCGCCGCCGATATAGGTGAGCGCCATGAGAAGCCCTGCCAGCAGGATGCCGATGGGGTTCAGGCGGCCAAGGAATGCCACGATGATGGCGGTGAAGCCGTAGCCCACGTTGAAGTCGATGCTGATCTGGCCCGAGGGGCCCGCAACTTCGAACAGCCCGGCCATGCCCGCCAGCGCACCCGAAAGGCCCATGCAGAGGATCACGAGGCGGTTGGGGCTGACACCCGCGAAACGGGCGGCCTTGGGGGCCTGACCCGCCAGCTTGATATGATAGCCGAGGATGTGGCGTTGCAACAGGATGTATGCCGCGATCACCACGATGAAGGCAGCGATCACGCCCCAATGCATCCCGGTGCCGGGGATGAGTTCGGGGTTGGCCATTGCCGGGATCTGACTAAGGTTCCGGCTGCCCGGAAAGCCGCCGCCTTCAGGGTTGCGCAGCAGGCCGATGGACATCGAGGCGAGGATGTTCTGCGCAACGTAGACCAGAAGCAGCGAAACGAGGATTTCATTGGTGTTGAACCGCGTCTTAAGGATGGCCGGGATCATCGCCCAGAGCCAACCGCCGAAGATGCCCGCGACGACCATCACCGGGAAGATGAGTCGCGATTCCACCGGATAGAGCGCAAGGCCCACACCTGCGCCGAAGATGGCACCCATGATGTACTGCCCCTCGGCCCCGATGTTCCAGATGCCCGCCTTGAACCCAAGCGACAGCCCGACGGCTATCAGGATCAGCGGTCCGGCCTTTACCAGAAGTTGTGGGCGGGAATAGGCGGCGAACTGTTCGTTGAAGAGCGGGTCCCAGAAGATGGTGCGAATGGCCTCGACGGGGTTCTTGCCCAGAAGGGCGAACATGATACCGCCCGCAATCATGGTCAGGATTACGGCGAGGACGGGTGTGGCCCATTGCCAGAAGGCACTGGGCGAGGGGCGTTTTTCCAACCGGATCATGCGCGGCACTCCATGGGCGAAGGGGACCGATTTCCTGCGAAGGAAGTTGCGAAAGTCTTCGAGAACCGGTCGCACTCACACCGCATGATGCGCCACCTCCATCCCGTGGGCACCGCCCATCATCAGGCCGATCTCGTCGATTGTCAGCCCTTCGACGGGGCGGGGCTTCGTCAGCCGCCCTTCGTTCAGCGCGGCGAAGTTGTCGGCGATTTCCAAGAGTTCGTCGAGGTCCTGACTGATGACCACGACTGCGGCTCCGGCAGCTGCGCGGTCAAGGATTGCCTGCCGGATCGCGGCGGCGGCGGCGGCATCGACGCCCCATGTGGGCTGGTTGATGACGATCACGCCGGGAGATTGCGAAAGCTCGCGCCCCACGACGAATTTCTGTAGGTTGCCACCGGAAAGCGCGCGGGCGGCGACATGGGTGCCGGGGGTGCGGACATCGAAATCCTTGACGATCCCTTCGGCGAAGGTGTTCGCCGCCGCCCAGTCGATGAAACCGCCCTTGACCAGCCCCTTGCGGACTGCGCCCGACAGAAGTGCGTTCTCAACAAGTGTCATGTCGGGCGCGGCGGCATGGCCTAGCCGTTCTTCCGGCGCGGAAACGAGGCCAGCCTCGCGGCGGGCGTTGGGGCCTGCGGCCCCCATCGGCTGCCCGTCGATCCGGATCGCCTGTGGTGATGCGCGAAGTTCGCCGGAGAGGGCGAGCAGCAACTCGTCCTGCCCATTGCCCGCGACGCCCGCGATGCCAAGCACCTCTCCTTTCGCGACGCGGAAGGAAACATCCTTGAGGCTGGTTCCGAAGGGGATGGGTGAGGCGACGGAAAGCCCCGTCACCTCCAGAGCGGTGGCCCCTTTGGGCTGCGCCGCGCGGGCGGGTGGCGTGAGGGTGGCGCCGACCATCAGTTCCGCCATCTCCCGCGCAGAGCGTTCGCGCGGTGTGCAGGTGGCCACGACCTTGCCGCGGCGCAGGATCGTCGCCTCGTCGCAGAGCGCGCGGATCTCTTCCAGCTTGTGGCTGATATAGAGGATCGCTGTGCCTTCGGCGGAAAGCTGGCGGAGGGTCTTGAAGAGGATTTCCACCTCCTGCGGGGTCAGGACGGAGGTGGGTTCGTCCATGATCAGGAGTTTCGGATCCTGCAGGAGGCAGCGGATGATCTCTACCCGTTGCCGTTCACCGGCGGAGAGGTCGCCCACCATGCGGGTCGGATCGAGGGGGAGGCCGTATTCCTCGGACACGGCGCGGATGCGGGTGGCGAGTTCGCGCATCGGGGGCGGGTTTTCCATGCCAAGCGCCACGTTTTCGGCGACGTTCAGCGCCTCGAACAGGCTGAAATGCTGGAAGACCATGGCAACGCCGGTGGCGCGGGCGGCGCGGGGTTCGGCGGGCTGGTAGGGTTGGCCGCGAAAGCGCATCGTGCCGCTGTCGGGTTTCACGAGGCCGTAGATCATCTTGACCAGCGTGGATTTGCCCGCGCCGTTCTCGCCCAGAAGCGCGTGGACCTCGCCCTCGGCAATGGAAAAGGACACGTCGCTATTGGCGACGACGCCCGGATAGGCCTTGGTCACGCCCTGCACGGCTAGCAGTTCCGGCCTTGGGGTGGTGGGTGTCCCTGTCATCCCGCGTTCTCCTGTCGTGACGCGTCTTGGTGTTTCCTGCGAAGGAAGTCGGTGGCGACGCCCAGCGCGATGGCCTGTGGATGCTTGCCAAGGGCGGGGTCGCCAATGGGGCAATCGATGCGGGCGATGGCAGTGGGGGCATGGCCCAAGGCGGCAAGTCGTGACCGGAAGCGCGCCCATTTCGTCGCCGATCCGATCAGCCCGCAGGTGGCGAAGCCATGGGTCAGCAACCCGTGGCACAGATCGAGGTCAAGGGCATGCGAGAAGGTGACGATCAGGTGTTCGGCATCCTTCGGCGCATGGGCTATCGCGAGGGTGGGCTCGGCTGCGACCAGTCTGGTTGCGTTCGTCGGCAGGTCGGCGGGGAAGCGGTCCTCGGCAACGTCCACCCATGTGATCGCGACATCCGGCAGCGGGGCCATGACGGAGGCCAGCGCGCGCCCAACATGGCCCGCGCCCCAGATCCAGAGATGTCGGTCGGGGCGGGCCACGGGCTCCACCATCCAGCCTTGCAGCAGGACGGGGCGGGGAAGGATGCCTTCGCCGCGCGCGCGGGCAAGAAGGCGCTTGACCGCGAGGGGGATGGGACGGCCATCGACGGGGCGGGCGATCACGCCCGAGTCGGAGGCGGGGAGGCTGTCGGGGGTGAAGACCTCGGTCAGCAGGGTGACGGCGCCGCCGCAGCATTGGCCGAGTTTGGGGCCCAAGGCTTCGCGGGTGAGGAGGGGGCGGGTTTCGGCAAGGTGGGCGCGGGCGCGGGTCGTGGCCTCATGCTCCAGCGCGCCGCCGCCGATGGTGCCGGACTGGCCGGTGGCCCAGACCAGCATGGATGCTCCGACCTCGCGCGGGCTGGAGCCGTCATGCGCGGCGATCACCACGCGGGCGGTGGGGCCTTGGGTAGCGACGGTTGCGGCGAGGGTGGCTAGGTCAAACATCCTGCGCCTCCGGTGGAAGGCGATTTCTGCACGCAGAAATCGCGACGAAATCTGTGTGCAGATTTCGGGACGGAATTTGTGTCAAATTCCGTTGTGGCGGGGCGGCGGTGTCACGCATGGCCACGCACCCGCTTTACGGCGGCCAGTACCCGTTCGGCCGTCGCTGGGGCGTCGAGGGCCGGGTAGGTGGACCCGTCGCCACAGGCTGCCACGGCATCGGACAGCGCCATGAGGGCCGAGATGCCCAACATGAAGGGCGGTTCCCCCACGGCCTTGGACTTGCCTACCGTATCCTCGGGGTTGGGCTTTCCCCACAGGGCCACGTTGAAGATGCGTGGACGGTCCGAACAGGCGGGGATCTTGTAGGTGCTGGGGGCGTGGGTGGTGAGCCGCCCCTTCGCGTCCCAGACCAGTTCCTCGGTCGTGAGCCAGCCCGCGCCTTGCACATAGGCCCCTTCCACCTGACCGATATCCAGCGCCGGGTTCAGGCTGGTGCCGGTATCGTGCAGGAGGTCCGCCCGCAGGATGCGGTTCTCGCCCGTCAGGGTGTCGATGACCACTTCGGTCACCGCAGCGCCATAGGCGAAGTAGAGGAAAGGGCGGCCGGTGCCGCGCATCCTGTCCCAGACGATCTTGGGGGTGGCGTAGAAGCCGGTGGAGGAGAGCGAGACGCGGGCCTGATAGGCCCAGTTGGCGACGCGGGCGAAATCGTAGCTCTCGCCCGCGACATGGACGAGGCCGTCCGCGAAGCGCACCTTGGCGGGGGTCGTCTGGTGTTTTTCGGCGAGGAAGGCGGCAAGGCGGGCGCGGATGGTTTCCGCCGCGGCCTTGGCGGCCATGCCGTTCAGGTCTGATCCGGAAGAGGCGGCGGTGGCCGAGGTGTTGGGCACCTTGCCCGTGTCGGTGGCGGTGATCTTCACCGTCCCGGCATCCATGCCAAAGACCCCCGCCACGACCTGCGCGACCTTCTGGAACAGACCCTGACCCATTTCCGTCCCGCCATGGTTCAACTGGATGGAACCGTCCTGATAGACATGGACGAGGGCACCCGCCTGATTGAGATGGGTCAGCGTGAAAGAGATCCCGAATTTCACCGGAGTCAGGGCCAGCCCGCGTTTCAGGATGGGCGAGGTGGCGTTCCATGCCGCGATCTCGGCCCGGCGCTTGTGGTAATCGCTCGTCCGTTCCAGTTCGGCTACAAGGTCATGGCCGATGAAATCCTCGACGGCCATGTGATAGGGCGTGGTCTGCACCGGGCCTGCCACCTCTGCCGCGCGGTAGAAATTGGCGCGGCGCACCTGAAGCGGGTCTTTGCCCAGCATCTGGGCGATATGGTCCATCACCCGTTCCACGCCCACCATCCCCTGCGGACCGCCAAAGCCGCGGAAGGCCGTGGCGCTTTGCGTATGGGTCTTCAGGCGATGGCTTTCGATCCGGATGTCGGGCAGGTGATAGCAATTGTCGGCATGCAGCATCGCGCGGTCGGCGACGGGCAGCGACAGATCCTGCGCCCAGCCGCAGCGGAAGAGATGGGTGAATTCCAGCCCCGTCACGCGGCCCGCGTCATCAAAGCCCGCGCGGTAGAGAATGCGCAGATCGTGCCGCTTGCCCGTGATCATCATGTCGTCGTCGCGGTCATAGCGCATCTTGCAGGGCCGCCCGGTCCGGGTGGCCACCACGGCGCAGGCGATGGCCAGCGCGTTGCCCTGGCTTTCCTTGCCGCCGAAGCCGCCGCCCATGCGGCGCACCTCGACGCGCACGCTGCTCATGGGCAGGTGGAGGGCATGGGCGACCTTGTGCTGGATCTCGGTCGGGTGCTGGGTGGAGGACAGGATGGTGACATCGCCGCCTTCCTGCGGCAGGCAG
>Ga0209278_1000669_pt1 | contig 24411 bp, 26 predicted proteins | sample JI81BgreenDNA_FD_187504 | JGI IMG/M metagenome (GOLD analysis project Ga0209278, IMG submission 187504) | Wastewater effluent complex algal communities from Wisconsin, to seasonally profile nutrient transformation and Carbon sequestration -... | ecosystem: Engineered > WWTP > Effluent > Algae... | reverse complement strand
GGCCGCCATTGCCCAGTACGGCATCGAGAAAGACGTGGGCTACATCTCCACCGGCGGCGGCGCCTTCCTCGAAGTGCTCGAAGGCAAGACGCTACCGGCGTTCGAGGTGCTCGCCCGTCGAGCCGAACCCTGACCTGCTTTTTTCAATCCCACGGAGACGACCCCATGGCCCTGATTTCCCTTCGCCAGCTGCTCGATCACGCCGCCGAGCACCACTACGGCCTGCCCGCCTTCAACGTCAACAACATGGAGCAGGTGCAGGCCATCATGCAGGCCGCCGCAGCCGTGGACAGCCCGGTCATCCTGCAGGGCTCGGCGGGTGCGCGCTCCTACGCGGGCGAGCCCTTCCTGCGCCACCTGATCGCCGCCGCGATCGAGATGTACCCGCATATCCCCGTCTGCATGCACCAGGACCACGGCGCGACGCCCGGCGTGTGCTTCCGCTCCATCCAGTCGGGCTTCAGCTCGGTGATGATGGACGGCAGCCTGCTGGCCGACGGCAAGACGCCCGCGAGCTACGAATACAACGTCAACACGACGAAGCAGGTGGTCGATCTGGCCCACGCCTGCGGCGTCTCGGTTGAAGGTGAGCTGGGCTGCCTCGGTTCGCTCGAAACCGGCAAGGCCGGCGAGGAAGACGGTCACGGCGCCGAAGGCGAGCTGGACCATTCCATGCTGCTGACCGACCCCGACGAAGCGGCCGACTTCGTGAGCAAGACCCAGGTGGACGCGCTGGCCATTGCCATCGGCACCAGCCACGGCGCCTACAAGTTCACCCAGAAACCCACTGGCAAGGTGCTGCGCATCGACCGCGTGCGCGAGATCCACCAGCGCATCCCCAACGTGCACCTGGTGATGCACGGCAGCTCCAGCGTGCCGGAGGACTGGCTGGCGATCATCAACCAGTACGGCGGCGACATGGGTCAGACCTATGGCGTGCCGGTGGAAGAAATCGTCGAAGGCATCAAGAACGGCGTGCGCAAGGTCAACATCGACACCGACCTGCGCATGGCCAGCACCGGCGCTATTCGGCGCCATCTGGTCGAAGACCGCAAGAACTTCGACCCGCGCAAGTTCTACAAGGAAGCCACCAAGGCGATGCAGGCGATCTGCGCGGCGCGTTACGAGGCCTTCGGCGCGGCGGGCATGGCCAGCAAGATCACCCGGGTGTACAGCCTGGAGGCGATGCAGAAGCGGTACGAGTCGGGGGCGTTGGTGGTCTGAGTTTTTTGCTTCGGCTGGGTGGGGTGGCTGGGCCTTGGCACTGCTGGCGAGATGCTTTCTTTTTTCTCCGGCTGCTTGGTTTGGCCGGGCCGAGACCCGGCCAAACCCCTCAGCCGGAGAAAAAGAAAGTAAGTCGCCCGCCGGGGCGAGACGCGGCAAGCCACCAGCGCCAGTCCGCCACAAAAAAAGAAAAGGGCGTCCGAATCACAGACGCCCCATCGGCTGCAGCAAAAAAGTCAGATCACTTGCTGCTCACATACTCCGCCACCGCCGCCATCTCCAACTCCGTCATCTTTTGCGCCACCACATGCATCACCGCGTTGTCGTTGGTGCGGTCGCGCTTGTTGAAGGACTTGAGCTGGGTGTGGATGTAGCCCGAGAACTGGGTGGCCAGGCGGGGCAGGTTGGCGGCGCCTTCGGCATTGGTGCCGTGGCAGCTCACGCAGGCCGGCACGCCGCTGAACTTGTTGCCGTTGTGGTAGATGTAGCGCCCCATGGCCGCCAGCTGCGGCTCCTTGGGCTCCTCGCGCGGGATGCTCATCTTCTCGTAATACCGGCCCAGCGCCAGCATCTCGTCGGGCGTGAGCTTGGCCACCATCTCGGCCATGGCCGTGCTTTTGCGCTGGCCGCTCTTGAAGGCGTTGAGCTGCTTGGCGATGTATTCGGCGTGCTGGCCCGCCAGGCGCGGGAACACCTCGCTGGTCGACTCGCCCTGCGCCCCGTGGCACAGGAAACACGAGCCACCCGCGATCTTCTTGGCACGGGCCTCGTCGGCCTGGGCCCAAGCCGTGGCGCTGGCCAGCGCCATGAGGGCGAGGAGGGTGAGTCGGGCGGCCTTCATTGCATAACCTCTGACTGATATTCAACTGCGAAAAAAGCGCCCCGATGAGACACCGGGGCGCTGGAGGAGTTCATCAGGCCAGGGTATCGGCCCAGATGTTGCGCGCCCAGGCCAGGGCATAGCGGCCTTCGAGTTCGCTGGCGGCCACGGACACGCCACCGGAGCCTGGCACCGTGAGCATGGTCTTCTTCTCGGCGTCGTAGCGGTGCACGCTGGCCACGTGGACCACGTCCTCGTCGGTGACGAAGCTGTAGCAGGTGTTGGCATAGATGGGCAGCTGCGGCGGGGCCTTGCCCAGCAGCAGGTTGACCACGGCGGCGGCGCAGGTCTTGCCGTGCTGGTTGGCCATGTGGCCCGATTTGGGCATGCCCGGGGCGATCTGGATCGAATCACCGAGCACGTGGATGTTCTGGGCAGCCTTGGATTCGAAGGTCAGGAAGTCCACCTCGCACCAGCGCTTGTTGGCGGTGGCCAGCCCGGCCTTGACCGCCAGGTCACCGGCGCGCATGGCGGGCACCACGTTGGCCACGCTGGCCTTGAAGTCGTCGTTGAACTCGAACTTCAGGGTGTTGGTGGCGGCGTCCACGTCGGTCACCCGGTGCTTGGGCCGGTATTCGATCATGCCGTCGTAGTGGTCCTTCCAGGCCTTCATGAACAGGCCCTTCTTCGACTGGATGTCGTCGTTGGCGTCAAACACGATGACCTTGCTCTTGGGCTTGGCCTTCTTGAAGTAGTTGGCCACCATGCAGGCCCGCTCGTAGGGGCCGGGCGGGCAGCGGTAGGGCGCCAGCGGGATGGACAGGGCATAGACGCCGCCATCGGGCATGGCTTCGAGCTGCTGGCGCAGGGCCACCGTCTGGGCGCCGGCCTTCCAGGCGTGCAGCACTTTGTCCTTGGCGCCTGCCTTGGCCATGCCGGGCAGGGTTTCCCACATGAAATCGACACCGGGCGAGAGGATCAGGCGGTCGTAGGGCAGTTCGCCACCGCTGGCGAGCTTGACTGTGCGCTTCTCGGCGTCAATGCTGGTGACCATGTCCTTGACCACCTTCACGCCGTGGCGCTTGCTCAGGTTGTCATAGGGGGTGGTGACGTCGGCAATGGTCTTGCTGCCCTGGATGACCAGGTTGGAGATGGGGCAGGACACAAAGGCCGCGTTGGGCTCGACCAGGGTCACGTCGATGCCGTAGTCGGAGAACAGGCGAACGTACTTGGCCGCCGTGGCGCCACCGTAGCCGCCACCGACCACGACCACCTTGGCGCCACTGCCACCGGCGGCACAGCCCCCGAGCAGGCCCAGACCGGCCACCGCAGAACCGGCCCCCAGCGTTTGAACGAAATGACGGCGTTGCATCATGGTGCGGTCTCCTTATTTCTTGAGGCTGGCGAAGTAGGCGGCCAGCTGCTGCAGTTGTTCGTCGGTGTAGCCCTTGCTGAGCTGGTGCATGATGGTCGCGGGCTTCTTGCCGCTCTTGAAGTCCAGCATCTTCTGCAGCAGTTCGTCCTTGTCTTTGCCAGCCAGGGACTCCATGCCCGGCTCGGCCTTGCCCATGGTGCCGTGGCAGTTGGCGCAGGCGGCAGCCCACACCCGGATCTGGGCCACTTCGGCCTGCGCGCCCATCGCGGCAGCGAGCAGGGCGCCCGCCACCAGTGCCTGTTTCATCTGGATCATCGTTGCTCCTTCGGGTTGTGATGCGACAGCCTCCACCATAGTGGAAAAAACGGTCTCCGATACGCATCCATACTTACGCATATTTGGATGACGCAAATGGTAACGGGGCCCATCCCGCTTCGCGCGCGAGAAAACCCTATCCGCTCCTTATCCGCTTTTGTCAGGCCTGCGCAAGCGCCGCGGTGCACGGCAGCGGGCGCAAGCCGCTCAGGAAAGGCAGGGCGGGCCGCCTGTCAGCCTGGTGTTGGCGATGCGGGTTTACACTAATCTTTATATAGGCAATCAATCATATAGTTGATAAAAGTCGATACGACTGCACAAGGAACCGCCCGGTGGATGAAAGGCATGAGGTGTTCGAGTCGGTGGCGCGCTGTTTCAGCGTGCTGGGCGAACCCACGCGCCTGCGCATCCTGCACGCGCTGTGCCGCGAGGAAAAGTGTGTCAACGAGATCATCAAGGTCACCGGACTGGCGCAGGCCAATGTGTCGCGCCATCTGGGACTGATGTACCAGGCGGGCCTGCTGGCCCGCCGCCGTGAGGGCACCCAGATCTTCTACCGCGTGGCCGACCCGATGTATGTGCAGCTGTGCCGCACCGCGACCACCCAGTTGGCCGGCCGCACCGAGGCCACGAATTTTTCCCATGACGGCGAGGCGCAGGCGGCCCTCGCTCCGTCCGAGCCTGCGGCTGCCCGGCCGTCGGTCAACCGCCATCCCGCTGCCAACCAGAAGGAAAAAGCAAGTGTCTAAAGACCTGAGCGACGTGATTGGGCGCGTACTGCCCGCGCCTGAAAATTTTCTGAGCGCCGACCAGCTGGAACAGGCCCGCAAGGCCCGTCGCAGCTTCATGGGCAAAGCCCTGGCCATGGGGGCCGGTGCGGTCGCCGCCGCGGGCGCCAGCACCCGCGCCATGGCAGCGCCGTCGGACGGTGAGGATGCCATCCTCAAGCTGCCCGAGCACAGCACCGGCCTGGGCCAGCCGGTGGCCATGGACCCGGGCTACGGCCAGCCCAGCAAGTGGGAGACCAACCTGCGCCGCCGCCAGAGCCCGGGCCTGACCCGGGTGGACCAGGCGTCGGTGAGCTTCACGCCGCTGCAGGGCCTGTTCGGCATCATCACGCCCAGTGGCCTGCATTTCGAGCGCCACCACCAGGGCTGGTGGGACATTGACCCCTCCAAGCACCGCCTGATGATCAACGGCATGGTCAAGCGCCAGCGGGTGTTCACCATGGACGACCTGATGCGTCTGCCCAGCGTCTCGCGCATCCATTTCATCGAGTGTGGCGCCAACTCGGCCACCGAGTGGGGCAACGTGGCCGTGCCGACGGTGCAGTACACCCACGGCATGCTCAGCTGCTCGGAGTTCACCGGTGTGCTGTTGTCCACGCTGCTGGAGATGTGTGGCTACGACAAGAAGAACGCCAAGTTCGTGCTGGCCGAGGGGGCGGACGGTTCGTCCATGACCCGCACCATCGCCATCGAGCAGGCCATGGACGACGTGATCGTCGCCTGGGCCATGAACGGCGAGATGCTGCGCCCCGAAAACGGTTATCCGCTGCGCCTGGTGGTACCGGGCGTGCAGGGTGTGAGCTGGGTCAAGTACCTGCGCCGCATCGAAGTGGGCGACCAGAAGTGGGCCACCAAGGACGAGGCGGTGCATTACATCGACCACATGCCGGACGGCACCCACCGCCAGTACACCGGCATCCAGGAGTGCAAGTCGGTCATCACCACCCCGTCGGCCGGACAGACCCTGCTGGACAAGGGCTACTACAACGTGACCGGCCTGGCCTGGTCGGGCCGCGGCACGATCAAGCGCGTGGACGTCAGCGTGGACGGTGGCCGCAACTGGCGCACCGCCCGCCTGGAGGGGCCGATCCTGCCCAAGGCGCTGACCCGCTTCAACATCGACTGGGTGTGGGACGGCAAGCCCGCCATCCTGCAGGCGCGTGCCATCGACAGCACCGGCTATGTGCAGCCCAAGATCAACCAGCTGCGTGCCGTGCGCGGCACCCGCTCCGTCTACCACCAGAACGCCATCCAGAGCTGGCTGGTGTCCGAAAACGGTGAAGTCTCCAACGTGCAGGTGTACTGATGAAATCCCTCTTCAAGTTTTCCCGTCAGGCGGCACTTTTGGCCGCCACCGTCTCCGCGCTGGGTGTGGGTTCGGCCTTCGCACAGAGCCAGCCCTGGGCTGAGATCGGGCGCGACGCCACGTCGGCCGAGGTCAAGGCCTGGGACATTGATGTGCGTCCGGACTTCAAGGGCCTGCCCAAGGGTGCCGGCTCGGTGCAGCTGGGCGAAACCGTCTGGCTGGCCAAGTGCTCGTCTTGCCACGGTGACTTCGGCGAGTCCAACGAGGTGTTCACCCCCATCATCGGCGGCACCACCGCCAAAGACATCGAGACCGGCCGTGTGGCCGCGCTGGTGGAAGGCGCCCCCAGCACCGCGCCGCAGAAGACGACCATCATGAAGGTGGCCACTGTCTCCACGCTGTGGGACTACATCAACCGCGCCATGCCCTGGAACAACCCCAAGACACTCTCGGCCGACGAAGTGTTCGGTGTGTTGGCCTATCTGTTGAACCTGGCCAATGTGGTGCCGGCCGACTATGTGCTGAGCGACCAGAACATCGCCGAGGTGCAACAGCGCATGCCCAACCGCAACGGCATGGTGTTCTACGAGCCGATGTGGAAGGTCAACGGCAAGGGCGACGTGAAAAATGTGGCCTGCATGAAGGATTGCGCGGTCGATCCGAAGGTGCACTCCTTCCTGCCCGACTTTGCCCGTGATGCCCACGGCAACATCCAGCAGCAGAACCGGGTGATTGGCCCGGTGCGCGGCGCCGACACCACCCGGCCCCCGCCGAAGAGTCTGACCGGTGCGGTGTCTTCCGCTGCCGCGGCGCCAGTGGCTGCACCGGCTGCCGCCGGGGGGGCCAACGTCAACAACCTGCTGGCCGCCAACGCCTGCACAGCCTGCCACGGCGTGAAGAACAAGATCGTCGGCCCGTCTTTCGCGGAAATTGCGGCCAAGCACAAGGGCAAGGCCGATGCGCAGGCGTATCTGGCCGCCAAGATCAAGTCGGGTGGTTCGGGCGTCTACGGTCCGGTGCCGATGCCGGCGCAGCCGCAGATCAGCGATGCCGATGCAAAAACCATAGCCGCCTGGATTGTCGGCGGTCTGAAATAAGCTCCCGATGGGGCCGGAACCGGTATCCACCGTCCGGTGCCCGTTTTTGAATATGCGCAAATACTCGTAATCCCCATCGCTCACGATCCAAGGAGACCTTAAGCTATGAGCATGTCTTTGAAGCATTTGATCCTGGCCGTTGCTGGCCTGACTGCCAGCGTCGGCGCCTTCGCGCTGGACGCGGCCGCTGCCAAGGCCCTCGCGTCCAAGAACGCCTGCCTGGCCTGCCACGCGGTTGACCGCAAAATGGTCGGGCCGTCGTACAAGGATGTCGCGGCCAAGCACAAAGGCCAGGCCGACGCCGTGGCCAAAGTGGCAGCCCGCATCAAGTCGGGTGGCTCCGGCATGTACGGCCCGGTGCCCATGCCGGCCCAGCCCAATCTGAAGGACGAGGAGGCCCGCCTGCTCGCCGAGTGGGTGCTGGCCGGCGCACCGGACAAGTGACTTTCCCTCCGCATCTTTTCCAACAGGAGATTCCCATGAAATCGACCCGCCGCGACGCCCTCAAGACCACGGGCGCCTTTGCCACCCTGGTGTCCCTGGGCATCATCACCCAGGCCCAGGCGAACGCCGCCGTCACCCACGAGAGCTTCCAGGCCAAGACCCTGCAGGACGCGCTCAAGGCCGTCGGTGGCCAGGCCGCCAGCAACGACCAGGTCAGCGTCGTCTCGCCTGACATCGCCGAGAACGGTGCTGTGGTGCCCGTGGGCGCCACCAGCAAGTTGCCCAACACCACCGAGATCTACCTGATCGTCGAGAAGAACCCGACCCCGCTGTCGGCGGCCTTCATGATCCCGGCCGGCACCGAAGCCGACGTGCAGACCCGTCTGAAGATGGGCCAGAGCACCAATGTGATTGCCGTGGTCAAGGCCGACGGCAAGCTGTACTCGGCCACCAAAGAAACCAAAGTGACGCTGGGCGGCTGCGGCGGCTGATGCCCTCGCCCGTATCCCAGTTTTCAACCCGATTGATTGAACAGTTAGGAGTCCATCATGGCTGATCCGATGCGCATCCGTGCCGGCCTGTCCGGCGATACCACCACCGTCCGCGTGCTGATGTCCCACCCCATGGAACCCGGCACCCGCAAGGACGCTTCCGGTGCCACCATTCCCGCCCACTTCATCCGTGATGTGGAAGCCACCCACAACGGCAAGTCCGTGCTCAAGGCCATGTTCAGCGGCTCGGTGTCGCAGAACCCGTTCCTGTCCTTCAAGTTCAAGGGCGGCGCCAAAGGCGACAAGGTGGTGGTGAAGTGGACCGACAACAAGGGCGAGTCCCGCACCGACGAAGCCGCCATCGCCTGATCGTGGCGTGGTGATGCACGGCCAGCCACGCAAGTCGCTGGCCGTTTTTGGTTTTTTCAACCGCTAAAAGAAGGAGACCCCCAGATGAAACATGCAGTGGTCCACCGCCGCCTGCTGGCGGCCACGCTCGCGCTGGGCGCGGGTGCGGCGTTTGCCCAGGGCAACACGGCGCTCGACGGCATCGCCAAGTACCGCGAGATGCTGCAGGACGGCAATCCGGCCGAGCTGTTTGAGATGAAGGGTGAAGAACTCTGGAAACAGAAGCGTGGCCCGAAGAGTGCGTCGCTGGAGCAGTGCGACCTCGGCAAAGGCCCGGGGGTGCTCAAAGGTGCGTTCACCGAACTGCCGCGCTTCTTTGCCGATACCGGCAAGGTCATGGACCTGGAGACCCGTCTCATCCACTGCATGGTGACCCTGCAGGGCTTCAACGAGGCCGACCTGTACAAGGCCGCGCCGTCCATCGGCCGCGGCGAGGGCGCCAATCTGGTGGCCATCACCACCTATGTGGCCACCCAGTCCAAGGGCATGCGCTTCAACCTGCCGTTCAACACCGAGCAGGAAAAGACCATGTACCAAGTCGGCAAGCGGCTGTTCTTCCAGCGTGGTGGCCCGCACGACTTTGCCTGTGCCACCTGCCACAACACCGACGGTGGCCGCATTCGCCTGCAGGAGCTGCCCAACCTGAGCAAGAACCCGGGCGACGGCGTGGGTTTCGCCGCCTGGCCAGCCTACCGCGTCTCCAACTCGCAGATGTGGACCATGCAGAAGCGCCTGAACGACTGCTACCGCCAGCAGCGCTTCCCCGAGCCCAAGTTCGGCAGCGATGTGACCATCGCGCTGAGCGTTTACATGGGTGTGAACGCCAAGGGGGCCGAGTCCATCGTGCCCGCCATCAAGCGCTGATCTGGAGACGAGAACATGAAAAAAGCTTTTTCCCTCGCCCTTGTTCCGGTGGTGGCACTGACCTTGAGTGCCTGTTCGGGCCTGGGTTCGGCCGACTACGACCGGATCCACGCCGAAGCCGTCAAGGCTTCGTTCCAGGCCAACGGCATCGCCACGCTGGACTATCTCAAGCAGGATCCTTCCAACGAGCTGTGCAGTGCCGCCGATGTGGCTGGCAAGCCGCTGGACGAGAAGACTGCCAGAGCCCTCGAAGAAGCCGAGATGAAGACCATCAAGTGGCCTTCGGACGGCCAGTTCCTCGGTGACTGGAAGAAAGGCGAGTCGATCGCCCAGAGCGGCCGAGGTCTCACCTGGACCGACACTGCGGGCAGCCCCAACGGCGGCAACTGCTACAACTGCCACCAGATCGACAAGAAGGAAATCTCCTTCGGCAACCTGGGACCGAGCCTGTACAACTACGGCAAGCTGCGCGGCGTGACCGACCCGAACAGCCCGCAGGCCAAGGCCATCGTCGAGTACACCTGGGGCAAACTCTGGAACTCGCGCGCCTACAACGCCTGCTCGCAAATGCCGCGCGCGGGCCACAAAGGCATCCTGAGCGAGCAGAACATGAAAGACGTCATGGCCCTGCTGCTCGATCCGAAGTCGCCCGTCAACCAGTGACGCGGCAGGGGCGTGGTTTGCCGAAGCCGCCCCTGAAGGAGAAACCGGACCCTGAGGTCCGGTTTCTCTTTGAAAAAATTTGACTCAAATATCAGCGATCAATTGAAAAGGAATGTTTATGAGCTTCAGCCGCCGTGAATTCATGCAGGTCCTCGCCGTTGCCAGCGCCGGTGGCATGGCCCTGGACCATCCGGACGTGCTGGCTGCCAAACCAGGCGCTGCGCAGGCGATGTACGACCTGCCCAAGTTTGGCAACGTCAGCTTCCTGCATTTCACCGACTGTCATGCGCAGCTGTTGCCCATCTACTTCCGCGAGCCCAACGTGAACCTGGGTGTGGCCGAGGCGGTGGGTCGCCCGCCGCACATTGTGGGCGAGGCGCTGCTCAAGCATTTCAAGATCCGCCCCAACACCGCCGAGGCGCACGCCTTCACCTACCTGAATTTCGAGAAGGCCGCCCGCACCTACGGAAAGGTCGGCGGTTTTGCGCACCTGGCCACCCTGGTCAAAATGCTGCGCGCCAGCCGGCCGTATGCCATGCTGCTCGACGGTGGCGACACCTGGCAGGGCAGCGCCACCGCGCTGTGGACCAACGGCCAGGACATGGTCGATGCCTGCAAGCTGCTGGGCGTGAACGCCATGTGCCCGCACTGGGAATTCACCCTGGGCGAAGAGCGGGTGAAGGAAATCATCGAAAAAGACTTCGCTGGCCAGCTCGACTTCCTGGCGCAGAATGTCAAGACCAACGACTTCGGTGATCCGGTGTTCAAGCCCTATGTCATCAAGGAAATGAACGGCGTGCCAGTGGCCGTGATCGGTCAGGCCTTCCCCTACACCCCCATCGCCAACCCGCGCTACATGGTGCCCAACTGGGAGTTCGGCATCCAGGACGAGAACATGCAGAAGATGGTCGACGAGGCCCGCGCCAAGGGCGCGCAGGCGGTGGTCGTCATCTCGCACAACGGCATGGACGTGGACATCAAGATGGCCTCACGCGTGACCGGTATCGACGCCATCCTGGGCGGCCACACGCACGACGGCATGCCCGCGCCCGTGGTGGTCAAGAACGCCAAGGGCCAGACCCTGGTGACCAATGCCGGCTCCAACAGCAAGTTCCTGGGCGTGCTGGACTTCGACGTGCGCGGCGGCAAAGTGCAAGACTTCCGTTACAAGCTGCTGCCCGTGTTCGCCAACCTGCTGCCGGCCGATCAGGAAATGCAGGCTTACATCGACAAGGTGCGTGCGCCCTACAAGGCCAGGCTGGACGAAAAGCTGGCCGTGTCCGAAGGCCTGCTCTACCGCCGCGGCAACTTCAACGGCTCGTGGGACCAGCTCATCGTGGACGCATTGATGGAAGTCAAGGGTGCCGACCTGGCCTTCTCGCCGGGCTTCCGCTGGGGCACCACCATCCTGCCGGGCCAGGCCATCACCCGCGAGCTGATGATGGACCAGGTGGCCATCACCTACCCGACCAGCACGCTGACCGAGATGACCGGCGAGACCATCAAGACGGTGATGGAAGACGTGGCCGACAACCTGTTCAACCCCGACCCCTACTACCAGCAGGGGGGCGACATGGTGCGGGTGGGCGGCCTGACCTACACCTGCGACCCGAATGCAGGGGCGGGCAAGCGCATCAACAACATGATGCTCGGTGGCAAGCCGATCGAAGCCAGCAAGACCTACAAGGTGGCCGGCTGGGCGCCGGTGGCCGAAGGCGCCAAGGGCGAACCGATCTGGGACGTGATGGAGGCCTACTTCAAGAACCACAAGACCATCGCGCCGCGCAAGATCAACACCCCCAGGCTGGTGGGCATGCAGGGCAATCCGGGCATGGTGGTCTGATTCCGACCGGTGGCGAAAGCGACCTCCGCACCCGCCACTGGAAAAGCCATGCCCCCACCAGCCACACCGCCACGCACCGGTCTCGCGCTGGTGCTGCTGGCGGGCTTGACGGTGGCTGTGCCCAGTCGGGCCAGTCCGTCCTTGGTCTGCGAGGTCAGCTACGGCGGGCAGACGCAGCACATCACGGCCCAGCCGGTGACCGGCCCCTATCCCGTGCCCTCGGTGGACATTGCCGGACGTTTTCGCTTCAAGCCCGTGCTGGTGGTGGGGGAGGGAGATGGGGTACGGCATGGGGTGCGGCGCGTACTGGTCTATGTGTATCGGCAGGCGGGGGAGCAGGCGGTGCTCATCCAGCAGGGCAAATACCTGCCCCCGTTTGCACTGTCCGATGCCAGCGGCGTCCAGCCGTTGACGGGGCGCCAGTACCTGTACGCGGGCGAACTCGAGCGCGAACTGATCTACCAGTGTAGCCTGCAAGGGGTGGGGCCATGAGGCGCGTCTGTTGGGCGTTGTTGCTGTGCTGGGCAACCTCGGCTGCGGGGGCCGCCAGCCTGTCTCTGGTGTTTGCCGGCGACACCACGCTGGACGATGCCCCGGGCGCGCTCATCGAGCGTGGCGGCGATCCGCTGGCGAAGGTGGCGCACCTGTTCCAGGGGGCGGACATCCGGCTGGTGAACCTGGAGTGCGTGGTCTCGACCATCGGTTCGCCCGGTGACAAGGTGTACACCTTCCGCGCCCATCCCCGCGTGCTGCCGGCGCTGCGGCGGCATGTCGATGCGGTCACGCTGGCCAACAACCACTCGGGCGACTACGGCCGTGCAGCCTTTGCCGACATGCTGGGGCTGCTGGAGCGCCATGGCATCGCGCAGGCGGGGGGCGGCCGGAACCTGACCGAAGCCCACCAGCCGCTGCTGATCGAGCGGCAAGGCCTGCGGCTGGCGCTGCTGAGTTACAACGAGTTCATGCCGCGCAGTTTTGAGGCCGACCATGATGCACCCGGCATCGCCTGGAGCGAAGACGAGCAGGTGGTGGACGACATCGCCCGTGCGCGGGCTGTGCACCGCGCCGACCTGGTGCTGGTGTTCATGCACTGGGGCTGGGAAAACGAGCCCCGAGCCAACGCCCGCCAGCGCCAACTGGCACGCCGGGTGATCGATGCGGGCGCCGACGCGGTGATCGGCGGCCATCCCCATGTCACCCAGGACATCGACATCTACCGTGGCAAACCCGTGGTGTACAGCGTGGGCAATTTCGTCATGAAGGAAAGCGACAACGAAGCCCAGCGCCAGGGCTGGGTGCTGGAACTGCAAATGGACCGCAAGGGCGTCAGCAGCCTGACCACCCATCCCGTGCGGCTGGATCTGGACGGCATTCCAGCCCACGAACCCCAACGGCCGTCGCCGTGCTGGCGCCGCGGTGAGGCAGCCACCAGCGCCTGCGGTGGGCGCTGAAAGCGACCATCCCAACCTCTGCATCCAAGCCGCTGCGCGCGTGCCGCGTCTGGCGCAAGCCGCAGCGCATGTCTCCAGGGTAGGTCGTACCCGATTGGAGGTCTGCCCGGTGGCCGTGAGGTCGGCCGGTGTCGGTTACCCCGGGCTCTGCGCAGCACGGCCATTTTCATGGCCGCTCGCGTCAGTCGGCCAGAAACAGCGACTGCAGATCGCTCAGAAAGTCGAATCCACGTTCGGTGGGCTGCAACCATGCGCCTTGCTGTTCGAGCCAGCCCTTGGCCAGCCCCTGGCGCAGCGCGGCGTCAATGGCCGACAGCGGGAGCCCGGTGCGAGCAGTGAAATCGGTCAGGCTGAAACCCTCGCGCAGCCGCAGGGCGTTGAGCATATATTCAAACGGCAGGTCGGCGCGTGCCACCTCGTCCACGCTCACCACGGCATCCCCCGCGAGGGCCTTGTCCATGTACAGCCGGGGCTCGCGTGCCCGCACCTGCCGCACCACGCGGTGCGCAAAGCTCAGTTTGCTGTGCGCACCGGCGCCTATGCCCAGGTAATCACCAAATTGCCAGTAATTCTGGTTGTGGCGGCAGCGGTGGCCGCGGCTCGCATAGGCCGAGACTTCATAGCGCTCCAGTCCCTGCTCGGCGGTGAGTTCGGTGATGCGGTCGAGCATCGCATACGCGTCGTCCTCTTCGGGCACTTCGGGCGGGAACTTGGCGAACACCGTGTTGGGCTCGATGGTCAGGTGGTAAATCGAAATGTGTGGCGGCTCAAAGCCCAGCGCCGTGCGGATGTCGGCCTCGCACTGCGCCAGTGTCTGCCCAGGCAGTGCGTACATGATGTCCAGGTTGAAGGTGTCGAAAGCCTGCGCGGCCTCGTCCACCGCTGCCAGCGCCTGCGCCCGGTCGTGCACCCGGCCCAGCGCCTTCAGGTGCGCGTCGTGGAAGCTCTGCACGCCAATGGACAGGCGTGTCACGCCGGCCTGGCGGAAGGCCCGGAAGCGGTCTTTCTCGAAAGTGCCCGGGTTGGCTTCGAGGGTGATTTCAGCATCCGCGTCCAGCCGGACCAGGGCGCGCACATCGCCCAGCAGGCGGTCGATCGCCTCGGGCGAAAACAGGCTGGGCGTGCCCCCGCCGATGAACACGGTGTGGATGGGGCGCCCCCAGATCAGCGGCAGCGCCGCCTGCAGATCGGCGCGCAGCGCGTCCAGATACGGCTGTTCGGGCAGGGGCTGGCCGGAGGCCGAGGTCGCGCTCCATTCGTGCGAATTGAAATCGCAGTACGGACACTTCTTCAGACACCAGGGAAGGTGGATGTACAGCGACAGTGGCGGCAGGCCCTGCAATTGCAGGGTGCCCGGGCGCATCCAGTGGCGGATGTCGCTCCAGTGCGGCGTCTCGTTCAAGGCAAGACCCTCCGTGCTGCGCCGTGCGCGGCCGTGCGCTGCGGGAGCTGCCCGGTGGCGTTCATGGCTTGGCGAACCACCGGTCGCGCATCAATTCCAGCATGTGTTGCGCAGCCCGGCCGCGGTGGCTGTTGGCGTTCTTGACCTCGGTGGGCAACTGGGCAAAGGTCTTGCCGAATGCGGGCAGGAACATCACCGGGTCGAAGCCGAAGCCGTTCTCCCCGATCGGCTGCTGGGTGATCAGGCCGGGCGCACGGCCGGTGGCCACCAGCGGCTCCGGGTCGTCGGCGCTGCGCAGTGCCACCAGCGTGCTCACCAGCGCCGCGCGGCGGTCGGTGATGCCGCGCATCTGCTCCAGCAGCGCGCGCACGTTGTTGTCGTCGCCCTTGGGGTAACCGAACCGGGTGGCGTAGTAAGCCGTGTCCACCCCCGGCAGACCGCCGAAGGCCTCGACACACAGACCGGCATCGTCGGCCAGTGCCGGCAGCCCACTGAGCTGTGAGGCGTGGCGCGCCTTGGCCAGCGCGTTTTCGATGAAGGTGCGGTGCGGCTCGGGCGCCTCGGGAATGCCCAGCTCGGCCTGGCGCACCAGCTCCACCCCCAGCGGCGCGAACAGCGCCTGCAGCTCGGCCAGCTTGCCCTGGTTGTTGGACGCGAGAACCAGCTTCATGTGCGCCGCCTCAGGCCCGGCCCAGGGCCTGCTTCTGCAGCGCCACCAGCTCGCCGATGCCCTTTTCGGCCAGCACCAGCAGCGCATCCATTTCCTGGCGGGTGAAGGCCACGCCTTCTGCCGTGCCTTGCACCTCCACATAGTGCCCGGCGCCGGTCATCACCACGTTCATGTCGGTGTCACAGGCCGAGTCTTCGACATACTCCAGGTCCAGCAGCGGCTGGCCATCGAGCAGGCCGACCGAGATCGCGGCCACATGGTCCTTGATGGGCGAGGTCGCCAGCTTGCCCTCGGCGATCAGCCGGTTCACGGCGTCCTGCGCGGCCACGAAGGCGCCGGTGATGCTGGCGGTGCGGGTGCCGCCGTCGGCCTGCAGCACATCACAGTCGAGGGTGATCGTGCGCTCACCCAGCGCCTTGAGGTCGAACACTGCGCGCAACGAGCGCCCGATCAAGCGCTGAATCTCCTGCGTGCGACCGGTCTGCTTGCCCTTGGCGGCCTCGCGGCTGCTGCGGGTGTGGGTGGCGCGCGGCAGCATGCCGTATTCGGCCGTCACCCAGCCTTCGCCGGTGCCTTTCTGGTGCGGTGGCACCTTCTCTTCAACCGAGGCGGTGCACAGCACCTTGGTGTGCCCGAACTCGATCAGCACCGAGCCTTCGGCATGCAGGGTGTAAGCGCGGGTGATGCGCACAGGGCGCAGGGCGTCGTGGGCCCGTTGACTGGGGCGGCAAACAGTGGTCATGAGCAGGAGGCTTTTTTGCGAGAGCGGTGTGCGGGCCGGGTGATGTTGCCGGCAACTGGTCCGTAGTGTGACCGCAAACGGTCGACCCACCCGACGAGGCCCGCCGCAGCGGCGCCAAGGGTCAGGGATTTTTTTCGGCTGTGCGGCGGATCGCTGCGTTGATTTCGGCGATCGAGCGTTCGATTGCCTCGTCGTCGAGATCGTCCACCACAGGGTCGGCTTCACCGGGCTGGATGGTCGAGGAGAAGCCGCCGTCTTCGATATCGTCGGTAGACACGCGGGTGCTCTGGAACGCATCGGGGGTTTCCCATTCGATGGCCAGCACCGTGACGTTGTCAGAGCGCGGCCCCCCGCGCTGGAGCGCCAGCTCGACCAACTCGGGCACCGCCTGTTCCAGCGGATGCCGGGCGAGTTCGTCGATGATCTCAAAATCTTTGACCGTGCTCCACAGGCCGTCGGAACACAACAGAACCCGATCGCCTTGCTGCAGTTGCAGCGGCCCGCCCATGTCAAACACGGGCTTGGTGGGTGAGCCCAGACAGGTGTAGAGGATGTTGCGGTTGATGTGCTCGGTGTGCCGGCCCAGGTGGGCCTGCTGCTCCATGTAAGAGTGGTCGCGCGTGCGGCTCAACAGTTCACCCTGGCGCACGACGTACAGCCGCGAGTCACCGCAGTGCACCCAGTGCATCTGGTTGCGCTCCATCACCGCAGCCACCAGGGTGGTGCGAGGCGTGTCCAGCATGCCCTTTTCGGCGGCGTAGCGGATGATCTGGTGGTGAGCGGCCATCAGGGCACTGGCCAGAAACTCGGGCACTTCGCGCACCGCCGGGGTCGCCGCCTTCTGGAAATAGGCGGAGCAGGTCTGCAGGGCCAGCTGCGCGGCCATCGCGCCTTCGGGGTGTCCTCCCATGCCATCGGCCAGCAAAAACAGGCTCGACTCGCGGGTGTACGCATAGCCCATGCGGTCTTCGTTGCGTTCGCGGCCACCCTGCCGGCTGATCTGATAAACGGAAAACTTCATTTGGGCCGACTGGCTGGGCTGTTGGACCGGCGGGCCGGCTTTTTGTTGTCGGAGACCATGTTGTCAAACTGAAGGCGGATTTTTTCGGTCACCGTGAGTTTCGTGTAATTGCGCTCGGTCTCGCGGCCGAGCTCCTTTTGCAGCGCAAACACCGACTGCGGGCGGGCCAGCGGATCGAGCGACATGCACCATTCCACCACTTCGATGAGGTTGTCGGAGTACACACCGCGCAAACGCGACAGCGCCAGCGACAGACGGTCTTTTTCCAGTCGTTGGGGCGCGTCATTGGGTGGGTAACCCTGCATGCTGGCGTAGATGCAGGCGCCAATGGCATAAATATCGGTCCATGGCCCCATGCTGGCATCGCGCCGGTACATCTCGGGCGCCGCAAAGCCCGGTGTGTACATCGGACGAATGAAGTTGCCTTCCTTGCTGAGCACCTCGCGCGCCGCGCCGAAATCGATGAGCACCGCCCGGTTGTCGTCGGTGATGCAAATGTTGGCCGGCTTGATGTCCAGGTGCAGCATCTTGTGCTGGTGGACGATGCGCAGGCCACGCAGCACCTCGTCGTAGAGCGAGCGGATGGTCGATTCCCGAAAAACCTTTTGTTTCTTCAACTCGCGCGCGGTGATGATGAACTCCTGCAAAGACGCTCCCTCCAGGTAGTTCATCACCATGTAAACGGTCTCGTTTTCACGGAAGAAATTGAGCACGCTCACCACGGAGGTGTGCGATATCTGCGCCAGCGCGCGCCCTTCCTCAAAAAAGCTCTTCAGACCCAGCCGGTAAAGGGACAACTTCTCTGGCTGCACCAGTGGCAGCAGGTCCCCCGGGGCGCGGGTGGCCAGGGAAGAGGGCAGGTATTCCTTGATGGCCACTTTCTGGCCCTCGGTGTCCACCGCCAGATAAACGATGCCAAAACCCCCGGCGGCCAGCTTTCTGATGATCCGATAGCCACCAATCACGGTATCGGGCGGCAAGGGAGCGGGTTTGACCTTTGACATAATTCGGAAGGTTTCCGGAACGCCTCGTTTTGGACCGCTCAACTCGATGGGTAGTGCCAATGGCAGTTTACAGCATGACCGGATACGCCAGCGCCCTCAGTGGCGGTGCGCTGGACAGCCCGTCCGAGGCGCCGATGCCCACGCTGGGCATGGAGATCCGCTCGGTCAACAGCCGCTTTCTCGACCTGGCCTTCAAGCTCTCGGATGACTTGCGGGGCACTGAACCCGCGCTGCGCGAACTGCTGAGCCAACGGCTCAAGCGCGGCAAGGTCGAGGTGCGCGGCTGGATAGAGGGCCGCGCCGAGAGCCCCTTGCGCGCGCCCCATCCGGCCGACCTGCAAAAAGTCGTCGGCCTGCAGGACAGCATCCAGGCCTGGTGTCCCCGAGCCGCGCCACTGAGCGTGGCCGAGGTGCTGCACCTGACCGCCCGCCAGCAGGGGCTGCCCAGCGGATTGCACGAACAACTGCTGGTGCTGGCCGAGACGGTGTTGGAAGGCTTGATGGATGCCCGTCGACGTGAAGGTGAGCGACTGGCTGCGATGTTGACCGACCGCCTGCAGCAACTTCGCGCACTGGCCCACGCCGCGCAGCCATTGATCCCGCAGTTGGTCGCCCAGCAGCGCCAGCGTTTTCTGGATCGCTGGAACGACGCGCTGGGCGGTGCCGGCAGCACGCTCAGCGCCGAGGCGGCGCAAGACCGTGCCTTGACCGAGGCCACCGCCTTTGCCATCCGCATCGACATTGCCGAAGAGCTGACACGCCTGGACTCGCACCTCATTGAGATCGCGCGCCTGTTGCAAAACGGCGGCGACGTCGGCAAGCGGCTGGACTTCCTGATCCAGGAGCTGCACCGGGAGGCCAACACCATGGGCTCCAAGTCTTCCAGCCTGGAACTCACCCGCATCTCGGTGGACATGAAGGTGCTGATTGAACAGATGCGCGAGCAGGTGCAAAACATGGAGTGAAAGAATGGAGTACCCCGGGAACCTGTTCGTCGTGGCCGCCCCCAGCGGGGCTGGCAAATCCAGCCTGGTGCGGGCGCTGATGGAGTTGGACAAGCGCGTGGCACCTTCGGTTTCTCACACCACCCGGCCACCACGTGGGCAGGAGGTCCATGGCCGCGAGTATTACTTTGTGAGCCAGGCTACTTTTGACCAGATGGTGGCCCAGGACGCCTTTCTGGAGTGGGCGCACGTGCATGGCAACCGCTACGGCACCTCCAAGGCCGCCATCGAACAGCGCATGGCCCAAGGCTCGGATGTGGTGCTGGAGATCGACTTCCAGGGAGCCATACAGGTCAAGCGCATTTTTCCCAACGCCGTGCTGGTGTTCATCTTGCCGCCCAGCTGGGAGGAGTTGCGCTCGCGCCTGGAGCGGCGCAACGAAGACAGCTCAGAAACCATCGAATTGCGGCTGCAAAACGCGGCGCACGAGATGGAACACGCCCAGTCATTCGACTTCGTTATAATCAACGAGTTATTTGAACGGGCCTTGTTCGACCTCAAGGCCATCGTTCACGCCCAGCGTCTGCGTTATGCAGCCCAGCGCATCACACGGGCCGACACCTTCAGCGCGCTGCGCATCCATTGATCAACCCGAGAGAGCCCCATCATGGCACGCATCACCGTCGAAGATTGCCTGCAAAAGATTCCCAACCGGTTCCAGCTGGTGCTGGCGGCCACCTACCGCGCCCGCATGCTGAGCCAGGGCCACGCACCCAGGATCGAAAGCAAGAACAAGCCGGGTGTGACCGCTCTGCGCGAGATCGCAGACGGCAAGGTCGGACTGGAGATGCTCAAAAAGGTGCCGGTGTAAACGCGACTGGCGCCGCTCAGTATCCCAAAACACCGCCAAGGCGGTGTTTTTTTTCGTGATGGCCATTCCGGCAGGGTCCACACGCAACCGGTTTCCCGAGCTAAAGTACCACCATGGACTACGCTGCGGAAACTGCCCTTGGAGACCCGATTGCTGTGCCTGCGTCCGCCCTGGCGAGCGCAGCGGCTGCCAGCTTTGCGGTGCTGCTGGACAAGCTGGACTACTTGTCTGCGGGCGACATCGATCTCGTCCGTCAAGCCTACCGGGTTGCCGATGAAGCGCACTTGGGGCAGCGACGGAAAAACGGAGAGCCTTACATCACGCACCCCATTGCGGTGGCGGCGCAATGTGCCGAGTGGAGGCTCGATGCCCAGGCGCTGATGGCCGCCCTGATGCACGATGTCATCGAGGACTGCGGCATCACCAAAGCGGACCTGGTGGAGCGGTTCGGCGCTCCGGTGGCCGAGTTGGTGGACGGTCTGACCAAGCTGGACAAGCTCGAGTTTGACACCCGCGAGCAAAACCAGTCTGCGAGCTTTCGCAAGATGCTGCTGGCCATGGCCAAGGATGTGCGCGTCATCCTCATCAAGCTGGCTGACCGCACCCACAACATGCGCACCATGGGCGATATGCCGCGCAGCAAGTGGAAACGCATCAGCAGTGAGACGCTGGAGATTTATGCGCCCATTGCCTACCGGCTGGGGCTGAACGTCACCTACCGCGAACTGCAGGACCTGTCGTTTCGCTTCCTTCACCCCTGGCGTTACGCGGTGCTCTCCAAAGCCCTGGACAGGTCGCGTAACCGCCGTACAGACCTGGTCGCGCGGGTACAAGGCGAGGTGGCGGACTGTTTTGCACAACACGGCATGGACGCGCGCATCGTGGGCCGGGAAAAGACGCTGTACTCCGTCTACCGCAAGATGGTCAGCAAACACCTGCCACTCTCTCATGTGACCGACCTGTACGGTTTTCGCATCATCGTGCCCACACTGGTTGACTGCTACACCGGTCTGGGCGTGCTGCACCAGCTCTACAAGCCGGTGCCAGGCAAATTCCGCGACCATGTGGCCATTCCCAAGGCCAACGGCTACCAGTCCCTGCACACCACCCTGATCGGCCCCTTTGGCACCAACATCGAATTCCAGTTGCGCACCCACGCCATGGACGTGGTGGCCGAGTCTGGTGTGGCTGCGCACTGGCTGTACAAGGCCAGCGAGCCAGGCAGCGACGCTGCGCAGCGCCTCGGAACCCAGTGGCTGCAGTCCTTGCTGGACATTCAACAGGAAACCCACGACGCGATCGAGTTCTGGGACCACATCAAGATCGACCTGTTCCCGGATGCGGTCTACGTGTCGACGCCCAAGGGCAAGATACTCTCGCTGCCCCGGGGTGCCACCGTTGTGGACTTTGCCTTTGCCATCCACAGCGGCGTGGGTAGCCGGGCTGTGGGCGCGCGCATCAACGGTGAGCAATGTCCGCTGCGGACCGAGCTGCGCAATGGTGACGTGGTGGACGTGATCACCGACGACAAGGCCGAGCCCAATCCGTCCTGGCTGTCCTTCGTCAAAACCGGGCGGGCACGTTCCAAAATTCGTCATCACCTCAAAACAGCGGCGGTGGAAAAGTCCCTGGAGCTGGGGGAACGCATGCTGGGTCAGGCGCTGCGATCCGAAGGGTTTGCACACTTGCCCCCGGATGAAGCCGAAGGCAAGGCAACCTGGGACAAGCTGGTCCGCTTGACTGGAAACAAGTCGCGGGCCGAGCTGCTGGCCGACATTGGCATGGGTCGTCGCATCGCCCATATGGTGGCCAAGAAACTGGCTGCGCTGATCGCTGAAACCGGTCTCAAACCCGATGCACTGCTCATCAGTACAGAGCGTTACGCCGCCGGTGAAGGCGAGGCGGTCACCCAGGGTGTGGTCAGCCTGGACGGCAGTGAAGGCGCGTCGGTCCAGTTCGCCCCTTGCTGTCGTCCGGTGCCGGGTGACCGAATCGTCGGCTATCTGGGCCGCGGTGAGGGGCTGGCGGTGCACACCGAAGACTGTCCCAGCGGCAAGCGGCTGCTGATGCGTGACAGCGAACGTTTTTTGCCTGTGGAATGGGCGGAAGAGCCGGTACGCCTGTTCGACAGTACCTTGGTGGTGACCGTGTCCAATGGCAAAGGCGTGCTCGCCCGCGTCGCCTCGGCCATCGCCAAGGCAGAAGCCGACATTACCCATATCGACATGGGTGACGAACCCGCTCAAACCGCCACCGACATCCGTTTCACACTGGCTGTACGGGACCGCCAGCATTTGGCCGACATACTGCGCAGTCTGCGGCGCACGCCATCGGTCATCAGGGCACAGCGCCACAAGCCGGCGCGCAACCCGCTGCACGGCTGAGCTCAGACGGATCGTTCAGGCGCAGGGTACGACACGGCCAGCACTTCCAGCTCCTGTACACCGCCCGCCAATGTCAGCCGCACAAGGTCGCCCACCCTGGCCTTGAGCAGAGCGCGCGCCACCGGTGATATCCAGCTGATCTGGCCGCAGGTGTTATCGGCTTCATCCACGCCAAGAATGGTGACACGGTTTTCCTCGCCAGCGGCGTTGGCGTAGGTGACGGTGGCACCAAAGAACACCTGGTCGCCGCCGTGGTGCAGCGATGGGTCGACAAACTCAGCGATTTCAAGCCGCTGTGTCAGGAAACGGATACGGCGATCAATCTCGCGCAGCCGCTTCTTGCCATACAAGTAGTCACCGTTCTCTGAACGGTCTCCGTTGCTGGCCGCCCAGTGCACGATATCCACCACCCGCGGCCGCTCTTGATCGATGAGCTCAAACAGTTCGGCGCGCAGTCTGTCATAGCCGGCGCGGGTCATGTAGTTTTTGCCAGGCGACGGCACCGCCGAGGGCTGTACCGGGTTCCCGTTGTCATCGTCTTGATCGGTCTCGCGGGTGAAAGCCTTGCTCATCACGGTCACGCAGATGGAAACACCGGAAAATGGTACGCGAGGGAGCCTCCGCGAAGGTCGGGGAGGCTCCCTCACGGACGGGGCGGTTATCCGCAACCCAGCCTGAGCAGAACCTCAGGTGCAACCCATAGAGCTCGGCATAACCGGGCTTTTCTTTGCACTCACTTGGCGTCTGCGGCCGTCCCTTGGTACTGCGCGATTGCCGCCAGTACGTCAGCCTTGAACTTGAAGATGTCGGTCAGCTTGGTGATATCGACCTTCGCTTCACCCTCACCCTTGAAGATGCCAACCTGAAGGGCCTTCTTTCGGTGGAAGTAGAGCCGGGCAATGGGCCGCCTGTTATTGTCCTTGTAGAGAATTGCGCAGTACGACTTCGCATCGCGCATGACGATGTCCTCAGGGTCAGCAATCTCAGCACCGATGGCCTGAATAATCCGATGGGCAGCGATTTCCTCCTCGGTGGTCACCACCTCTGCGGCTGCATCGGTTGCACCTGCCTCGGCACCCTGCGGTGTGCCCGTTACCGGGGAGGCCGGCGTTTGGCTCGCTGGCGTGCCCACGGGTACTGCCTCGGGCGTCAGTGCTGACTTCAGGCGCAGATTGATGGCTTCGTTCAGGAACTGGTCTAGCGCCCGCTTGGTGAGTTCGGTGAACTGCTCCTTGACCTGGGCAGTAAACCTGACACCAGGCAGCGCCCGCGAAGCGAGCAGGCGAACAAAGTCCTCGGACGGTGCTGAAAACTCTGCTCGCACCTCGGTCAGCACCGAGCGCAGGTGCTTCAGGTTGCTCGCAGTGCTGACGATGTTGTCGACGTCAAAGGTGGCCTTGGTGAACTTCTTGAGCTCTGTGACAGATGCCTCGTTGAAGTCGAGCAGGTTGAACTCGAAGAAGGGCCGCTCGTCCATCTTGTTGGGCGCTTCAAGGTCTGTGTAGAACAGGTATCGCGCACCGTCCGTGAGCACGCCAAACCGTGCCTCGGTGACGGTGAAGTAGCGAAACAGTTGCCCTGCGTGCTTGGCCTCAAGAGGAGCATCTACCTGTTTGCACTCGACAAGAATCATGATTTTGTTGTCGAGTTTGATTGCGTAATCTACTTTTTCACCCTTCTTGACCCCGTGGTCGGCGGTGTGCTCTGGAATCACTTCTGCCGGGTTGAAGACGTCGTAGCCGAGGGCTTGGATGAAGGGGAGGATGAATGCAGTCTTCACCGCCTCCTCGGTCTTCACATGCTCACGCTGTCGCTTGATCCGCGATGCGAGCTCCGTTAGTCGGTCAATCAGGTCCACACACGCCTCCTGTAAAAGTTCACGACAGTTTACGGTGAATCCTCAGCTGGACTTTGCAACCAAGGACTGCGCACACAAAGTTGGAGAATGCTGCTGGGCTACCCGGAGTGACCGATGAACGCAACGTCCACCCCTACACCTCCTGTAGATAGGAGGGTGTGTGGTGGGGACGCGTTGCTTTTCCGTCTTGGGTCTTCCTTCGGGCGGTATGCCGGGGTGTGGGTTTTGGTGCGTCGAGTGCGAACAGGCAAAAATTCCCAAAGTGCGCATTCCACTGATGGCGGACAGTGATTCCATTGCCATCGCGGACAGCGTTCCATGCGATGGCGGACACCTTGCGCGGGTGTCCTGAGTGACAGTCAAATCGTAGCCGAAGTGTCCGCCATCAGCGTGGAACGGCGGTTGGGCGGGATGGTCAGGCGGCCT
>Ga0209278_1000668_pt1 | contig 24433 bp, 21 predicted proteins | sample JI81BgreenDNA_FD_187504 | JGI IMG/M metagenome (GOLD analysis project Ga0209278, IMG submission 187504) | Wastewater effluent complex algal communities from Wisconsin, to seasonally profile nutrient transformation and Carbon sequestration -... | ecosystem: Engineered > WWTP > Effluent > Algae... | reverse complement strand
CCAGATCGTGTACGAATGGCGCACCCCCGACGGCACCTCGACCGGCCTGAACTCCGGGTACGCCGGCTACGTGCACGTGGAAGGCCTCGACCAGCCGCTCGGCCTGATCCGGAGCGACGGCACGCGCGTGCTCAACTACAACTGGCGCGGGCTCGGCGAATCGAGCGTGTTCACGAACGGCGCCGCCGGCGATGCCTCGATCACGAGTGGCCTCCCGGCCGTCGATTGGCCCACGCGCACGCAGGGGGCGGTGTACTTTACGCCGAACGTGCTGGCGAGCGGCCCGAGCGGGCCGTTCACGTGGTTCGGCACGCTGGCGGAGAACGGCGCGGGGTCTACGGGGCTGCTGTTCAAGCGCAACCGCTACTTCGATCCGGCGAGTGGGCGCTTCACACAGGCGGATCCGATCGGGCTCGGCGGTGGGCTCAATCTGTACGGCTTTGCGAATGGGGATCCGGTGAACTTTTCGGATCCGTTCGGATTGTGCCCCGTAGGATTATCGAACCTCAACGCATTTCTTTGCAACTCTATTGAAGCACTTTCGATTGCTGCGGGAACGGATATCGGCGCAACGTTAGGTGGCGGAGCCGGACTACTGGCTGGCCCGGCTGCCATCTTCGCCAGTCCGGCTGGGGCGGCACTGGGAGCCTCTGCAGGTGCTGGTGTGGGCGCACTTGCCGGGCGCGCCATCACCAATGTTCTTTTCTCCCAAAGTGCCGGCGACGGTTCTGGAAACTCTTCGAGAAGTACGTCGAAATCATCGCCTAACTTCCGCGAGCCGACCAACGCTGCACAGGAACCGCCTGCATCCCTCCCCGAGGGCCATTCGGTGCGGGTCATGGGTCCTACGAAACAGTACCCTACCGGATACTGGCGCCAATACAATGGAAACGGGCAACCAGTAGATCCATCAACTGGACGTCCACCGGCCAATCTTACACGGCCTGAGTTTCAGGCACGTACCCATATCCCGCTTCCCCCGAGGTGACTAATAATGCACGGCCTTAAACCGGACCTTGATCTCAGTCCCCTTCGCGCTGCGGCGGTGATCCAAGTATGCATCAGTCAACATCAGTGCATTCTGCGGTTGAATTCCGGCGACTCCGTCTCTATAGAAAGCAACTGCCAGTTCACATCTTCCAACGGCGTGAGCATCGCCATCTCTGATTTCGCAGCTTCGTCCGTAGTGCTTACTGGGCTCGTAGAAAAAGAAATCACGGATGCAACGCATAACGGCGCAGGTGGGCTGCGGTTGGAATTTGAGGATCAAACCTTTCTTGAAATTCTGAACGACACCAGCCAGTACGAGTCATTTCAGCTCAATCTGGAAGGACAAATCCACGTCGCATAACACTTCCGCAAGGCACGATTCTCCGGAGGAGCTACGATAAGGGACTGGGGCTCCATAACTTCGCTGTCTTCGTCGAGCGACTGAGAGCAGAGCGGCAGCTAACCTCCGCAACGACGCCTACGGCAACGTGTTCTACAGCCGCACGCGCACCACCGCGAGCGGGGATGAAGCGCCCGCGGTGTCGGACTATACCAGCGATGGCCTCATCTCGGGGCGCCAGACGATTCTGCCGCCCCAAGGGCAAATCACCCAAAACATGGTGAGCGAGCAGCTCACGCAGCAGGGCACCGGGGGGCGCGTGACGCTCTCGGGCACGCTCGTCACCATTCCGCCCGTGAACGGGGGTGGCTACGCCTCGCAAACGGGCGCGCGGTACTACTACCGCGCCGACGAAAAGCTCGGGGTGGTGCAGCGCTACGACTTCCGCGTGGGCAGCAGCGCGAGTTTGGGCAGCTGGGAAGAGTATTGGTACGACGCCTTGGGTCGGCGCATCCTCACGCGCGCGCGGCGCAGCGGCAGCCCGCCCACGGGCAACGGCAATCTGTGCAACGACCCGGTGGGCAACAGCTGCCAGTCGTACTGGCAGCGCACGCTGTGGGATGGCGACCAGATCGTGTACGAATGGCGCACCCCCGACGGCACGTCGACCGGCCTGAACTCCGGGTACGCCGGCTACGTGCACGTGGAGGGCCTCGACCAACCGCTCGGCCTGATCCGGAGCGACGGCACGCGCGTGCTCAACTACCACTGGCGCGGGCTCGGCGAATCGAGCGTGTTCACCAACGGCGCCGCCGGCGACGCGTCGATCACGAGTGGGCTCCCGGCCGTCGATTGGCCCACGCGCACGCAGGGGGCGGTGTACTTCACGCCGAACGTGCTGGCGAGCGGCCCGAGCGGGCCGTTCACGTGGTTCGGCACGCTGGCGGAGAACGGCGCGGGCTCGACCGGGCTCCTGTACAAGCGCAACCGCTACTTCGATCCGGCGAGCGGGCGCTTCACGCAGGCGGATCCGATCGGGCTCGGCGGCGGGCTCAATTTGTACGGCTTTGCGAATGGGGACCCGGTGAACTTCTCGGATCCGTTCGGGCTGTGCACGATTCAGCAGCGGCTATGTCACTGGATCGAGGCGACTAGCATGGCCGTAGGATCGTTCGGCGGATTTATCGCGGGAGGTGGTGCTCCCGCTCTGACGGGTGTCGGTGTAATTGCTAGCCCGTTCACTGCGGCTGCAGGAATGGCGTCGGGGGCGGCATGGGGTTTGGGCGCGGGCAAGGCCATCACGAGCGCGCTCTTCTCAGAGAACGCGAGTGCTGGTCGCAGTGGCGGGGGCGAGAGCAACACAAGAGATTTGCAGGGTCGGCTTGACGCGCATCGGCAAAAGTTGGAGGCCTATCGTCGCGATCCCGATGCCTTCGATAACAAAGGATTTCTCAAGAACGCTCCTAACGAAGAAATTAGGAATCGCATCATCCAGGGTAGAATACGTCACCTTGAAACTGAGATCCGCGCGTTCGAGAAGGGCATTCGCGACGCGGGTGGTACCCCGAGATAACACATGCGAATCACCACAGAAGAACTTCGCAAAGCGACAGATGCGCTCCTCTCCCACCTCGAGAGGTCTGGCCACACTACCGTAGAAGTTGACCAGGACTACTACTGGAGTATCGCTCCGGAGCAGCGCTACGATCCGTACACCGAGCCCAAAGAGTTGAGCATGGGCCAACTCACGGACGACTGGGCAGAGGTGAGCGCGGTCGCAAGAGGTGAGAAGGAGCCGGTCGGGTACGGGCTCGTGTGGCTATCGTCGATTCTCCGGGCAGTCGGAGAGAAGCACGTCGGCTAGTTACCCGCACTGCGAGGCGAGGCGCGCTCAAGTCTCAAGTTGGAGGCCGTGGGTAGCCGCACCACGCCTCATGCGCATCACCAGAGCCCCGTCGCCGGCACGTTCCCAGCCCAGCTCACTGTCCTAGGTTCGTGCTCTTGCCCTGAACGGCGGTGGCTACGCCTCACAAACCGGCGCGCGCTATTACTACCGCGCCGACGAAAAGCTCGGGGTGGTGCAGCGCTACGACTTCCGCGTGGGGAGCAGCGCGAGCCTCGGCAGCTGGGAAGAGTATTGGTACGACGCCTTGGGTCGGCGCGTTCTCACGCGCGCGCGGCGCAGCGGTAGCCCGCCCACCGGCAACGGCAATCTGTGTAACGACCCCGTGGGCAACAGCTGCCAGTCGTACTGGCAGCGCACGCTGTGGGATGGCGACCAGATCCTGTACGAATGGCGCACCCCCGACGGCACCTCGACCGGCATGAACTCCGGGTACGCGGGGTACGTGCATGTCGAAGGTATCGACCAGCCGCTTGGCCTGATCCGGAGCGACGGCACGCGCGTGCTCAACTACAACTGGCGCGGGCTCGGCGAATCGAGCGTCTTCACCAACGGCGCCGCCGGCGATGCGTCGATCACGAGTGGCCTCCCCGCAGTCGATTGGCCCACGCGCACGCAGGGCGCGGTGTACTTCACCCCGAACGTGCTGGCGAGCGGCCCGAGTGGGCCGTTCACGTGGTTTGGCACGCTGGCCGAAAACGGCGCGGGGTCCGCGGGGCTGCTATACAAGCGCAACCGCTACTTCGACCCCGTTAGCGGGCGGTTCACGCAGGCCGATCCGATTGGGCTCGGCGGTGGGCTCAATCTGTACGGGTTCGCCAACGGCGACCCCGAAAATTTTCCGGCTCCGTTTGGACTATGTCCTGATTGCTTCTTCGATGCCTTGTTCGTCGCCGCTGATGTCGATGACGTTGTAAAACACGGATTAATATGAAAGCGAGGCATAACACTGGGAATCGATCTGATCGCGGCAGCAGTTCCGCTGGTTCCAGCTCTGTCTGGAGTCGCGATTCGAAACTTGCCGAAGGCTACTCGGTATGAAGACATAACCAGAGGTGGAAGTATCACAAGTTGCGCTACCGATGTTTCGAGTGACCAGTTTTCACACGCTCTTTTAGAGGGCGGATGGGTAAAAAGCATAAGCAAAGATCGCAAAGCGATGGAGTTCAAAAGGGATGGCGCGAAGTACGTTCTGCGAAACTCCGGCGACGGAGTTCCGACCGCTGACTCCTACAAGGTGGGAAGTAAGCGGCTGGATCTGAAGATTCGCCTTGACGATAGGAGGTAGACTGTGGCCGACAATCATCGTGATCCCCATAGTACAATGAATCCGTTGGTTGACTTCGCTGCTCGGTTCCCAGCACAGCTGTTCAAGCAGACTGCAACCGAGTTTCGATTCTGTGAGTTCGACATGATTTTCTCTACGGAATACTGGCAGAGTATCGCTAGCCTAGCGAAAAGATCCGGTGATTCAACAATTCTCGTTGCGATGGTTGAACCCGGCGCACAGTTTGACGCAAGCCTAGATGGACTCAAAGCATTCGAGTTCTTGCGCCAATCCGCCGACGAGTATTTGGAATGGGTGTTTACAGAACAGCCGGATGGAAGCGGCGATTGTATCGCTCACTCTGCCGAAACCCTCTTGTTTCAGCCGCCTTCGAGAAGCTGGGCGGTTTGGGCTAATCGAACCCAGGAGATTGCTGTTCTCGGCACGATTGATCGCCGCATAGAAATCGACGAGATCATACCCGGTCCATGGTATCGTGCGGACGAAGCGCTTGATCGAATCATTGCGCTGCGATTCTCCCGGCAGATTGTTCCGAAGGAGTTCTCGTATCAACTGCTAGAGAATTACGGCTAGTGTGCTGCCCGAGAGATTCTCGACGACAGCGAGTTGAGCTTCGCGAGATTTGACGCGGCGGTGTCGGTCTACGCAAACGTCCGGCTGGTGTTGTAGTGCGCGACCAACACATCGACGCGACCAACGAGTTCTCGCACGTTGCGAACGTAGCCGCACTTGATGACGCGCTGCGTGATGAGCCCCAACCAGCGCTCGACGTGGCTAAGCCACGAACTGTAGTTTGAGATGTAGTGCATGTGGAAGCGTGGCCGCTTGGCGAGCCACGCCTTTACGGCGGCATGCTGATGAATCGCATAGTTCTCGACAATCAGATGTGCCGCGAGTTCCGCCGGCACATTGGCGTTGAAATGCCGCAGGAAGCTCAGAAGGTCTTGAGGCAGATGCCGCGACTTGCACTACGCCCGCTCTTCGCCCGTCCTCGCGTCGAGCACAGAAAAGTGGGTTGTGCCGCCACCGCGCGCGTAGTCGTACGTGATGCCTTCGACGTAGCCCGGCCCGACCGGCAGATTGCGCTGCGTGCGCTCAAGCGCCTGGATCTGGCTCTTCTCGTCGACGCAGAGCACCAGTACATGATCCGGCGAGTAGAAATTCAGGCCGACGTTTTCGCGCACCTGTTCGACGATGAAGGGATCGGTCACAGCGGAAGGTCGTGCTCGGGTGCGGCTTCACGCCATACAACGCGAAGTAGCGCTGCACCGTGCTTTGCTGATCCAGGTTTCGCCGGCAACGAGGCGCACACGCCACTGCGTGACCGCCTTGGACTTCGACCGCACGACCGTGCGCAGCATCGTCGCGGCGGTATCATCGACTTGCATGCACGAGAGACCGCTTTGCGGCACATCGTACAAGCCCGCCAGCCAATGCGCACGCCACTGCCGCCGCTTATGCTCAACCATGGACGGGGAGAGAGTGACGCGCGTGGCAATGTCCTGATTCGGGAGCGCCTCCGCAGACAGCAGCATCACGCGCGCTCGTCGTACCAACCTCGCGCCAAGCGACCGCGGGGTGGCGCGAGCTCGCGCAGTACTAATGCCAGTAACTGGTGGGACGAACGCTAGATGGGTTGGGTAAAGTACTTGCGGTCCGACTCCTTCAGAGCACGTGCGGCGGCCTGTCGGTGGGGCGGCATTCGTTGCGAACGCCGCCCCCCCTCATTCAAAGCCCTAGGTTATTCGCCCTCTCCTAATGCGGCGAAACCAGTGACCGTCCGTCAGCAGCCCATCGGATCGCCCGAAGCGATTACGTAACGGATATAGCTTCCGCCGCTCGCGAGCCCTGTCGGCGAGAGTGCCTCGACGTAATACGCGAAGTAAGGAACAGACGGAGCTTCTCCGTAGGTCGATGTGTATACAGCAGACGCTTCGTCATAAGTGTCGAGGGAACTCCCGGTTTCTTCCACCGCTTCCCACGGCATCGCGTTGGGGTATGAGGGATTCTCTACGCACTTCCTCCAGACCCTATACCCCGTCACGCTGGACTGGATCGACCACGAGAGACGCGCGAACGAATAGCCGAACGACGTCCACAGCGAAGCCGTCAAGGATGGAGTTGTTGGCTTTACATCTATAGCACGCGAGAACCATCCGCAAGCCGATTGATACTGAACTTGTGACGGCGCGCAAACGGAGAATGTCAGCGTGTCTACGCCGAGAGAGATACCGTTTACGACGCCAATTGCGCTAATCGTCGCGTTTCCATTGCCAGATTCGATATCGCCAATCAGCGTGTATGTTCCTATCGCATTGCCTCGCTGATCGCCTACGTAGGTTATCCCCAACGTTGACGTTGCTCCAATAATCGGCGTCGCCGTCGCGCTGGCGAAGCCGAGTGCAACGGGGCGCGGCTGCGTAGTCGATCGGTGACTTTTTATGCCGTACGAGGTAGTGAGAGTTGATCCAGGCTCATACTCGATGGCGCAGGTAACGTTCGTCGACTTCCAAGTGTCAGTCGACTGGAAGCTTTTTACCTTCCAGATTCTCGTTCCTGCCGAGGAGTCTACGACACCCAGGTTCTTTAGAACCGAAGTATCGGAAATCTGGAGCCTTTGATAGTTCCCGCTCGGTAGTTCTTTGACGCCGTCAATAGGATGGACAGTCTGACAACGAATTGTGGACTCCTGCCCGTTCCACGATGAGTCAGGGAAGTTCGTGGCCGTGACCTGCCACCCTAGTACCTGCGCGAGCGAGTGGGTAGCCTCAATCGAAGGCTCGGCTAGCTTCGCGGGCTGAACGATCGAGTCACTGTTAAAGGCGCAACCGACCAAGCCTAGTAGCGCGACAGAGAGAAATCTTGCCCATGTCACCTTCATGTCCTTTCCTCACTGCAGGTTGTGAATTGAAATTGAGCGGCATATCAAATTGCATTCATATACTTCTTCCGCAATAGGTGCTCTTCATTGGCTATTTGTTGGTCGCCTGAAGATATCAAATCTTGTCAGTCTCTCATCGGAATGATTTAGTTGTGGCGTGTAGCGGTCACTTCACATGCGATGTCACATTGATTGTGTTACCCGCAATACGAATTGACGTACACATGAGGTTGCCCGGCGGTTGTCTGTATTCTGAACTTCACCTGGTACAGTTGAGCCAGAGGGGTTGGGTTTTCAAGCGGCAACTGAGTGTACGGCAAAGGCCTGCTCGAAGGCGAGCGGCGAGCGCTGACCAAGCGCCGAGTGCCGACGATGCGGGTTGTACCAGCCTTCGATGTAGCGGAAGACGGTGAGGCGTGCTTCGGTGTGCGTGGCAAAGCGATGTCGCGCGAGGCACTCGACTTCGAGCGTGGCGAAGCAGCTCTCGGCCATGGCGTTATCATAGGCGTCGCCACGTGAGCCCATTGAGGGGCGCACGCCCAGCAGCTTGCAGCGCTGCCCGAAGGCAAACGCGCGATATTGCGACCCTTGGTCGGAGTAGTGAATCACGTCCGTCGCGCGCCGCTGTGTCGCCGCCATGTTCAAGGCGTCGACGACGACGCCAGCGTGTAGTGTATCGCGCATGCACCAGCCCATGATGCGCCGGCTGAATACGTCGAGCACCACGGCGAGATACAAGAACCCCTTCATCGTCGGGATGTACGTGATGTCCGCGACCCAGAGCTGATTGGGCGCCGTCGCGCGATATGCCCGTTTGACGAGATCGGGAGCCGGCGGGGCCTCTGGGGTCTCCCGGCGTGGCTGCGTCGGCCCACGGCGCTTGGAGATGTCCTGCAGGCCCTCCGCGCGCAGCAGACGGGCGATGCGCTTCTGCCCGACGTGATGGCCGGCATCGCGCAGGTCGCCGAGCAGGCGGGGCGCGCCGTAGGACCCGTCCGATCGCGCATGCGCGGCGCGAATGACCACGGTTCGTTCGAGGTCGCGTCTCGCGCGTGGCGACAGCGGCCGCTTCCGCCACGCGTAGTAGCCGCTCTCGGATATGCCCAGGACTCGACACATCGTCGCCACGGGAGCCAAGGCCTGGTTCGCGCTCACGAACTCGCAGACTCGGGTGGGATCGTCCCCGACTCCCGCGCGAACCAGGCCGCCGCTTTTCCCAGGATATCGAGCTCCACCTTCAACGGTCGATTCTCACGACGAAGGCGTTGCAATTCCGTCCGCTCATCCGTGGTCAGCGCCTCGGGGCGCTCACCACGATCCGCACTGTCCTGAAACACCCAGTTGCGAATGGTCTGCTCAGACGGCTCGAACTCTTTGGCCAGCTCTTTCGGACTGCGTCCGGCACGAACGAGGGCGATGATCTGCTCACGATAGGCCCCCGGATAGGCAGCGGGACGTGGGGGCATTGGGGACTCCTCCTCTCACACAGAGATGGAGGCTCCACCGAAACGGGGCAAGTTCAATTCTTACTTTATGGGCGAGGTTCGCGGCGAGCATATGTCAACGCGCAACTCGCTGGTTCAGCGCCTACGCAACACTTTGCCGGCGAGGGAATTCGTGGACGCACCATCGGCCACCGCTGCCACACCATTCACGAACACCCACCGCATGCCGGCGGCCAACTTGCGCGGCTCGGTATACGTGGCTTCCTCGCGAACGTCCTGCGGGTTGAACACCAGCACGTCCGCAAAGGCACCCGCGCGCAGCACGCCGCGATCGGTGAGACCATACGTGGCCGCCACCTGACCGCTCGCCGACTGCACCATGCGCTCCATGCTGATCACCGGCTTGTCGAGTACATAACGGCGGATCTTGCGCGGATACGTCGCGAACAGCCGCGGATGCCCGTCAGAGCCGTCGCTGCTCGTCATCACGTACGGATCCCGCATGAACGTCTCGATGTCCGCCTCGGTCATATTGAAGCTCGCCACGCCCATGTCGATGCCGCGGAGCACGAGATCGAGGGCGGTTTCCACGGCGGGCTGACCCGCATCGGCGGCCACCTGCTTGAGCGTCTTGCCGATGTAGGGCGTCGCGTCCTTGTTGCCATCAATGAGCAGGAGCGTGCTGTCACCACCTCGGCGGCGGAGATTTTCACGCATGTCGGCCAGCATGCGTTCGCGCTGCGCCGAGTCGGCGGCACGCAGCCGCAGCGAATCGCGACCGCCGGCCTGGGCCCAGCGCGGCATGAGTGCCGCACTCAACCCCGTACCACTCGCGGTCCACGGATACTGGTCGGCCACCACCGTGCAACCGCGGGCGCGCGCCTCACGCATGATGGCGAGCACACTGTCGGCCTTGCCCCACATGTCCACACCGAGCGTCTTGATGTGACCGATGTTGGTGATAAGCCCACTCTCGCAGCCAATACGGATGGCTTCGCGGGTGCTCGCAAAAAGCCCGATGCTATAGCTGCTTTCGTCGCGCTGATGGGTGTCGTACACCCCACCGAACGGTCTGGCCGCCGATACCACAGCCAGGACTTCCTCGGTATTCGCGTACGTTTGCGGCACGTAGAACAGGCCGCTGCCCACACCGAATGCGCCCTCCTGCATGGCCTTCGTAATGAGCGCGCGCATGGCGGCAATCTGCTCCGGAGTAGCCGGCGCCGAGGAGTTGCCCATGACACGACTGCGCACGGTACCGAAGCCGGTGAGGGCATACGTGTTGGTGCCCAACCCCAGCCGCTGCGCCGAATCGAGCACCTGCTTCACCTCCAGCGGCCCTCGGCCGTCGGCGCCCAGCACCACGGTGGTGATGCCCTGCATGAGGCTCGAGAGATTGCGACGCCGCTCTTCATTGAGCCGCGGCAATCCTTCGTACGCGTGCGTGTGCGGATCGATGAAACCGGGCGTGACGATATGCCCACGCGCATCGATACGCTGTCGGGCTACCACATTGGCTGGCACCGCCCCCACGAACACGATGCGGTCGGCCCTGATGCCCACGGCGCCCTCGCGCGGCGCGCTTCCACTCCCGTCGTATATCCGGCCGCCGGTGATGAGCACATCGAGCGTGTCCGCCCGAACGCCCTGTGCGGCGAGCGACGTCGACGCGACGAGCGACAAGGCCGCGAGGCAGACGGCCGCAGCCGACGCGAGGTTATGGTGCCGAAAGGCGTAACGCATGGGGTGATGTCAGGACGACGGAGTGAGAAAGGCCGCGCCGGCCAGCAGCGCTGCCGCGAGATCTTCGAGGGCGTGCCCCACCGACTTGAAGAGCGTGATGTCCTGCGCACTGCGTCTGGCCATCACTTCGCCACGCAGCACGGCACCGAGATCACCCACAATCGCATTGTGGGTAATGATGCCGGCGGCGAGTGGCTGTGTGAGGTCACCGGCTTCCTTGAGCGCACTCTCCATGCTGTCCACCACAATACGTGCACGTGACACCGCCACATCGTCGGCCTCACGCATGGCCGGCGTGAAACCGCCTACGAGATCGAGGTGCGTCCCGGCGCGCAGCCACTCGCCGAGCACCACGGGCTCACGCGCGGTGGTCACACACGACACGATATCGGCCTCATGCACGGCGTCGGCCAGCGACGTCGCCGCGCTTACCGGCAGTCCGTGGTCGAGCAGTTCGGTGGCCAGCTGCTGCGCGGTATCAGCATTGCGCCCCCACACGACAATGTGCTGCAGGGTGGGGTGCAGGGCGTGATACGCACGCACCATGTAGGGAGCAAGTCGCCCGGTGCCCACCACCAGCAGTCGCGTCGGCGACGGCGCCGCCAGCGCGCGGGCGGCCAGTGCGGAGGTGGCTGCCGTACGCCGCACGGTGAGCGCTTCACCGTCGAGCATGGCCCGGGGTGCACCGGTAGCGCGATCGAGCAGCAGGTACGACGCATCGACGGTGTGCCCGCCGAAATGTCCGGCCGTGGGAATGACGGTGACCAGCTTCATGCCGATGGCCCGTTCGTTCCAGGCGGGCATGAACAGCAGCATGTCGGCGGCCGACATCGCGTGCGCCGTGCGCACCGGCGCCTCCGGCGGGGCCACGAACGCCTGCGTCAGCGTTTCGGCCAGCGCGACCCACGGCAGGGCCGCGTGGACCTGTTCAGCGGAGAGTTGAGGAAGCACGTTTCTGCGCGGTTGGTGGGACGGGACCGGCTGTGCCGAAGCTAGCACCGCCCGGGGCTCCCCGCAGCACCTGCGGCAGCACCGACCACTCACAGACGGTCAACGCGGAGACAGATGCGCAACAAGCAATCGTGGGAAACGCGCGAATGGCAGCGTCCCTTGCACGTGGTCATCGTTGGAGGTGGCGTGATGGGCGCGGCCACCGCGTGGTTTCTCGCCCGTGAACATGGTGTTCGCGTCACGGTCATCGAACGCGACGCCTCGTATGCCCAAGCCTCGAGTGCGCTGAGCGTGTGCGCCATTCGCCAGCAGTTCTCCACCGCCATCAACATCCGAATTTCACAGGATAGCCTCGCTTTCTATCGTTCCATCAGCACCGAGCTCGCGGTGGGCGACGAGTCGCCCAACATCGGGCTCGTGGAACCGGGGTACCTGTATCTGGCGGCCACCGAGGGCGGGGCCACTGTGCTGCGCGAACAGCATGCCCTGCAAAAGCAGCACGCCGTGCACACGGCGCTGCTGTCTCCGGCGGGGCTCGCCGAGCGTTACCCGTGGCTCACGACCTCCGACCTGGTGCTGGGTTCACTTGGCCTGTCCACCGCCAGCAGTGGTGAAGGGTGGTTCGATGGCTACGCGGCGTTGCAGGCATTTCGGCGCGGCGCCATCAGTGCGGGGGTGTCGTTCGTGGAAGACGATGCGATCGACTTCGTGGTCGATGCGCACGACGGGCCAAGTACCGTGCGCGCGGTGCATACGGCACGCGGCCAGTCTGTTGAAGCCGACGCGGTGGTCATTGCTGCCGGCGCGTGGTCGGCGCGTGTGGCCGACAAACTTGGGGTACTGCTGCCGGTGCACGCCCGCAAGCGCGATGTCTTCGCGTTCGAAGCCGATGTCGACTTGCGCGACGCCCCGCTGCTGATCGATCCGAGCGGCGTGTGGTTTCGCCCCGAGGTACAACAGGGGCGCTTCCTGTGTGGCTCACCGCCGCGTGGCGACGATATCGACGACGTACCACTCGATCAGGTAGACCGCGGACTCTTCGACGACGTCATCTGGCCCGTGCTCGCGGCGCGTGTTCCGGCCTTCGACGCGTTGCGTGTCACCAGCAGCTGGGCGGGCTACTACGAAATGAACAGCTTCGACCACAATGGGCTCGTGGGGCAGCTGGCGCCGTACACGAACGCGTACACGGCGTGCGGTTTCTCCGGTCACGGCCTGCAGCAGGCACCGGCAGTTGGCCGCGGACTGGCGGAGTTGATCGCCACCGGCGAGTACCTCACGCTGGACCTCTCTCCGCTGCGTGTGGACCGCATTGCCGAAGGGCGGCCGCTGCTCGAAAAGAACGTGATCTAGCGAGGGGGAGAGTTGAAAGTGGAGAGTTGAGACAATAGCAACAGCCATACAAAACAGGCAGAACGGACGGAACAGGCGGAACAGGAATCGCCTGTTCGTCATGCATCGTCATTGATGTTTCTGTTTTGCCGGTTCGGTCTGTTTTGTCTGTTCTGTTGAGCGGTGGCTTTTCTTTTCTCTCTCGCCTTCTCCCTATCTGCCCGTCTCCCTATCTGCCCGTCTCCCTATCTGCCCGTCTCACACGCCAACTATCGTCGGCCGATCTGCGCCCCGGGGCTGCGCGTGACCAGGGCGGTGACCACGGCGCCGGCCAGCCCCAAGGCTGACAGCGTGAGGAACGCGGCCGCCGAGCTGCCGGTGGCCATGCGCACCCGTCCAATGAGATCGGGGCCGAAGTGCCCGCCGAGGTTGCCGATGCTGTTGATCCACGCAATGCCGGCGGCCGCCGCCGTGCCGCGCAGAAACGCCGTGGGGATGGACCAGAACGTACTCATGGCCGACAACACACCGGCCGCCACGAGCGACAGGGCAACCATCGAGGCCACGACCTGCGTACCGGTAACGGCGAGCAGTGCCAACCCCGCCGATGTGCACACGAGCGCCGCGGTCACGTGCCAGCGCCGCTCGCCGGTACGATCGGAGTGATGGCCCCACCAGAGCATGGTGACTCCGGCGATGCCCCACGGGATCATCGACAGGAGACCGATTTGCAGATACGCGGTTCGCGCGAGGCCGAGCTCCTGAATGATCGTCGGCATCCAGAAGTTCACGCCGTACAGCCCCACCGCGAGGGAGAAGTACACGAACGCCAGCGCCCACACGCGTCCACTCAGAAAGGCCGCGCGCAACCCGCCCTGAACAGCGCGCATGCCATGCGACGGCGTCGATGCGTGACTTTCATCATCAGCCAGGCGGTGCAGCACCAGCCGCCGTTCCTCGGGAGACAGCCACGTGGCCTGCATGGGGCCGTCGGGCAACAGAAACAGAATTGCGACCCCCATCACCAGGCTCGGCGCGCTCTCCAGCACAAACAACCATCGCCATCCAGCCCACCCGTACACGCCCTCGAAGAGCTGCATGATGAAGCCCGACAACGGCGCGCCCAGGACGTTCGCCACCGCTACCGCCGTCATGAACTTGGCAAAGGCGCGCGCGCGGCGATCCGTGGGGAACCAATACGTGAGATACAGCACGATGCCGGGGAAGAAGCCAGCTTCGGCCATGCCGAGTAGGAGTCGCAGCGCGTAGAACCCAAATACGTCAGGCGTCACGCCGAAGAGCGCCGGTAGCGGCCCCCACGGAATGGCGTCGACAAAGGCGAACGAGGCCGAGACCAAGGCCCACGTGATCATGATGCGCGCAATCCAGCGTCGAGCGCCCACCCGCTCCAGCAACAGATTGCTCGGCACTTCGAACAGGAAGTAGCCGAGGAAGAAGATGCCGGCACCGAAGCCATATACGGCATCGCTCCACCCGAGCTCGCCCACCATCTGCAGCTTCGCGAAGCCCACATTCACCCGGTCGAGATACGCGACGATATAGCAGGTGAAGAGCAGCGGCAGCAGGCGCCAGCCGATACGACGAAACGTGGCGGCCTCGTCGGGCGTAGTGAGCACAGGACTCGTCATGCCGCGAAGTTACCGCGCGGCGTTCATCTTTGTGCTCATGGCTCCGAATTCCCGCTCCAGTCTCACCCGGTCGGCCTCCCGTACGGGCAAGCAGGTGACCCGGTCGCTCAAGACCCAGGTTACCATGCTTGGCACCGCCATGGGCGCGTTCTGGGTGACCTTCGTGCTGAACACCATGCTGGGTGGCGCGCTCAACCAGTTTGGCGTCATCCCGCGCACCACGGTGGGGTTACGGGGCATTCTGTTCGCCCCCTTCCTGCACGGCAATCTCAATCACCTCATTGCCAACACGCTCCCCTTTCTTGCGCTGGGGTGGATGGTGATGCTGCGCGACGCGCGCCATTTCGTGCCGGTTACGCTCTTCTCCATGCTCGGCGCCGGCCTCATGGCGTGGACGCTTGGCGCGCCGGGTTCCGTGCACATCGGCGCCAGTGGTGTGGTGTTCGGCTATCTCGGCTTTCTGCTGCTCGCGGGTGTGTACACGCGCAGCTTCTGGAGCATTGTGCTCAGCCTCGTCACGGCGGGGCTCTGGGGTGGTTTGGTACTGGGCATCGCGCCGGGCCAGGCCGGCATCAGCTGGCAGGCACATCTTGGCGGCTTCATTGGGGGCATTCTCGCGGCGCGGCGCTATCGGTAGAGCGAGGCACGGCGACTGCCCTCCGTGCCTCCGCATCTCCGTGCCTCTTGCCTCTACCCGCTGCGGCGTCGGCCGATGGCGTCCACCACGAGATCGGCAATGGACTTAGCGAAACGTACCGTGGCCCGATCGGGCACCGACGCGTCCTGCGTGCGATCGCAGTACAGGCATCCCACCACCTTGCCGAGCACGATGAGGGGGAAGACACCGAACTGCGGAATGTTCATCTGCTGCACCCAGCGGAGTTCAGCTTGCGTGAAACTGCGATCGGCCGGCAAGTAGGTGGCTTGTCGTTGCTGCGTGATGGCGACCACCGGGCCGCCGCGCACCGACACCGGGAATTCGAATTTCGCGATCAAGGCTTCCACGCCGTCGCCCAATCCCGTGCGCGCCACGAGTTGCATGCGATCGGCGGTGAAGAAGCAGGCGAGCACCCGATCGAACGGACCGCCGCGCACGATGGCCTCGATGGCCTGCAACAGCACCGCGCCAATTGATGCGTTCGATGCCGGATCCACGATCTCCTCGAGTTCCGCACGCAACCGCGCACGCAGCGACATCTCGTGATGCGGGTTCGCCGCCGACTCGGCATCGTGATCGTGCGCCGTGACGCTGTCACCGAGCGCCGACCGCGCGGCTCCAGCGAGCTGACGGAAGCGCATGCGATCGGTGGCGATGTTGGGGTTGACGAACAGCTCGCGTGTTTCTTCGAGCGCATCGGTCACCACGCCACCCACCTGCTCGCGCGACAGCTTCACGCGTGCACCGTGCTGCTCCATCACCGTATCTACCGCGGCCGCGATCTCTGTTGGCGACGCGTCGATGCGATAGAGCGCCTGTGTGAGATAGTGACTGAAGGCCGTCACGGCCGCAGCGAGCGACGCCGACGCGGCTGGGCGCGCGCGCATGCCCTGCACCACCGCATCGGGCAGCCCCCAGTGTCGCGAGACTTCGGCGCCGAGGTCGACGTACGGGAATCCGAGCACCTGCTTGGTCGCGGCACTCTCCGTGCGATTGTCGTCGCGAATGAGTGTGCGGATGCGCTGATAGTCGTCGGGAAAGTGTCCGGCGATGAGCACTTCGCCGAGGTTGCGGAACATGCCGCAGAGATGTGCTTCCTCGGGATCCTGCAGTTGCAGGCGCGTGGCCGTGGCGCGCGCGTGATTGGCCGTGAGCAATGACAGGAGCATGAGCTCCTTGAGTTCGGGGCTTTTGCGTGCGTAGTTCTCGAAGAGCAGCAGACTGCCAGCCAGCTGCCGCACGGTGCGCGCGCCCAGCATCATCATGGCGTGCGTGGCGCTCTGAATGGGTCGAGCGCCGCGCCGGTAGTGCACGCTGTTGGCCGTCTTCACCACGCTCAGCGTGAGGCTGTATTCGCGCAGCACCACGTTGGCGAGTCGCTGCAGCGAGTTCGCGTCGTCATCGAGCGTGGCGAGCGTATCGATGATCTGTTTGGACAACGCCGGAAACTCCGCCCCTTCCAGGATGCGCGACAGGCGCGCCCGGACGGGCGACACATCGGCGTCGGGCGCCGCGGGTCGGAGTTCGGTGCTAGGCATGTGCTGGGAGTATCGGCAGGGGTGGGACGGGACGTTACTTTCTCTTCACGGAACTCACCGTAGCCCACCGTCTCCCTCCCACGCCGGGTACCGCTCTCATGCCTCGCACCTCCACCCACAGCGACCACGCCCCCAAGGCCATTGGCCCGTATTCCCAGGCCATCTGGGCCGGCGACCTGCTCTATTGCTCGGGGCAGACGCCCATCGACCCCGCCATTGGTGCGCTCATCGAGGGCGACGTGGAGGCGCAAACTCACCGGTGCTTCGACAACCTGCAGGCGGTGGTGGAGTCGGCGGGGCTCACCATGGACGACGTGATCAAGTGCAACGTGTACCTGGTGGACATGGCGGACTTCCCACACATGAACAAGGCCTACGGCACGCGGTTCTCGCAGCCGTTCCCGGCGCGTACCACGGTGGCGGTGGCCGGTCTTCCGCTGGGTGCGCGCGTAGAAATCGAGCTGGTCGCGCGGCGGTCGTGAGACTTGAGATGTGAGTATTGAGGGCCTCGGCGCCCGCATCCCCCTTCGCGCGTTGGCCTCGGGACAGCCGAGCGCTGGCGCGCCGGCGCTGTCCCTCGGAGACGCGCTGCGGGAGACGCGGACGCCGCGGCATTCAGTGGGGGCATTTCAGCGCGCTACGGCTACCAGCATCAGTTGATTTACGCGACGCCCCCCAACCTCTGCCGGTTGGTACCGGAGGGGAACGACGGCTCGCTCGAGAGCGGCCGCAGAAAGGGCAACGTCGTACGCACGCACCGAGCAGGTTGCCACTTGCCCGACGCTGTCGACCACAAACGCGACCCACTGTGGCGGGAGAGCCTCCGCGCGCTTTGCACGGAAGGCAGGGAGCCCTAGCGACCGACCTACGAGTGGATCGATGCCCTCTGCCATAGGAAGCGGCGACGTCACCTCACGCCAGCCGCTCGGCAAGCGCAGTCCGTTCGCGAGTCTGGCAGGTCGCTCCACCTGTTCGCTCCGATGGGCCGAACGCATCAGCGCGGCGCATTCGTTTGGTGCATCGCGCGGCTGAGCCACTGAAGGCGCTGCGATCAGCGAGGCGAAGACAAGGACTCGTTCGACGTAGCTCATCATGTATTGGTCTCCGCATTGTGTGTCCCGCACGATGCGAAGTTCGCGTGCAGCGTACCAGAGCGCATAGATGAACGATGGATGACGATTCGATGTCGATTCGACGACGAGCTGCGGGAGCGTCCAACCTTTAGCTCTCGCAGCCCGAGGCCCAGCGTCCCCCGCAGCGCGTCTCCGAGGGGCGACGCCGGCGCGGAGCGCACGGCCGCCCCGAGGCAAACGCGCGAAGGGGGATGCTGGGTCTTGGGCCCTCAAAGCTCACAGCTCACAACTCACAGCTTCGGCGCCCGCCAATGCCGCGTCGACTGTTCGTAGTCGTACACGTAGCCGATGAGCTTGAACTCGTCCCACGCCCGCCCGAAGAACGACAACCCGGCCGGTAGCCGCCCGTCGCGCGTGTACCCCATGGGCACCGTGATCGACGGGAAGCCGGTGGTGGGAGAAAAGAGCTGACTGTTGTCGCCGTGCGGCGTGTTGAGGTCGCCAATGAGGCGCGGTGGATTGCTCCACGTGGGATACACCAGCGCATCGAGTCGCTGTGCGTCCATCATCGCGTTCACGGCTACCCGCACGTCGGCGCGCACGCGCTCGCGGCTCAGACACCCGGCGCTCGTCTCTGGTACATCCGTGCTCGCCGCCGCGTCGCGCAGACGCAACTCCACAGTGGGATGAAAGCGCCGGCTGCGCACGATGTCCGCCACGGACTTCACCGGCGCGTTGGGCGCGCGCGCGGCGAAGTACCGTTCAAGATCACTCCGGAAGCGATTGCAGCCGCCCTGCTGACGGCGTTGGATGGCGTCGAGGGAATCCACGCGCACCGAATCGATTACCACGGCGCCGGCGCGACGCAGATCGGCCACAGCCTGCTCGAATACACGATTGACTTCGGCGTCGAGCGTGGGGCGGTCGTACGCCTGCCGCAGAATTCCAATGCGTGCACCCTTGAGCGCACCGCGCGTGAGCGCCGCACGGTAGTTCGGCACACGACGGCTGTCGGCAGCCGCTGTCACGCTATCCGCCGGGTCGCTGTGCGCGATCACATCGAACACAGCCACCGCGTCGGCCACGCTGCGCGCCATAGGCCCAGCAATGTCTGCCGACGCATTGAGCGGGATGACGCCGGCACGCGACGTGAGCCCCATGGTGCTGCGAATGCCCACCAACGCCTGATGGCTCGACGGCCCGCGAATGGAGTTGCCGGTGTCGGTGCCCAAACCCAGTGTCCCGAATCCCGCCGCCACGGCCGCGGCCGTACCTCCGCTCGAGCCCGCAGTCACACGATCGAGCGCGTAGGGATTTTTCGTGTACCCCGGCAGAATGCTGCTCACTGTTTCGTATGGCGTGAACGCCCACTCGGCAAGATTGCTCTTCGCCAGCACGATCGCGCCGGCAGCTTTCACCTGTCGCACCATCGTGGCGTCCTGCAACGGTTTCCACCCTTCGAGCGCGAGCGACCCACCCGTTGTCTGCAACCCCACCGTTTCGAAGTTGTCCTTCACGATGAGCGGGATACAATGCAGCGGCCCCACGGCACCCCGCGCCGCGTACGCGCGATCGAGCGAGTCTGCCACGCTGAGCGCATCGGGATTCGTAGTCACGATGCTGTTGATCGCCGGCCCGCGTTTGTCGAGCGCTTCGATGCGGGTGAGATACTGCTGCACGAGCGACCGACAGGTCAGACGCCCTGCCTTGAACGCCCCGTGAATGGTGGCGATGGACGCCGTATCGACGGGAAAGCGACGGGACGCGGTCTGCCCCTGGGCAGTATGTGGCGCCGCGACCAACGTCGAGGCCGCCAGATAGAGCGCGATATGGGTACGATTCATGACACAAACATGCAGCGCCTGTTGCGCATTCGGCGACCGGCACGTAGCATAGCCCGACGTTCATGGTCCGCGCGATTCCGTGCGGTGCCACTCCTGCTTTCGAGGTTGTGCCTGTGATTCCGTTCGCCACGTCTGCCACCCGGTGCGTCCGCCCCTATGGGCGGTCGGTGACGGCGTATGCCGTCACGGTGGTATCGCTTCGCGAAGCAGGGTTTCACCGGTAGCAGCGACACCTCGGTCGCGCCTCGCGGTACTCACGCCCCGTCTGCTTCGCTCGCGCAGAGGGGGCGTTTCGTTTGCATTCCGTGAGGATTTCTCATGCAGGGCAGTACTGAGTCCCGGTCGGCGGCCGACCCGTCGAATACCTTGTCCGCTACACGCACCAGCCTCTGGCGCGACATACGCGATGCCGTTCGCGGCGCCGAGCATGATTACACGCAGGGCGCCATCGGGCGCGCCATTTTCCTGCTGGCCGTGCCCATGGTGCTCGAGATGTCGATGGAGAGCATCTTCGCGGTGGTCGATGCCTACTTCGTGGGTCGACTCGGCCCTGCCGCTGTCGCCAGCATCGGGCTCACCGAGTCGCTCATGGTGGTCATCTACACCGTGGCCATGGGGCTCAGCATCGGGGTGACGGCTACAGTGGCCCGGCGCATCGGCGAAAAGGACCCCGACAGCGCCGCGCGCGCCACCGTGCAGGGGTTGCTGCTTGGATTGTTGTTGTCGGCCGTGCTCGGACTCGTTGGCGCCGTCTTCGCCGGCGAGTTGCTCACTCTCATGGGCGCCGACGCCGAGGTGCTGGCCACGGGCACCGGCTTTGCGCGCGTTTCGCTTGCGTGCAACAGCGCCGTGTTCCTGCTCTTTCTCATCAACGCGGCCTTTCGCGGTGCCGGTGATGCAGCGGTAGCCATGCGCGTGTTGGTGTTGGGGAACGCCATCAACATCGTGCTCGACCCGCTGCTCATCTTCGGTGTGGGCCCGTTCCCTGAGCTCGGTATAGAAGGCGCCGCGTGGGCCACGGCCATTGGTCGAACCACCGGCTTTGCGTGGGCACTGTGGCATCTGCACGCGGGAGCAGGCAACCTGCATGTGCACCGCCAGCACGTGCGCGTGGAACCGGCCACCATGGTGCACATCGCCACCATGTCCGGTTGGGGAACCGTGCAGGTGGCGCTCAGCTCGATGAGCTGGATTGCACTGGTTCGGCTCATCTCCACCTTCGGCGCCAACGCGGTGGCGGGGTACACCATTGCCATTCGCATTCTGCTCTTCGCCCTCATGCCGGCCTACGGCGTGGGGGCCGCAGCGGCCACCATGGTTGGGCAGGCACTCGGCGCAAAAGATCCTGACCGGGCCGAAAAGGCCGTGTGGGTGGCCGCGCGCATCAACATGGTGGTGCTTGGCCTCACGGGCGTGCTCTTCTGGTTCACCGCGTCCACCATGGTGGGTTGGTTCAGCGATGTTTCCGCCGTTCGCGACGTAGGCATGACGGGGCTGCGCATCATGTCGCTGGGGTTCCCGCTCTACGCGCTGGGCATGGTGCTCGAGCAGAGCTTCAACGGGGCCGGCGACACGCGCACACCAAGCTGGATGAACTTCGTGGTCTTCTGGTTGCTGCAGCTCCCCTTGGCGTGGTACATGTCGCAGCACACGGCGCTGGCATGGCGCGGAGTGTTCGCGGCGGTCGTAGGCGCGTACACGGCGCTGGCGGTCATCAGCGCCGTGTTCTTCCGTCGCGGCGCCTGGAAGACGCGCGCGGTGTGAAGCGTGCAGTTCCGCGTGGCGATCGCCGAGTGACTAGCGCGTCCACACAGCGATGGCCCCGCACCCAGTCATGCCCGTACCAAGCGATGGCGGCACCTGACCGGCCGCATACACCTCGATGGCCAGCACATCATCGGGGCGCACCATGGCATCGAGATCGGTGAACGAGAACGGCGCACTACCGAAATCAGCGAGGAACAGCGCGAACCCGTTGAGGAACAATGACGGCTGACAGCGATCGGTAAACAAGCCACGCATGGAGACGTTCTGCTGAATACCCATGCCACGAGAAACGAAGACTCCGGGTGTGGTCCACAACAAGTCGGAGAGAACGATCGGCTGTCGGCGCTCGATATCCTTCTCGGTGATGAAGCGGCCGATGCCCATGCGCTGACGCTGCGCCAACTCCTGGCGCAGCGAGTAGCGCTGGTAGTTGGCCAGCACCTTCACGGTATCGAGCACCGACCGGAAGCTGCGCAAACCAATATCGACGCGCGGGGCGCCTTCGATGGCGTTCACCAAGAGGCGCTCGGGGTAGTAGCCCATGGCGCGCACATCGAGGGTGCGTGAGCCGGCCGGCACCGCGTCGAGCACGAACTCGCCCTTGGCATTCGTACGCACCGACGGTCCATTCGGCACGCTCACCGTGGCGTCGGCCACGGGCCGGTTGCTGCCATCGCGCGTGACCACGCCGGCCACGCGCATGGTGCTGGCTGATCCCAGATACAGCAGCCGATGATTCAGCGCATCGCCCACGAGGCGCACTTCCACACGATCCGTGCTGTCGTTGGGCGTGCGGACCGTTAGGTGAACCACACCTTCGCGCGGCACATCGCACACGCCGTACCAACCGTTGGCGCCGGTGGAGACCTGACGAAGCGCCCGACGCGGCGTGGCGGCCCGCGTACCGAGTTCGATCTCGGTCCACTCTACGTGCACCGACGCATCGGCCACCGCTGCCCCCGTGCGCGCGTCGTACACGGCCCCCATGAGCAGCGTCGCTTCACGTCCAGTAGCGCCGCCTCCACACACGGCGGCGCGAATGTGCATGGCCGAGGGCACCGCGAGCAGTACGTCGTTCGCGTCCGCGTTCATCTGCAGGGCACGAACCGGCGCTTCGATGCCGAGCGTGTCGAGACGAGGATGGTAGAAGCCCACCTGATAGCGCCCCGGCGCCAGATCGACGAACTGGAAGCGACCACGATCATCGGCAACCACTGAACGCGCGCCGCTGCTGCCGTCGCCTTCGACGAGCTGTACGATCGCGCCCGACAGCGGGAAACCGCTGAGACTGTCGTGCACGAATCCGGTCAATCGCAGTGCGCGCGGCGTGGCCGTGGACGTGGCGTTCGTACTGTGCGGCACCCGATTGGCTGGAGCGCCATCCGTCAGCGCGCGTGATTGTGCCGCAGCCGGTACCGTAATGGCGAGAGCAGCCAGCGCCAGGAAGCCAAGATGCATTGTGCACTCCGGAAAGTGGTTTGCGTTCATAGTACGCCGGTTGGCGTGAAGGAGCCAGCAACCTGCGTGAGCCCGTGTTGGCCGATCGTGCGCTTTCTCCGGTAACCCACCGCATTTGGTCCCAGCGGTGGGATTCCCTCTGCCGGAGTACCGCCCATGCCTCGCGTCCCTGTCATCGTAGCGTTGCTCCTCGTCGTCGTCGGATGCGGCGGCGACGGGGGGACCACTCCCCCGCCGCCTCCGATCGGGGTGTCCGTGACAGTGGCCGCCTCAACCGTGGGCGCCGGTGACACGGTCGCCCTTACGGCCATCTTGTCGAATGCGCCAGCAACGGCCCAAGGCATCACTTGGAGCAGCACTGGCGGCACCATTCTCGGAACGGGTCTCGTCGTACAGTGGGCTGCGCCCATCGGCGGTGGGAGCTATACCATTACCGCAACCAGCGCTGCCGACCCGACGCGCAGCGCCAATACCGCTGTCACGGTCACGCCGGTACGCGTGACGGTTGCAGCGTCCAAATCCGCGCTCCTGCGCGGCGAACGCGCGACGCTTACAGCCACGATCACGGGCACGGCGAGCACCGGCGTTACGTGGACCGCCAATTGCGGCACCCTCACGGGGCCAGGGGCCACGGTGGACTATGTGGCACCGGATAGCACGGGCAGCTGCACTGTCATCGCCACGAGCACGCGCGATCCGGCACAGTCCGGAACGGCTGCGCTGCTCGTGCGGCCGGTGTGGCGCGTGGCGGTGCTCGACGACACCGACGATGGTCGCTGCACCATCACGCACTGCACGCTTCGTGAAGCAATCGCTGCGGCCAATGCCACATCGTCGCGCGACTCCATCATCATCGAGAGCGGCAGTGCACCGGCCAGCATTGCCTTGACGACCTCATTGCCGTTCATCACCGCGCCCGTGGACATCGTGGCACCGGGTCCTGCGCTGCTCGCCATCGACGGCGGTACGAGCACCACCACGCTACGCAGCTTGCTTTACTTCGATGGTGCATTCACCGCGAGCGTGCGCGGACTGACGGTGCGCGGCGGACGCCGCAATGGTGGCGGCGGTCTCGTACTCGATGACTCGGCCAACGTCACGCTGCGTGATGTCCACCTGCGCAACAACGTGTCGGTAGACGCTCCCGGTGGCGGCGTACTCGCTCTGCGTGGAGGTCGCGGCACGTTGGTGAACGTGGAGATTGCCGACAACGTGGCTACCGGCGCCAACGGATTGGGCGGCGGCATCGCCGTGCAGGCAGGAAGCCTCGTGTCCATGAGTGGCGGTCGCCTCGTTGGCAACGAGTCGACCGTGTCCAACGGTGGCGGCGCCCGCGTATTCAACGGCGCGCTGTCGCTCGATAGCGTGACGATAACCGGCAACCGTGCGCCGGCCGCCAACGCTGGCGGTCTCGGTGGCGCCGTGTTTTCCGACGGGGCGCAGGCGGTGGTGCAACTCGTGAACAGCACCGTGGCTGAGAACGTGGCCGGTGTCGCGGGCGGCGGGCTGTCGCTGCGCGGAGGCACAACCGCTACGATCACGGGCACCACGGTGCGCGCAAACCAGGCGCCGC
>Ga0209278_1000667_pt1 | contig 24473 bp, 22 predicted proteins | sample JI81BgreenDNA_FD_187504 | JGI IMG/M metagenome (GOLD analysis project Ga0209278, IMG submission 187504) | Wastewater effluent complex algal communities from Wisconsin, to seasonally profile nutrient transformation and Carbon sequestration -... | ecosystem: Engineered > WWTP > Effluent > Algae... | reverse complement strand
CAGGCCCGCACCATTGGTTCGTGCGTGGCTTCGGACGCGTTCTTCCCCTTCGCCGACGGCCTGATCGCCGCCGCCGAGGCCGGCGCCACCGCCATCATCCAGCCCGGCGGCTCCATCCGCGACAAGGATGTGATCGCAGCAGCCGACGAGCGCGGGTTGGCGATGGTGTTCACCGGGATGCGCCACTTCCGGCACTAAGCGCCTGTCCTACGCCAGCAAAGCCTGTCATCATTGCTCCGCCATGCGTTTTGGACCGCACAGGTCCGGCGCGAAATCGGACCACGAAAAATTCCCCGATTCGATACGATTCGTCCAATCTGTCAAAAGCGGAAGGGGCCGGGGTTAGGCAAATTGCCTAAGCTTTGCGGTGAAGGAGAGCTTCTCATGCTCGAACGGATCAAGACTGCACTCGAAACCACGCTGGCCGCTGCCAACGTTCCCGGCGCGGTCGCCGTTGTCGGCAACAGCAGCGGCACGCTGGCGGAAGTGGCCGTGGGCACCAAGGGCCCGGGTGGCCCGCTTCTGGCGCAGGACGATCTGTTCCAGATCGCATCGATGACCAAGGCGATCGGCAGCGTTGCGGCCATGCAGCTGGTGGAGCAGGGCCGGCTGGGCCTTGATGATGATATCGGCAAACTGCTGCCGCAACTCGCCAACGCGCAAGTGCTGGAAGGCTTTGACGACGAGGGCAAGCCGGTCACCCGCCCCGCTGCCGGGCCGATCACCCTGCGCCAGCTGCTCACCCACACGTCTGGCTTCGGCTATGAATTCATGTCGGCCGAGCTGACGCAGTATCGCCAGCACAACCCGGCGGCCCCCGGCAGCCTTGCCAGCCTGAAGGCGCCGCTGCTCGCCGATCCGGGCACGCAGTGGATTTATGGCATCTCCACCGATTGGGTGGGCCTGGCGGTGGAAGCGGCGTCGGGCATGAAACTGGGTGACTGGCTGACGCGCCATGTCACCGGGCCGTTGGGGATGAAGGATACGACCTTCGCCTTCGACGACGCGGTGAAGGCACGATTGACTCCGCTGCACGTGCGCACGCCCGATGGCGGCCTGATGCCGTTCCCGGTGCATTTCGGCGGCGGCGAGAAGGCCGAGTTCCAGGGCGCCGGCGGCGGGCTGATTTCGACGGCGCGCGATTATCTGCACTTCTGCCGGATGTTCCTGAACCGCGGCCAGCTGAACGGCGCCCGCATCCTGCGGCCCGAAACGGTGACCGACATGGCCAGCAACCAAGTGCGCATGCCGGCCGGGCGGATGACCAGCAACCTGCCGGGCTTCTCATCCGATTTCGACCTGTTTCCGATGATGGATTGCGGCTGGGGCCTGGGCTTTCTGATCAATCCGGAGCCCGGCCCGGATGGCCGCGCTGCCGGCAGCCTGGCCTGGGCCGGCATCGCCAACAGCTATTACTGGATCGATCCCGAATCCGATATCGCCGCCGTACTGTGCATGCAGCATCTGCCGTTTGGCGAACCGGCCACGGTGGAAGTGCTGCGGGCGTTTGAACGCGCGGTGTACGGCAAATAGGCTCAGGCCAGCAGCAGCGCCAACGGCACTGCCGTGCCAGCCACCAGCATCAACACGGCCGTGCGCCGCGTTGCACGGCTGTTCAGCGCAATGGCCGCGCCCAGCAAGGCAGACAGGGCAAGTGCCGCTGCCAGCACCGCAGTGAAGATCTTCATCGGCAGCGCAGCGCGCTTGCGGGCCGCCCGCTCGGCCTCCTTGGCCGGATCAGCTGGCGCTTTGGCGGCCGCCGGCTTTTTGGGCGGTTCGGCGTGCGGCACGGCCTGATCGATATGCACGCTGCCCATCCACGCCATCCATGCCGGCGGCGGCGCCCCATCCCAGCCGCTGGCCTGTTGCAGCCGGAAGGCCTGCAACCCGCCGCTGATGGCAAAGAACAGGATCGCTGGCAGGAAGAACACGCCGATATAAAGATGAAGCTGGCGGATGCGCCGCATTGTTTGAGCGTTCATTTTCCGGTCTCGAGTCGCAGCCTGATCGACGCGGCGTGGGCGGCGAGGCCTTCCACATCGGCAATGGCCGCGCCCGCCGGGCCGATGGCGGCCAGGCCGCGCGGGCCGCAATCAAGAAACGTCGTCCGCTTCATGAAATCCACCACCGACAGACCGGACGCAAAGCGCGCGCGGCGGCCGGTGGGCAGCACATGGTTGGGGCCGGCGAGATAATCGCCAGCCGCTTCCGGCGTGTGGCGGCCCATGAACACCGAACCGGCGTGGCGCATGCGAGCGAACAGCCAATCGGGATCATCCACCATCAGTTCGGCATGTTCGGCTGCCAGACGGTCGAGCAATGGCAGGGCGGCCTCAAGATCGGGCACCACGATGACGGCACCGAAATCGCGCCACGAGGCGCCCGCCACGGCCGCGGTGGGCAGGGTTTCCAGCTGGCGGGCCACAGCGGCCTCCACGGCTTCGGCCTCTGCGGCCGACGTGGTGATCAGGATGGATTGCGCCACCGGATCATGTTCGGCCTGGGCCAGCAGGTCCGCCGCGATCCAGTCAGGATTGGACTTGCCGTCGGACACGATCACCACTTCGGATGGCCCGGCCACCATGTCGATGCCGACCATGCCGTACAGCTGGCGCTTGGCTTCGGCAACAAAGGCATTGCCGGGGCCGGTGATGACATCGACGCGCGGGATGTGCGCGGTGCCAAAGGCCAGCGCCGCCACCGCCTGCGCACCGCCGATGCGGAACACGCGGGAAACGCCGGCCACGCGCGCCGCGGCCAGCACCAGCGGGTTGACCACGCCATCGGGGGTCGGAGTTACCATGATCAGATCACGCACGCCGGCCACCACGGCGGGAATAGCGTTCATCAGAACAGATGAGGGATAGGCGGCACGCCCACCTGGCACGTAAAGGCCAGCCGCGTCGACCGGCGACCAGCGCACGCCGGTGCGCACACCGGCATCGTCCACCGCGTCATTGCCTTGCGGCTTCTGGCGCTCGTGGAAGGCGCGGATGCGGGCGGCGGCCAGATCAAGGGCAGCGCGCAACTCTGGGGCCAGGCCCGCCAGCGCCGCATCAAGATCGGCGGCGGAAATCTCCCAGCCGGCAGAATTCAGATCGACGCGATCAAACTTGGCGGTGAGTTCGGCCACAGCAGCATCGCCGCGCGCCTTCACGCCAGAGATGATGGCGGCAACGGTGGCCGACACGTCGGCGGCATCGTCGCGCTTGGCATCAACCAGCGCGGCGAAAGCAGCCGCAAAGCCGGCGTCGCTCACATCAAGCCGCTGCGGCATCAGGCTTTTCCGTGAGTTCCCGCATGGCATCGATTATGGCGACGATACGGCTATCCGTCTTGAAGGCGGCGCGGTTGGCGATCAGGCGGCTGGTGATGTTGGCGATCACTTCCACTTCCACCAGGCCGTTTTCGGCCAACGTCTTGCCGGTGGACACAAGATCGACGATGCGGCTCGACAAGCCAACTAGCGGCGCCAGTTCCATGGCGCCATTGAGCTTGATCACCTCGGCTTGCAGGCCGCGTGCTGCAAAGTGCCGGCGGGTGAGGCCGGGATATTTGGTCGCCACCCGCACGTGGGAAAGACGCGACAGGTCAGGATCGAGCGCCGCCGGCTGCGCCACGCTCAATCGGCAATGGCCAATACCCAGATCGACCGGCGCATAGATTTCGGAGAAATCGAATTCCATCAGCACATCGTTGCCGGCGATGCCCAACTGCGCTGCGCCAAAGGCCACGAAGGTCGCCACGTCAAAACTGCGCACCCGGATCACCCGCACATCGTCGCGGGAGGTCGCAAAGGTCAGCTTGCGGCTGTTCTCGTCGGTAAAATCCGCTTCCGGCACGATGCCAATGCGCGCCAGCAGCGGCAGCGCTTCCTTGAGGATGCGGCCCTTGGGGAGGGCAATGATGAGCGGCGTCGTCATGATGCGGCGCGGCATAGCGCGGGCGCGGCAAAAACGCCACTGCAGCCATGCCGCATCAATCGGGCGGATTATGTTTCAGCAGAAAGGCGATCTGGGCCTCAAGAATCGCCACGCGCGCCGCTGCGTTGGAAAACCAGTGATCCTGCTGGGGAACGCTAATGAACTCGACGGTCTTTCCGGCCGCCTTCGCAGCATCGGCCATGAAGCGGCTCTGCTCGATCGGCACGACCAGATCATCGGTGCCGTGGATCAGCTGGAGCGGTGCATTGAGCCGCGCGATCTGCTGTGCCGGCGAGATGGCCTTCACCTTGGGATCGGTGGGATCGGTGCTGCCGATGAACCGCTGCCACCAGCGCGCGGTTTCCGTGTCGCGCCGGGTGCCGCCGGCCCGACGCTGCAGCCATTTGCCCAGGTCTGACACGCCAGCAAAGGACGACGCACAGCGATAGACGCCCTGTTCCAGCGTGACGCCCGCCATGGCGACATAGCCGCCATAGCTGCCGCCGACCACGCACACGCGTTTGGCATCGATCATGCCCTGCGCTGCCAGATGGCGCACACCATCCGAAACATCGCTTTGCATCTTGCGCCCCCATTCGCCAAAGCCGGCATCGCGGTGGGCAGCGCCAAAGCCGGCGGAGCCGCGAAACTGCGGTTGCAACACCGCATAGCCGCGACTGGCGATGGCCTGGGCCCACCAGTCAAAGCCCGGTTCATCCCGTGCGGCCGGGCCACCATGCGGCAGCACCACCAGCGGCAGGCCCTTGGCCGTGCGCCCGTTCGGCAGGGTGAGATAGGCGGGGATCTCCAGCCCGTCGGCGGCCTTGTAGGTGATGTTCTCCACCTTGGCGATGTCGGCGGGTTCGATTCCGGCATAGCGCTGGCCGAGCAGGCCTGCCGTCTTGGCGACGCGATCGACCACATAGAGGCCGTTGCCGAATTGCCCGCCATAAACATTGACCGCAACCTTGTTGCGATCGGGCGTCCAGTCTTCCCAATCAACCTGGGCACCGGGGAAGGCACGGGTGATCGCACGCCACAATTTGGCATCATTGGGGTCGGTGAACTGATATTCCAATCCCGCCACACCGCGGGTTCCCCAACCGATCGGCGCCCCCGTTGTCGAGCTCGAGATTATGGCGTCGGCATCGGCTTCGGGTATCGGCTTCACCGCTCCATCGGCCAGCGCCACTTCCTGGATTTGCCACTCGCCGCTCTTGCGGGTTTGAACCCGCACCGTGCCCGGCGTGCGCCCGAGGCCCAGCAAGTCGGGCGAATCAACCAACGCTGTTTCGGTGTAGATTTCAGCCCATCCCGGATTGCGGTTGGCCAGCAGTTTCCACAGGCCGGTCTTCTGGTTGTAATCGGATCGTGCCAGCACGCTGCCATTGGGGCCGATCACCCAGCTCTGCGTATCCTTGATGCCGCGCTCCAGCATCCGCACCGAACGGTTGGCGGGATCGATGCGAAACACGGTGGACATTGGCGTACTGTCCGGAATGGAAAAACCGGTCACGATCAACTGCGGCTTGCCGTCAACGGTGGTCACCACCGGCGGGCCATCAACGGTGTTGCCGGTGAGCGGGATATTTTCCATCAACCGGCCCCAGCCTTTGGACGGGAAGTCATAGCGCAGCAGCTGCTGAAACTCGCCGCGGCCGGAGATGAAAAAATCGGTGCTGCTCATCTGCCGGGTCTGGGAGATGGTCAGGATCAGCTGATCCGGCCCGGCCCATTGCACGGCGAGGAGCTTGTAACGGCCCGCCGGTGACCGCATCAGGATTGCGCCATCGGCAAGGCTCATCACCTGCAGTTCGGCACCATCGCCACTGCCAACAAGGGCCGCAAAACGCGTGCCATCGGGCGACAGCGTGAACTGGCCCAGCGTGGGCAGCTGGCCATAGGCCGCCACGGGCGGCGCGGCATGGGCGACACAGGCGCCCAGCAACAGGGCAACAGCAATCAAGGCGCGCATGGCAGCGGCAACCCCCATTTGTTGTGACCCTGCCGGCAATCAAGCAAGCGCCGGCCGGCCTGTCAATGGACCGATCAGCCGGGCTGTCCGCGCAGCAGCTTGATGATGCTGGAAAAATCCGCCGCGCCGCCGCCATTGTTGACCAGCAATTGATAGAGGGCTTCGGCTTCGGCCCCCATTGGCACGCTGGCGCCGGCGCCTTGTGCGGCCTGACAGGCGAGTTTCAGATCCTTCAGCATCAGTGCTGCGGCAAACCCGCCCTGGTAGTCGCGGTTAGACGGCGCGGTCGGCACCGGACCGGGCACGGGGCAATAGCTGGTCATGGACCATGATTGCCCGCTGGCCTTGCTGCTGATGTCGAAGAAGGTCTGCGCCTCCAGCCCCAGTTTCTCGGCCAGCACAAAGGCTTCGGCGGTGGCGATCATGGTGGCGCCCAGGATCATGTTGTTGCAGATCTTGGCGGCCTGGCCCATGCCGGGCCCGCCGGCGTGGATCACCGCCTTGCCCATTTTCTCCAGGATTGGCCGCGCCTGTTCGAAGGCCGCCGCCGGCCCGCCGACCATGAAGGTGAGCGTGCCGCCATCAGCTGCCGCCGTGCCGCCCGAAACCGGCGCATCAACCATGGCCAGCCCGCGCGCCGCTGCAGCTTCACCCATGGCCTTGGCCGTGGCGACATCGATCGTTGAACAATCAATCAACACCGCTTCCGCCCCCGCTGCGGCAAACAGATCGCCTTCATAGGCAGCGCGAACATGGCTGCCCGCCGGCAGCATAGTGATGATCACATCGGCACCGGCAGCGGCATCAGCGGCGCTGCTGGCCGCTGTCGCACCGCCGGCCACAACCCGGGCCAGTGCATCGGCCGACAGATCGAACGCCCACACCTCGTGGCCGGCCTTCACCAGGTTGAGGGCCATGCCCCCACCCATGTTGCCGACTCCAATGAAGGCGATGATCATCCGTTCCGCTCCCGCATGGTTCGCGCTGCAGTTTTGACACTTTTTCCGCATCTGGGCGGATTGCAGCTGACCGCCTGTCTCATTCACCCCCCGCCGTGGGGCGGCTTGGCATCATCTTGGCAGGCCTTGCCGCTGTAGGACAGAAGGTTACTGCCCAGTCCAGTTGCCGGGCCGCTTTTCCACAAACGCGGCCATGCCTTCTTTCTGATCGGCGCTGCCGAACAGGCCGTGGAAAAGGCGGCGTTCGAAACGGATGCCTTCCTTCAGGCTCATCTCGAAGGCGGCGTCGATTTCTTCCTTCACCGCGATGCTGGCCAGCGGCGCCATGCCTGCGATGGTTTCGGCCAGCTTCAGCGCTTCATCCAGCAACGCGTCGGCCGGCACGACACGCGCCACCAGTCCGGAGCGTTCGGCTTCTGCGGCGTTCATCATGCGCCCCGTCAGGCACATTTCCATCGCCTTGGCCTTGCCGATTGCGCGCACCAGCCGCTGTGAGCCGCCCATGCCCGGCGTCACGCCCAGCTTGATTTCCGGTTGGCCAAACTTGGCGTTCTCGGCCGCAATGATGATGTCTGCCATCATCGCCAGCTCACAGCCGCCGCCCAGCGCGAAGCCCGATACCGCCGCGATCCATGGCTTGCGGGTGGCGGTGACATGATCATAGCCGGCGAAGAAATTGCCGCCATACATTTGGGCGAAGCTCTGCCCGCTCATTTCCTTGATGTCGGCGCCGGCGGCGAAGGCCTTCTCGCTGCCGGTGATGACCAGGCAGCGCTGCGACGCGTCGGCGTCATAGTTGGCGAAGGAGGCGATCAGATCGGCCAGCACCTGGCTGTTGAGCGCGTTCAGCGCCTGCGGGCGGTTGAGGCGGACGAGCGTGACCGCGCCGCGCTGTTCAACAAGGAGTGTCTCGTAGGTCATCAGAAGTTACCCCATCGTCGGGATGACGAACGCGCTGCCGCCATCCATGCCGCCATCCGGCCAGCGGCCCGTGACGGTCTTGCGCTTGGTCCAGAATTGCACGCCTTCCATGCCGTGCTGGCCGATGTCGCCAAAGGCGCTGCGCTTCCAGCCACCAAAGCTGTGGTAGGCGACAGGGACCGGGATCGGCACGTTGACGCCGACCATGCCGACATTCACCCGCGCCGCGAATTCGCGCGCCGCGTGGCCGTTGCGGGTGAAGATGGCGACGCCGTTGCCATATTGATGCTGGCTGGGGAGTTTGAGTGCCGCCTCGAAATCCGGTGCGCGCATGATCTGCAGCACAGGGCCGAAGATTTCCTCGCGGTAGCTCTGCATATCGGGTGTGACATGATCGAACAGGGTCGGGCCGACGAAGAAGCCGCCTTCATGACCCTGCAGAGTGAAGCCGCGGCCATCCACCACCAGCTCCGCGCCTTCATCAACGCCCATCTGGATGTAGCTTTCGATGCGCGCCTTGTGGGCTGCCGTCACCACTGGGCCATAATCGGCTTCCGGATCGGTGGAGATGCCGATGCGCAGCTTGCCAATCGCCGGCAGCAATTTGGCGCGCAGGGCGTTGGCGGTATCCTCACCCACCGGCACCACCACGGGCAGCGCCATGCAGCGTTCACCGGCCGAACCAAAGGCTGCGCCGGCCAGATCGCGCACCACCTGATCGAGATCGGCATCCGGCATGACGATGGCGTGGTTCTTGGCACCACCCATCGCCTGCACCCGCTTGCCGCGCGCGCAGCCCTGTGCGTGGATGTATTCGGCCACATCCGATGAGCCGACAAAGCTGATCGCCGCGATATCGGGGTGCTGGATGATGGCGTCCACCATTTCCTTGTCGCCATTGACCACGCTGAAAATGCCCGCGGGCAGGCCAGCATCGCGGAAGATCTCACCCAGCAGGTGCGGCAGGGTCGGGTCGCGTTCCGACGGCTTCAGGATGAAGGCATTGCCGGTGGCGATGGCAACGCCGGCCATCCACATCGGGATCATCGCCGGGAAATTGAACGGGGTGATGCCGGCGCCGATGCCGACAGGCTGGCGGAAGGCCCAGATATCGATGCCCGGCCCGGCGCCGTGGGTGAATTCGCCCTTCAGCACGTGCGGGATGCCGCAGCAGAATTCGATCACTTCCAGCCCGCGCTGGATATCGCCGCGCGAATCGGCCAGCACTTTTCCATGTTCGGAACTGAGCACACGGGCCAGTTCATCCATGCGGGCTTCGACCAGTTCCTTGAACTTGAACATCACGCGGGCGCGGCGCTGCGGATTGGTGGCGGCCCAGGCCGGCTGGGCAGCGCGGGCGGCGGCCACCGCCTGTTCCAGCAGGTCAGCCCCGGCGAGGCGGACTTCCGCCTGCACCTGGCCTGAGTTGGGATCATACACCGGGCTGGTGCGGCTGCCGGCAGCCACGGGCGATCCGGCGATGTGATGGTCGATGATGCGCATGAAGGGTTTCCTACTCCGGCCCGCCGGCCGGTGCCACCCACAGTTGCATCAGTGCTGGTGGTCGCCGCCGCAGCCTTCGGGCCCAAATCCTTCTGCCAACGCCTGGCGGCAGTGATCGGCGCCGGTTTCCACCTGCAGCGTGGCATGGCCGATCTGGAAGCGATGGTGCAGCGCGTGCGCGATGTTGGCCAGCGCCTCATCACCCGGGTGGCCAGCCGGCATCACCAGATGCGCGGTCAGCACGGCACCGGTGGTGCCCTGCGGCCAGATGTGCAGATCATGCACCGCTTCCACACCGTCCAGCCCGGTGAGCCAATCGTTGACGGCGGTTGGCTCGATCCCCGGCGGCACCGCATCAAGCGCGAGCGCCAGCGATTCGGTGAGCAAGCCCCAAGTGCCGCGCAGGATCACGGCCGCTACTGCCAGGCCCAGCACCGGATCAACCCAGGCCCAGCCGGTCTGGCTGATCACCAGCCCGCCCAGTACCACCGCCGCCGACACGCCAGCATCGGCCAGCATGTGCAAGTAAGCGCCGCGCACGTTCACGTCGCCCTTGCGGCCGCGCATGAACAACAGGGCGGTGCCGGTGTTGATGGCAACGCCCACAGCCGCCACCAGCATCACCACATTGCCGGCGACCGGCAGCGGATCGAGCAAGCGGTGCACCGATTCAAAGATGATCCCGCCGCAGGCCGCCACCAGAATCAGCGCATTGGCCAGCGCCGCAAGGATGGGTGAGCGGGACAGACCCCAGGTGAAGCGCGCGCTGGGCGCTCGCCGCGCCAGCGTGAGGCCACCCCAAGCAATCAGCAGCCCCGCCACGTCCGACAGATTGTGGCCGGCATCAGCCAGCAGCGCCATCGAATCATACCAGAGGCCCGCCGCCGTCTCGATCCCGACATAGGTGAGATTGAGCACCACCCCGATGGCAAAGGCCCGGCCGAAATCGGGCGGCGCGTGGCTGTGCCCGTGGCCATGATGATCATGGCCGCCCAGCGGATGGCTATGGGCGTGGCTGTGCATGGCGGCTTTATGGGTCGCGGGGCGAGGCACCGCAACGAAAAAGGCGGCCCTGGCGGACCGCCTTTTCAAGCAACGACTGGAGCGGGTGAAGAGATTCGAACTCTCGACTTCAACCTTGGCAAGGTTGCGCTCTACCCCTGAGCTACACCCGCTCGCCGGTCATTGAGGAGGGGGCCTCTAGCACCGGGGGCTTTGGACTTGCAAGCCCCTTTTTCGCCTGAGGTTTCTTGGGCCGTGCGCCCATGCGCCGTCTTGGCAAACCGGCCCTCGACACCCCATATGGTAAAAAGCCATAAAATTCGGAGCATCCCCCTTGGCCAGCATCCCCAACCCCGCCGCCGAAAAGGCCAGTATCGAAGCCTTTCGCCGCGATGTGATCGAGGCGTCGAAGACGGCACTGGTGCTGGTCGATTTCTGGGCGGAATGGTGCGGCCCGTGCAAGACGCTGGGGCCGATGATCGAACGGCTGGTCGAAGCGCGGGCGCCCAAGGTGAAACTGGTCAAGATCGACGTCGACAAGAACCAGGCGCTGGCCGCCCAGTTCCGCATCCAGTCAATCCCCACCGTCTATGCCTTCCTTGATGGCCGCCCGGTTGATGGCTTCCAGGGCGCCCTGCCGGAAACGCAGCTGGCGCAATTCATTGACAAGCTGCTGGCGGGCGTCCCGGCCAGCGATGACGAGGCCGCGCTGGAGGAGCAGATCGGCCAGCTGATCGCAGCGGCAGACGAGGCCACTGCGGCCGGCGCCCATGAAGACGCCATCGCCATGCTGGGAGCGGTGTCCAGCGAGATGCCGGATCGCCATGATCTGGTGGCGCGCTATGCCCTGGCGTTGCTGGCGGGTGGAAAACCGCAGCCGGCGGCTGCCGCGCTCGATACGGTGCCTGCCGATTCGAAGGATGAACTTGTTGTCCGCGCCCGCGCCGCACTGGCGCTGGCCGCCGAAGCACCGGAAGATGACGAGCTGGCCCATCTCGTCGCCCAGGTGACCAATCATCCCGATGACCACGCCGCCCGTTTTGAGCTGGCCGGTGCCCTGGCCGCCCGCGGCGAACGCGACACCGCTGCCGAGCATTTGCTGGCCATCATCAAGGCCGATCGCGGCTGGAACGAGGGCGCCGCCCGCACCAAGCTGCTGACCATGTTCGAAGCCGCCGGCCTTGCCGATCCGTGGAGCATCAAGACCCGCGCCGCCCTTCGCGCCATCTGGTTTGCATGAGCGAGAGCGAAGCCCTTGAACCGCTGCCGGCCGCCGTGCCGGTGTTCCCTTTGACCGGCGCGGTGCTGCTGCCGCGCGGGGTGCTGCCATTGAACATCTTCGAACCACGCTATCTGGCGATGGTGCACGATGCCATGGCCGCCACCGGCGCTGCCCACCGCATGATCGGCATGATCCAGCCCAAGAGTGCCGGCGATCCGCCGCCGCTCTACAAGGTTGGCTGCCTCGGCCGGATCACCGAGTATCGCGAGACCGACGACGGCCGCATCCTCATCACGCTGGTCGGCGTCAGCCGCTTCCGGGTCGGCGCTGAGCTGGAACGCGACACGCTCTATCGCCAGGTGATGACCGATTATCATGGCTTTGCCGATGACCGGGCCGAAGAAGAGTCACTTGATGCCACCAGCAGAGCCAGTCTGGAAGACGCGCTGCGCCCCTATCTCGATGCGCGCGGCCTCGCCGCCGATTGGGAAGCCGTGCAATCGGCCGACGATGAAGGGCTGGTGACGGCGCTGGCCGGCGCGCTGCCGTTCGAACCGCCCGAAAAGCAGGCGCTGCTGGAAGCCCCCACCCTGGCCGATCGGGCGCAGACGCTGGCCGCGCTGATGAGCTTTGCCGCCGGGCCCAATGGCAGCGGCGCCAGCGGCCGCCTGCAATGAGCGGTTCCGCGCTCGATCCCCGCCTGCTCGCCCTGCTGGTCTGCCCGCAGACCAAGCAGCCGCTGCGCCATGACCGGGAACGGCAGGAACTGGTCAACGACACGGCCGGCATCGCCTATCCGATTCGCGACGGCGTGCCGATTCTGTTGGCCGAAGCCGCGCGGGAGTTCCTGCCGGCGACGGGATGATCAGCCGAAGCGTAGCCCCTTGAATTGCCCGTCTGATCGCCAGCCCTTCATGTAACTGAAAAAGGCGTTCGGCCCGGCTGGATAACCCACAGCGTATTTCGCCCGATCATCCATCGGCTGGCCTTCGTTGTTGTAATAACCGGGGGTGCAATCCGGGCTGTTGGTCATCATGCCGGGATTGGTGAGCAGCAGCTGCACCCACTCTTCCTGTGCCTGGGCGTCCGGTTCCAGCGTTTTCAGGCCATGATCGGTCATGTGGCGGACGATGGCGGCGATGCTGGTGCCGGTTTCCATCCAGTTGTGCGGCACGTTGACGACGAAATTGGCGGCCTGGGCAAATTGCACCAGGAACAGATTGGGGAAGCCGGCGCTGTTCAGCCCATGCAGCGTGCGCATGCCCGCTTCCCAAGCTTCAGACAGCTTCTGGCCACCCTTGCCCACCGGATCGAAGCCGGCGCGCTGCTCGGTTGGCGTGCCAACTTCAAAGCCGGTGGAATGGATGATGCAATCCACCTCATAATGCACATCGCCCACCCAGATGCCGGTTTCATCGATGCGGCTCACGCCCTTGCCATCGGTATCGACCAGCGTGACGCTGGGCCGGTTGAAGGCCTGCAGATAGGCATCATGGAAGCAGGGTCGCTTGCACAATTGGCGATACCAGGCCTGCAGCGCCTCGCCGGTCTTGCGGTCTTCCACCACGGTCACGGCGCGGGTGCGGATTTCCTCCATCTTCTCATGATCGGCCATTTCCCAGGCCTTCATCATGTTGACCGGGTTCCATTCGGACGGCGGCAGGCTCATCACCCGGCTGCGGATGCGGCGCGACAGGTCGGTCCAGCCATCCTGCACCCAGTCTTCCGATGCGCCGCCCATGCCGACATTGCCGGCGAAATTTTCCAGCCAGCGCGTCTGCCAGCCTGGCGTGGCGATGGACTTGAACCATTCAGGGTCAATCGGCTCGTTGGCGCGCACATCCACCGATGACGGGGTGCGCTGGAACACGAACAGCTGGCCGGAATCGCGGGCGAGGTGCGGCACGCATTGCACGGCGGTGGCGCCTGTACCGATGATGGCGACGCACTTGCCCGCCAGCTTGTCCATCGGCGCACCTTCGGCCGAACCGCCGGTATAGCCATAATCCCAGCGGCTGGTGTGGAACTGGTGGCCCTTGAACGTTTCGATGCCCGGAATGCCGGGCAGTTTCGGCACATTCAGCGGCCCGGTGCCGATGCCGACAAAATCGGCGGTGAAATGATCGCCGCGGTCAGTCTCGATCACCCAGACCTGTCTGGCCTCATCCCAGGTGCAGGCCTTCACCTCGGTATGGAACAGCGCCTTTTCATAGAGATTGAAGGTCTGCGCGATCTTCTTCGCCTGGCCCTGAATTTCGGGGGCGTGGGCATATTTCTCGGTCGGGATATGCCCGGTTTCTTCCAGCAGCGGCATATAGATGATGGAGGCCGTGTCGCACTGGGCACCGGGATAACGGTTCCAATACCAGGTGCCGCCGACATCACCGCCGGCATCGATCAGGCGGAAATCGGTGATCCCGGCCTGCGCCAGCCGCGCACCCGTGCACAGCCCGGCAAAACCAGCGCCCACCATGGCAAAACGCACATGATCGGTGACGGGCGCGCGCTCCTTGCGCGGCGTGTAGGGATCGCCCAGCATCTGCGGAAAATGCGTGGCCGCCCGCACATATTGGGCATTGCCTTCGGGGCGCAGGCGCTTGTCCCGCTCAAGCCGATATTTTTCGAGGAGGGCGTCACGATCGATCATGGCGATCAACCTGACGAGCTGCGGCGGGAGCGGCAACGCTGGATAGTGTGAGGCCGGTCAAAGATGACGGGAAGGCTCCATGCGCTGGTGCAGGATGCGCAGCACACGAACAATCTGGCCTTCGATCCGATAGAATGCGACGTGACTGCCGGTTGTGAGCTTGCGGACGCCATCGCGGCGCCAGTCAACGAACGGTGCCGACTCCGGAAACTGCTCCAACCGCTTCAGAGCGGCAGCGATGCCAGCGACATAATCCAGCGCAAAGTCGGCACCGAAGCGCTCAACACCGTCATCGATAAGGGCATCAAGATCAGCGCGGGCGGCGCTGCTAATGTCAAGTACGGCCATGCCGACGGCGGGCTTCGGCCACGATCTCGTCGAGCGTTTGGCCGCTGCTGCCACTGGCCAATCCCTTGTCGATGGCGTCATCAAGCGCCTTGCGCTTGGCGGCATCGTCGATCTCGCGCGCCACCAGATCGGCAATCACGGCTTCACGCGAAGCGGCATGGCCGGCGGCGACCAGCGTATCGATTGCAGCGGCAGTTGCTGCCGGGACTTTGATTGTTTCGAGCACGGCTGCCATAGCCTCGCCTTATGCCACAGCCGGCTGCATCAAACCAGTTCGCCCTTCAGCAGCGCCGGCAGTTTTCCAGTCTCACCACGTGCCTGGTTCATGAAGAAGCGCTTCAGCGGCGGCAGGCGCTCGACGGTGGAGAGGCCGAAGCGCCGCACCAGGCTGGGGGCGCGGCCGGGGATGGCGAACAGGCGGTTGAGGCCATCGGTGACAGCGCAAACCAGGCTGTTGTCGAACCGGCGCCACGCCGAGATTTGCGCCAGCACGTCGGGGCTGCCCAGATCAAGGCCGGACCGGGCGGCGTTGGTGAGCACTTCGGCAGCGGCCGCGACATCGCGGAAGCCCATGTTGAGGCCCTGACCGGCGATCGGGTGGATGCCATGGGCAGAATCGCCGAGCAGCAGCAGGCGCGTATCGGTGTAGCGGGCGGCGTGGTGATAGCCCAGCGGCCACACGGCCTGCGGGGCAATCACCTCGATCTCGCCCATGGTGCCATCGATGCGGGCGGCGATTTCGGCGGCGAGCTGTTTCGGCCCCAGTTTCTTCGCGGCGTCCATATGCTTGCGGTCAATGGTCCACACGATGGCGGTGCGCGGGCGGCCGTCATCCGTATCGCGCATCGGCAACAGCGCCAGCGGCCCCGACGGGTAGAAGAGTTCGCAGGCGATGTTTTCGTGCGGCACCGTGTGCGCCACCATGGTGATGAGCGCGGCGTGATCATATTGCCAGGTGGCGATCGGGATGCCGGCCGCTTCGCGGGTGGCGGAGCGACGGCCGTCGCAAGCCACCACCAGCGACGCCTTGAACACGCGGCCATCAGCCAGGGTGAGCGTGGCGGCATGATCGTCGCGCTGGATGCCCGCGACCGTAACCGGGGCGAGCAGCGTGACTTCCGGGCATTCCCGCACGGCCCGCAACAGGCCGGTGCGCAGCCAGCGATTCTCCACCATCGTGCCGAGCGGGTCATTCTCTTCGCCGGCATCGAAATGGAGGAACTGCGGGTGGGCGGCATCGGTGACGCGAATCTCGCGGATCGGGCAGCCGCAGGTATCGAGGATATCACCCAGCCCCAACGCGCGCAGCATGCGGCCCGACGCGCTGGCCACAGCGGTGGCGCGGCCGTCGAAGGCCGGCAGGGTGGTGCTGTCCAGATCCTGGGCATCAACGACGATGCTCGTCACCTCGTGCTTGGCCAACGCCAGTGCCAGCGTGGCGCCAACCAGGCCGCCACCGATGATGATCACGTCTGCATCCATCGTCATGCCCTGCCTCTAGCCGACCTGCGCGATTCCCCCAAGCGGGACATGATGTCCGGGGTAAAGCCGGTTTTCCTTGACCAGAGTCATGGCCTGATTCATCTTTAGATGGTGCCCAAATGGTGAACATGCCATGGGCGACGCACCGCAGTGAAAGGCGCAACCGCAATGGCCACTCGGGCAGCACCTGCCCCCAAGCGCAGCAGCCCCGGTGGGCCGGCCTGGCTGTTGCGGCTGCGCGTGGCGCTGGCTCTGGCGCTGCGGGTGGCGGCGCGCGCGGCGGCCGGCGCGGCGGTCGCGCTGGTTGGTGTGGCGCTGGTGCTGGCGCTGTTGAGCTATTCCCCGGCGGATCCGTCGTTCAATACGGCGTCCGCGCGCGATGCCGGCAACTGGATGGGCAATGCCGGCGCGCATGTTGCCGATCTGCTGCTGCAACTGGCGGGTTGGCCGGTGCTGCTGCTCAGCCCCGCGCTGGTGCTGGCGGGCTGGCGCGTCGGCCGCGACGAGCCAGTGCCGGTGCCGCGCATGGCCGGTGGCAGCCTTGCCGGCGTTGTACTGCTGTCGTTTGCTGCCGGTGGTTTCGGGTTTTCTGCCATGGGCGCGCCGGCCGGGCCGGGCGGCCTGCTGGGCCAGGGCCTGGCGGCGGCGGCGGGCGTCGCTGAAGCGATTCCGGAACTGGCCGATGTATCGGTGGGGGTGGTGCTGGCCATCCTGCTGGCGCCGGTGGGCCTTGCCTGCCTGGCCTGGGGCAGCGCGATCAGCCGCGAGGCGGTGGGCGACGCCATCGCCGCCGGCCAGCGCCTGTGGAACCCGGACGCCGAAGCGGAGCCGGGCAGCATCGTGCTGCCCAAGCCAACCCGCAAACCACCCAAGGCCGAAGCCGAGCTGACCACCGATCCGGAACCGGGCCCAACAGTGGTGCTGGAACGGCCGGAGCGACCGAGCCGCAGCGGTCGTGACGTGCGCGACAAGCAGAAATCGCTCGATCTGGGCGATGCCGCCGTGTTGCCGGGGCTGGATCTGCTCACCCCCCCGCCCTCTGCGCCGCGCGCCCGCATCGATGCAGCGGCGCTGGAGCAGAATGCGCGGTTGCTGGAAGGCGTACTGGAAGATTTCGGTGTGCGCGGCCGCATCGGCGAAGTGCGCCCCGGCCCGGTCGTCACCATGTATGAACTGGAACCCGCGCCGGGCATTCGCGCCAGCCGGGTGATCGGCCTGGCTGATGACATCGCCCGTTCGATGAGCGCGCAATCCGCCCGCGTGGCCGTGGTGCCGGGCAAGAACGTGATCGGTATCGAACTGCCCAATCCGGTGCGTGAGACGGTGTCGCTTTCGGAACTGCTGGGCAGTGCCGATTTCGACAGCCGGTCGGTCACGCTGCCGCTGGTTTTGGGCAAGGATATCGCCGGCATTCCGGTGGTCGCCGATCTCGCCCCGATGCCGCACCTGCTGATCGCCGGCACCACCGGTTCGGGCAAGTCCGTCGGCCTCAACGCCATGATCCTCTCGCTCTTGTATCGCATGACCCCGGCGCAGTGCCGGTTGATCATGATCGATCCCAAGATGCTGGAATTGAAGATGTATGATGGGATCCCGCATCTGCTGGCGCCCGTCGTTGTCGATCCGCCCAAGGCCATCCGCGCGCTGAAATGGGCGGTGGAGCAGATGGAAGACCGCTATCGCAAGATGAGCGAGCTCAACGTCCGTTCCCTGGCCAGCTTCAACCAGAAGGTGAAGGAAGCGCAGGCGGCCGGCAAACCGTTCGTGCGCCGTGTGCAGACCGGTTGGGACCCGGAAACCGAAGCACCGATCATCGAGGAAGAAGTGCTCGATTTCGAGCCGATGCCGCTGATCGTGGTGGTGGTGGACGAACTGGCCGATCTGATGATGACGGCCGGCAAGGAAGTGGAATTCCTGATCCAGCGCCTGGCGCAAAAGGCCCGCGCCGCCGGCATCCACCTGATCATGGCGACGCAGCGCCCATCGGTGGATGTGATCACCGGCGTCATCAAGGCCAACCTACCGACGCGGATCAGTTTCCAGGTGACCAGCAAGATCGACAGCCGCACCATCCTGGGCGAACCCGGCGCCGAACAGTTGCTGGGCAAGGGCGACATGCTGTGGATGGCCGGCGGCAAGCTGGTGCGCGTGCACGGGCCCTTTGTTTCGGATGGCGAAGTGGAGGCGGTTGCCGATTTCTGGCGCGCACAGGGCGTGCCGGATTATGTCGAGGCGGTCACCGAAGAGCCGGCCGATCTGGATGGCCAGCTCGATCTCGCCAGCGCCGGGCTCACCGGCGGTCGCAGCGGCGATGACGAAGCCGATGTTTATGCCAAGGCCATCGACGTGGTCGCCAAGGCGCAAAAGGCCAGCACCAGCTTCATCCAGCGCCACCTGCGCATCGGCTACAACAACGCCGCCCGTCTGATCGAACGCATGGAGCAAGATGGCTTCGTCAGCCGCCCCGATCATGTTGGCCGCCGCGAAGTGCTGATCGACGAGTTCGGCCAGCGTCGTTAGGCGCGCAGGAACAGCCCCAACGTCAGCCCGAGGCCGATGAGGATCACGGCGATTTTCAGCGCCTTTTCCGGCACCACAGCCAGTGCCTTGGCACCAACATAGCCGCCGGCCATCGCGCCGATGCCGACCACCAGCGCGTGCAGCCACGCGACATTGCCGGTGAGCGCGAAGACAATGGCAGCCGTGGTGTTGGAGAGGGACACCAGCACATTCTTGGTGCCGCCGGCGTTGCGAACGGCAAGGCCGGCGATGGTCAGGCTGGCCAGGGTCAGGATGCCGGCGCCACCGCCGAAAAAGCCGCTGTAAAGCGCGATCAACGATTGGGTGGTGATCGTCACCCAGGCCGGCGGTGGTGGTTTGTCGAGTGATTTCTTCGGCCCAAAGGCGCCCCAGGCAAAGACGATTGTGGCCAGCAGCACCAGCCACGGCACCATCGAGGCAAAGATGCGGGTGGGCGTCGCATTGAGCAGCACTGCGCCGGCCACGCCGCCGATGAGTGCAATGGCCGCCAAAGCCTTGAACGACAGGCGCTCTGCCCCCGCCACCAGCTTGCGCCCGGCAATGCCGGTGGTGATCTGGCCGGGAAACAGCGCCATGGTGGAGGTGATATTCGCCAGTTTCGGATCAAGCCCGGCGGCGATCAGCGCTGGCAGGGTGATGAAACTGCCGCCGCCGGCCAGCGCATTCTGGGCGCCCGCCCACAGGCCCGCACCCAGCAGCAAGGCCAGCATTGCCGGATCGGAAAAGAGCATCGCCGCCGCCATGATGGCCCGGCGTTTCAACCGAAAGCACCGGATTGGCAACAAGATTTCAGCGCAAGCCGCCTTGGCGCGGCCGCGCTTTCACGATAGTTTGCACCCCGACATGCAAATTTCGCGCCAATTGGCGGGAGTAGATTCGATCATGGCCGATACTGAGGTGATGGAACAACGCGAACAACCTGGCGGCCCCGTGCTGCGCGGGCTTTCCGTTGATGGCATCGGCAAGAAATATGACAAGCGCGTCGTGCTGCGCGACGTGTCGCTTTCCGTGCGGCGCGGCGAAGTTGTGGGCCTGCTGGGCCCCAATGGCGCCGGCAAGACCACCTGTTTCTATTCGATCATGGGCCTCGCCATGCCGGATTCGGGCCGCATCCTGCTCGACGGCCACGACATCACCGGCCTGCCGATGTATCGCCGCGCCGTGCTGGGCCTGGGTTATCTGCCGCAGGAAACCAGCATCTTTCGCGGCATGACCGTGGAACAGAACATCATGGCCGTGCTGGAAGTGGCCGAGCCCGATGCCAAGGCCCGCGCTGCCCGGCTGGAGGAACTGCTGGGCGAATTCAACATCACCCGCCTGCGCGCGGCGCCGGCGATGGCGCTTTCGGGCGGGGAACGGCGCCGGGTCGAGATCGCCCGCGCGCTCGCCGCCAACCCATCGATCATGCTGCTGGATGAGCCGTTTGCCGGCATCGATCCCATCTCCATCGCCGATATCCGTGCGCTGGTGGTGCAACTGCGGGCGCGCGATATCGGCGTGCTGATCACCGATCACAACGTGCGCGAGACGCTGGAAATCGTGAACCGCGCCTGCATCATCTATGATGGCCGCGTGCTGTTCGAAGGCACGCCAGAAGCACTGGTGGCCGATGAAACCGTGCGCCGCGTCTATCTGGGTGAGGATTTCAGCTTGTGACCTGGCTGGGGCACAGCGGGGGCTGAGATGGGCTTGGGGCCGCGCCTTGAGCTGAGGCAGTCGCAGCAGCTGGTGATGACCCCGCAGCTGCAGCTGGCGATCAAGCTGCTGACGCTGACCAATGTCGAACTGGAAGGCTGGATCGCCGAGGAGCTGGAGCGTAACCCGCTGCTGGCCAGTGGCGATGCCGCAGAGCCACCGGAACCAGCCGGGCCAAGCGGTGTGGACGCGCCGCCCGATGCCCTGCCCGCGTTTGACGATGCCAGCAGCGCCGGGCTGGAAGCGTTGCTGCGTGATGGCATCGGCGGCGGCGATGGCCCGCTGGAAGCCGATTACACCGGTGAGCGTTTCCACCATGATTGCGGATCCGACCAACCCGCCGATTGGGGCGAACGCGCAGCACAAGCCAGCGGCGAAGACGATGGCCCGGATTTCGAACGCATGGCCGGTGGCGAGGCCGGGCTGACCGAAGTGCTGGAAGCGCAGGCGACGGCCCGCTTTGACGGGATCGATCTGGCGATTGCCCGCTTCATAATCGATGGGCTGGATGAGGCCGGCTATCTGGTCGAGCCGCTGGAGGAAATTGCCGACCGGTTGGACGTGTCGCCGGCAAGGGCCGAAGCGGTGCTGCGCGAGGTGCAGATGTTCGATCCGGCCGGCGTGGCGGCGCGCAACCTTTCCGAATGCCTGATCGCCCAGGCCCGCGCCGCCGATCGCTGCGATCCGGCGATGGAAAAGCTGCTCAACAATCTCGATCTGGTGGCGCGCGGCGACATGGCCGGCCTGATGCGGCTGTGCAAGCTGGACCGCGAGGATATCGTGGACATGATCCGCGAGCTGAAATCCTACGATCCCAAGCCGGGCCTGCGGTATGGCGGCGAAACCGGCACGCCGGTGGTGCCCGATGTGTTCGTGACGCGCGGCACGGATGGCAGCTGGCAGATCAGCCTGAACCAGGCGACGCTGCCGCGCCTGATCATCGATCGCGACTATCACAGCGAGCTTGCTTCCGGAGCCGACAAGGCCACCCACGGCTTCCTCAACGAATGCGTCGCCAGCGCCAACTGGCTGCTGAAGGCACTCGATCAACGCGCCCGGACCATCATCCGGGTCGCCACCGAAATCGTGCGCCTGCAGCAGGGCTTCTTCGAACAAGGCGTCAGCCAGCTGAAACCGCTGACGCTGCGCCAGGTCGCCGAATTTATCGAAATGCACGAATCGACCGTCAGCCGCGTGACCAGCAACAAATATCTGCTGTGCGATCGCGGCCAGTATGAGCTGAAATTCTTCTTCACCTCCGGTGTCGGCTCCGGCGATGGCGAAACCGCGTCGGCCCTGGCCGTGAAGGATCGCATCGCCCGGCTGATCGCGGCGGAGGGCGAGGATGTGCTGTCCGATGACAAGCTCGTTGAACTGCTGATCAACGAAGGCTTCGACATCGCGCGCCGCACCGTGGCCAAGTATCGCGAGGCACTGGGCCTTGGATCGTCGGTGCAACGCCGCAGGGCGCGGGCGCTGCGCGCGGCTTAGGGGTCAGAGGCCTCCGGCGGGCAGGGTCGCAGACCCTGCACCCATTCGTTGTGGCCGCACCCCTTCACCGCAAGTTCAACTATGCTAGGCAAGGGGGAGACGCATGCGCATCCTTGTTTCCTTGCTGGCGCTAACCCTGGCGCTGCTTCCCGGCCCGGCCTGGGCGCAGTCCATTCTGCGCGACGCAGAGACGGAGGCGTTTTTTCGGGAGATTTCGCGGCCGCTGGTTGATGCGGCGGGGCTTGATCCGCGCAGCGTGCAGTTTGTGCTGGTGGGTGATCCGAGCATCAACGCCTTTGTGACGGGTGGGCAGAATGTGTTCATCCACAGCGGCCTGATCACCGCGGCCGACAATGTGAATGAATTGCAGGGCGTGATCGCGCACGAGCTGGGGCATATTGCGGCCGGGCATAATGTGCGTTTTGGCGAAGGCGCCGGGCCGGCCAGCCGCATTTCGTTGCTGTCGCTGGTGGGGGCGGCACTGGCGGTGGCGGCGGGCGCGGGGGAGGCCGGCATGGCCATATTGGGCCTGGGTACGGCGGCGGCGCAGGGCAAGTTCCTCGCCTTCACCCGCGATCAGGAAAGCCGCACCGATCAGGCGGGCGCCGTGTTCCTGTCGAAGGCCGGCATTTCAGGCAAGGGCAGCATCGCCTTTTTCCGCAAATTGCAGGGGCAGGAGTTTCGCCTCGCCATCCCGCAGGACAATGAATATGCCCGCACTCACCCGTTGTCTTCAACGCGCGTTGCCAATCTGATTGCGGTTTACGAGAAGGATCCGGCCTGGAACACGCCGCCTGACAAGGCGTTGCAGGCCAAGTTCGAACGGATCAAGGGCAAGTTGATCGGCTTTGTGGAAGAACCGCCGCGGGTGATGCAGCAATATCCCGAAGGCACCAACACCGCCGCTGCGCTTTATGCCCGCGCCTATGCCTGGCATCGTTCCGGCCATCCCGATCAGGCCATGACGGAAGCGGCCCGGCTGGTCGCATTGAACCCCTACGACCCCTATTATCTCGAACTGGAAGGCCAGATCCTGCTGGAATCCGGCAAGGTGGCCGACAGCCTGCCGGTGCTACGCCGCGCGGTTGAGCGGGCGCCGTTCGAACCGATGATCATCACCCTTTTGGGCCATGCGCTGGTGACCAGCGAAGACCCGAAATTGCAGGCCGAAGCCGAGCCGCTGCTGCGCAAGGCGGTGAGCCTGGATCGCGAGAATCCCTTCACCTGGTATCAGCTGGGCGTGATCTATGATCGGCGCGGCGACAAACCACGCGCGGCGCTGGCGGCGGCCGAACGCTTCAGCCTGGAAGGCAATGCCATGGGCGCGATGATGAATGCGCGCCTGGCACGGGCGGGCTTGCCGGCTGGCACGCCCGACTTTATCCGGGCAGACGACATCATGCTTGTCGCCGGTGATGCGTTGGAACGACAGAAACGGAAGAAACGATAATCTTATGGCAGGATTCTGGAGCCGGCAGTTGAGTATGGCCGCTGTTATCGCGGTGGGGCTGGCCAGTGCCGGCGTGGGTGCAGGTGCAGCGTTGGCTGCCGGGCAGAGCGGTGCTCGCCCCGATCGCGCCGAGATCGAAGCCATCGTGCGCGATTATATCCTGAATCACCCGGAGATCATTCCGGAAGCAGTCGCCCGGCTGGAGCAGGCCGAAGCGAGGAAGGCGCTGGCCAGCAATCGCGCGGCGCTGGACACTCCCTTCCCGGGCGCGACCGCCGGGAATCCCAATGGCGATGTGAAGCTGGTGGTGTTCTTCGATTACGCCTGCCCCTATTGCCGGCAGGGCCACGCCGATGTGGCAAGGCTGGTGCGCGAAGATCCGAAGCTGATGGTGATCTATCGCGATTTCCCGGTGCTTTCGCCGGCCAGCACCGAAGCGGCGATGGCCAGCCTGTCGGCAGCGACGCAAGGGCAATATCGCAAATTCCATGACGCGATGTTCGAAAGCCCCGGCCGGGTGAGCCTGGCTCGCACCATGGGCATCGTGAAGGGCGTGGGCCTTTCCGAAGACAAGGTGACCGCCGATCTGAAGAGCGCCGCACTGAAGGCCGAAGTGGACAAGAATCTGGTGCTGGGCCGCGAGCTGGGGCTGACCGGCACACCAAGTTACATCATCGGCAACCGCATCCTGTCGGGCGCGGTGGGGTTTGACCGGCTGAAGGACGCCGTGGCCGCTGCCCGCGCCGAAAAGGGCCGGTGATGGCGACAGGCTTCGACGGGGCGGAGATTGCCGTTGTCGAAATCGGTGAAGGCCGGCCGATCATCCTGCTGCACGGGCTGTTTTCCAGTGGCGAGATGAACTGGCGGCGCTATGGCGCCGCAGCCGAGATTGCGAGCGCCGGCTACCGGGTGATCATGCCGGATTTCCGCGCCCATGGGCAGAGCGCGGCGCCGCATGATGCTGCCGCCTATCCGCCCGACGTGCTGGCCATGGATATCGAAGCGTTGATTGCCCAATTGGGTCTGACGGATTTCGATATCGCCGGCTATTCGATGGGCGCACGCACATTGGTGCGGCTACTGGCGCGCGGGTTGAAGCCGGGCAAGGCAGTCATTTCCGGCATGGGGCTGGAAGGGCTGATCGGCGGCACCCAGCGGGCGGATTTCTTCAAAAGGGTCGTGCGTCAGCCCGATGGCTGGCCCGGCGGCAGCCCGGAAGCCTTTGCCGCGGCCTTCATGAAGCAGAACAAGGTGGACACCACCGCCGTTGGCCTGCTGCTCGATACGTTTGTTTCCACACCAATCGAAGTGCTG
>Ga0209278_1000666_pt1 | contig 24485 bp, 14 predicted proteins | sample JI81BgreenDNA_FD_187504 | JGI IMG/M metagenome (GOLD analysis project Ga0209278, IMG submission 187504) | Wastewater effluent complex algal communities from Wisconsin, to seasonally profile nutrient transformation and Carbon sequestration -... | ecosystem: Engineered > WWTP > Effluent > Algae... | reverse complement strand
TGCCAGGGCTAATTCAGCAGCGGTTGTGCCAACTATTCCGATTCAATCTGTTTCGCCCGGTGCAAGTTATCGCTACGATTTGAAGGCGACTGATGCGAAGGGAGATTTGTTGACTTTTGCTTTAACTCAATCTCCCAATGGGATGACTGTTGATGAATTCGGCCGCATTAGTTGGAAGCCCTCGGCTACTAATATCGGCAATCATCCGGTTGAGGTTAAGGTGACTGATACTTTTGGAGAAAGCGTTACTGTTTCTTACAATTTAAGCGTTGTCGCCGATACTGTTGCGCCGAAAGTAAGTTTAATTGCTAGCAACAATACCGTCGATGTTGGGGATTATGTCACGTTTACTGTGAATGCTGTTGATAACGTAAAAGTCGAATCTTTGGGCTTAACTATTAACGGCACTCCTGTTGTTTTAGATGCACAAGGTCAAGCAAATGTCAAGTTAAATAATTTAGGCACTATTACGGCAGTTGCGACAGCTAAAGATGCGGCTGGAAATGTGGGGAATGCGACTGCTTCTGTGGCTGCAATTGATACTAGCGATGTCAACGCGCCAACTATCAACATCAGTTTAGAAGATGATGCAGAAATCACCGCGCCTGTCAATATCACCGGCACAATTAGTGACAGCAATTTAGCTTACTATACATTGGAAGTTGCTCCGGTTGGTGGCGGGCAATTTCCGGGCGATGGCGGAGGATTTAAGGAGGTTTATCGGGGAACTGCTGCTGTCAGCAACGGAACGATTGCGACATTTGACCCGACTGTTTTAGCTAACGGCGCTTACGTTCTCAAGTTCACTGCTTTCGACGCTAACGGTAACGGTTCTACTACTGAAAGGACGGTGAATGTTGCGGGCGATTTGAAGTTGGGCAATTTCCGGTTGTCGTTTACTGATTTATCTGTTCCAGTGGCGGGAATTCCGATTAACGTGACTCGGACTTACGATTCTTTGAATGCCAATGCAACAGATGATTTCGGCTACGGCTGGCGGATGGAATTCCGGGATACTGATTTGAAGACTTCTTTGAAAGCTGACCCAACTTATGAAGATTTGGGGATTAATACGGTGCCTTTTCAATCGGGAACAAAAGTATTTATTACTTTACCTGGTGGTAAGCGGGAGACGTTTACTTTTAAGCCGCAATCGCATCATCTGAATCAGTATTTGGGGGCTGCTGGGCCGGGGGCTGCGATGTACAAGCCAGCTTTTGAGTCTCAAAAGGGTTCGACGATGACTCTGACGGTTAAGGATGCGAATTTGATCAGGAATGAGAACGGGTATTACGGGGTGAACGGGCAGCCCTTCAATCCCGAAAATCCTGCTTTTGGTGGCATTTATATACTGACTACCCAAGAGGGGATTGTTTACGAGATTGATGCTAAAACTGGGGATTTGTTGACTGCTACTGATGCGTCGGGCAGCAAGTTGACTTTTAGCGATGCGGGGATTGTGAGTTCGACTGGTAAGTCGGTGACTTTCGAGAGGGATGCGGAGGGCAGGATTGTTAGCGTTACCGACCCGGATGGCAAAAAGGTTAAGTACGAATACGATACCAAAGGGGATTTAGTTGCGGTTAAGGATAGGGAGGAAAATTCGACTCAATTTAAGTACGAAGATGAAGACAGACCGCACTTTTTAACTGAGGTAATTGACTCCTTGGGAAGAAGCGGGGTGAAGACTGAGTACGACGAACAAGGTCGCCTCAAGCAGATAATTGATGCGAATGGGTCGGCGGTTGAGTTGGTTTACGATCCGAACAATTCTATTCAGAAAGTTAAGGATGTTTTCGGCAAGGAAACTACTTACGTTTACGACAGTCGCGGGAACGTTTTGACTGAAATCGACCCGTTAGGTAAGCGGATTGACAGGACTTACGATGCTGATAATAACGTTCTGACTGAGACGGTTATTACTAGCGAGTTGAATGCTGCGGGAATTTTGGTTGAGGTGAAGTCTAAGACTGAGTGGACTTACGACAGTCGGGGGAATAAGTTAACCGAGAAAGATGCTTTGGGCAATGTTTCTCGGTGGACTTATAACAGTCGGGGACAGGTTTTGAGTGAAACCGACGCTTTGGGGAATACTGCGACTTATACTTATTCTCCTAGGGGCAATTTGCTGACGACTAAGGATGCGAAAGGGAACGTTACCAGCTACAGCTACGACACCAGAGGCAACATCCTCAGCATCACTGACGCTACCAACAACACCACCAACTTCCAATACGATGCAGCAGGCAACGTCACCAACTTAGAAGACTCATCCGGCCATAAAGCTACCTACATCTACGACAGCAACGGCAATATGCTGCGGGAGACAATGAAGGTAGCAACTCCCACTGGAGAGAAAGAATTTGTAACAGAATGGACTTACAACAACGAAGGACAAATCAAGTCAGTTACTCAAGGAGGCCGCACCTTAACATACGAATACAAAGCCGGACGCCAAAGTGCCAGCATCGAGAACAACCGCCGTACCGAGTACCGCTACAACTCCGAAGGTAAGTTAGTTGAAACTATTTATCCCGACGATACTCCTAACAACTCTGACAATTCCCGAACCATTACTGTTTACGATAAAGGAGGTCGTCAAAGGGCTACTATCGACCGTGACGGGCGAGTTACTCACTACAAATACGATGATGCGGGACAGCTAATTGAAACCATTTACCCCAACGATACGACCAATCAAATCCAGCAACTCCTGAACGCTATTTCTCCCGGTACGACTCCCCAATCTGTTGACTGGACGGCTGTCGTTTATCCCGACATTACCCCGGCTTATTTAGCCAACAATTCTCGGACGAAAACTGAATACTATAAAAACGGGCAAGTCAAAGCCGAAATCGATATTGACGGCAACCGTACCGAATACGAATACGATGCAGCAGGCCGCGTTACCCTAACTCGTTTTGATGCCACCAATTACATCACCTATACCTACGATGCAGTTGGCAATCGCAAAACTGAAACCATCTTTGCTGGAGGAACTTCGACGACTACTACTTATGATAGTAAAGGTCAGGTAACAGCAACGACAGACCCGAATGGCAAAACTACCCAGTTTGAATACGACGCTAACGGACAACTTAAAGCTGTTGTCGATGCTTTGCAAAAGCGTACTGAATACACTTACGACAGTGCGGGCCATTTGACAAGTGTTAAGGATGCTTTGGGTCAGGTAACGGCTTACGAATACGATGACAAAGGTCGCCGCAAGGCGGTAATTCGACCGGACAATAAGCGTTCTACTTTTGTTTACGATGATGTGGCTAACACTGTCACGATTACGGATCTTAATAACAAGACGGTTAAGTATACTTATAACGACCCAAACCAAGTTGTTGCTAAGCAGTATCAGAATGTCAGCGGTGCAACTGTTAGCGTTACTTACGCTACAAATGGGTTGGAAGAAACTATTACTGACAGTCGGGGTGCAACTGTTTATAAATACGACAGTTTGGGGCAGGTAATTTCTCGGAAAGACCCGGTTGGCCCTTATCTTACTAGCGGGAATTCGATTGAATATAAGTATGATTCAGGGCAAGTTAGTGAGGTTAAGACTCCGACTCGCACGACTGGCTATACCTATGATTCTGAGGGGCGTTTAAAGACGGTTAGTACGCCGGATATGGGGACGGTGACGTATGAGTACGATTCTCTGGGGAATCTCTGGAAAACTTCGTATCCGAACAATTTAGCTGAGACTCGAACTTACGATAATTTGGGACGGTTGGATGTGGTGAAAACTGCCAAGATTGACCCGATTACTCAGCAGGAGTTGCAGGTAATTTCTAGTTTCGATTATGCAGTCGATGCTGTTGGCAATCGCAAGGAAGTAGTCGAACAAAATGGGCGGAAAGTTGAGTACGAGTATGACGATTTGAATCGGTTGTTGGAGGAGAAGGTTTCTAACGATCCGAATGGCAACAATCGGGTTCTGGGTTACACTTACGATGCTGTTGGCAATCGGCTGACGAAGACTGATTCTGTGAGTGGGGTAACGACTTACACTTACAACAATTTGAATCAGCTTGACTTCTTGAATGCGTCGGGGGTGGTTACTGATTACACTTACGATGACAGTGGGAATTTGATTTCTGAGGTAACTGGGAATAATTCTACTGTTTATCGGTGGGAGAATGATGGCGAGAATCGGTTGGTGGGAGTGACGGTTACTGAGGGTGGAATTACTCGGAATGTTGAGTATAAATATAACGATCGAGGGATTCGAGTTGGTAAGGTTGTTGATGGGGTGGAAACTCGGTATTTGATTGATGAGTTGCAGCCTTATTCTCAGGTTGTGGAGGAGTACGATGCTGCGGGGAATCCGAAGGCGTCTTACGTTTACGGGTACGATTTGGTTGGGAAGTTGCAGGGGAATCAGCCGTCGTTTTATCATGCTGATGGGTTGGGCTCGACTCGGTTGCTGACGAATGGATTGGGTGGCGTTACTGATAGCTATTCTTATGATGCTTATGGCAATTTAATTGCTGCAACGGGTGGTTCTAATAATGCTTATTTGTTTGCCGGAGAACAACGGGATACTGAGACTGGGTTGGATTATTTACGGGCGAGATATTATGACCCGTTTTTAGGGCGGTTTGTTTCGGCTGATGCTTATGAGGGCACTCTGAATGACCCGATGAGTTTGCATGATTATCAGTACGCTCATGCTAATCCGGTTGTTAATACTGACCCTAGCGGGTACATGACCAACATAGGCGAATTCTTGAGTAATATTGCGACTCAAGCTGTGCTGGCAAGCATGGCTTATGTTACCGGGTACGCTACGGGAACTCAAATTATAGGTGGGGATGGACTCGCAATATACGATCGATTTTTAGCTGGGTTTGCTGATGGAGCTAGCGGGGGACTCAGCACCCAATATCGGGCGCAACAGTACGGGGAGGTAGCGACAAGAAATCACCGGGGAGCATTCTTTAATCTGGGTCGAGTGATGGGGAACGTGGCTACTATTGGGCTGGGTTGGGGAGCGCCTCAATCGTTGGCTGGGGTTAGCTGGGGACAGAGGGTGGCGCAACTTTACTCAATGTTCTCGACAGCAAGTGGATCTTACCAAAGCACGCGGGAAATCTTAGAAGGCCGTTCTACTGTATGGGATTGGTTAGTTTTCTTGCCTTTGCTTACCAAAGCTGGCGCAGTTTTTTGGAAAGAGTTAGCTAGAAGAAGTCTACGAATACGGTCAAACGTTAATATATATGATGGAGAAGGCAAACTAAGAATTCTTGAAGTAGAAGAGTTAGATTCAGCAGCCAAGCAACTGAGGGAACAGTTCATAAATCGCCGAAATGTACTTGCAGTGGGTCGGATTGAAAATCCAGATGGTACTGTAACAATGGTTGTATCCGTTAACCGTGATGGGGCGTTGGGTACACGGTTGCGCGAATTAGTTAATAGGTCTGGCTGGGAAGCACCTCCTAGACTAGGTAGTGACTTTTTTCATGCAGAAACAAGGATGATCAGATGGGCTGAACTAAATAACAAAAAGCTCGCGGCAATTGGAGTAAGCCACGGCGATGGTATTTGCCTGTCTTGTTATACAGATATGTGGCTGAGAGGCATATATCCAGCGAGTCCTATTAATTTAGTTTTTTCGATAGATGATATATTACAGAAAATGGAGCAATGGCAGCAAACAAACAGGGAGTAGTGAGACTATTTAGTTTCCGGTCTATCGCGACAACCAATATTATTAACAACTTTGCTTATGATTGAGGTAGCTTATTATGAATCTAGATATTTATAACTTGGATGCTATGGAACAAGCTCTAGCAAAACTTTCTACTTTTCATCAATTAGCTTTTGCAGCATCTTGTTGCGAGAGACTCTTACCTAATTACAGAGCTTTTTACCGAGAAAATCAACATGGCAATCCAGATATACTTAGAATTGCGCTAGATGAAGTGTGGCAATTTATTCAAGAAACTTCAATGGACTTTACCAGGATTCGCCAGCTAATCGCAGATTGTGATGACGCAGTACCTGACATAGATGGAGGAATTTATATTTACCAAGCAGAGTGTGCTGCTATGGCTATTTACTACACTCTGCAAGCCTGCCTCGAACCAATGAATATCAAGTTAATGGTCAAGGTAGTAGAGTGCGTCGGGAACACAATTGATGAATTCATTAGGCTCCAAAAAGATATTACTGAGCCTAGTTGGTTTGAAAAGTCTTATGAAGAACAGAAAGAAGAAATTGCCCATCATCCTTTTACAGTTCGAGAAACAGCAAAGCAAATTGAAGACTTGCATCGGTTGAAGGAGGTGGGAATCTTAGATCGGAGCTTTCTGGAGTCGTTACGCACCTCTTTCGACAACGGTGGTAGAAGTTTAATCGACCTATCTTGAGTAAAAGCTTGCAGGCTATGGCAAACATACTTTCCAATTCTGAAAAAGTGGAAGATATCGAAGCAGTACCAATCGATAATTGTCCACTGCACGATCGCTGCCATTACGTAAAATTAAGTCACCCGCAGAAACCGACATTCCCATGAAACCAATCCCGCAATTTGAAGAACTGGCGATCGCCCTTATCGCCCCAAACCTCAACCCCACTCATTTTACCCCTGAATTCCTCTCCTACAGCGGCATCGTCCCTCCTGATTGGCAACTAGCCCAACAGCCTGAGGGCGACTCCCACATGACAAAAATTACCTTTACCAACGGCGCGATCGCATCTTTTCACAACGTGACAGCCACTTTCTCCGAAACCCTAGAATCCAAATCTCTCAAAGACGTACAAATACCAACAATGGTTCGCAAATATGCGGATACTTTACCCAACGCTAACTATCAAGCTGTAGAAATCAACCCCAGTATATTCCTAACTTTTGATGCTGGTACCAACTCAAATGCGTACTACATAACCACCGCACTGTTATCAAAGGGTGCTTGGCAAGAATTCGGCAGCACTCCTGTCAGGAGCACGCTCCAACTAGCATATACTATAGGGAACCGCCAACTGAACTTAAAAATCGACGATATTCTGTTGAGAGGGGCTAACAACCAACCCGAATTTGGTGCCTTATTTTCTGGCAATTTCTATTATCCCTTAACAGGCAATACTCTCGGACAGCGGCTGCAACAGTTGCACCGATTGGTAGATAATTGGTCTGATGACCTCAAGGTTTTTCGAGAATTAGTTAAAGGACGGTTTTTGGGCATATCGGTTAACTAATTTTAACTCGTAAGTGCTATTTGGAATAGGGTAAATTTGCTCGCGCGGCATACGTTTATAAAAATGGAGGGACCGGGACGATCGCACTTTCAGAAACCGCGGCTCGATCGTTCCTAACGGAACTTCCCTTTTTTGGGGGTCGTTCCGTTGGCTGTATTTCTTTTGGAATATAAGTTTGGGCGATTTGAGCGTTAGACATCTGCAGTCATGTATTTAAGATTTTCTTAATCTGTGTCACAGACCTCTTGTGGGATAGTGGAATTGAGCCAAAATCCCGCTGCATAAAGGTTTCCAGAACTTGTAGATATGTATTTTTTTTCCCAAACCGGGAAAGTCTTACTCCCGTATTGGTTTGAACCGGAACGATAGCGAGCAAGGGGGGTAAGTTCCCTCATAACCAGAATCGGCGATCGTCCGATTATGTTCGAGCGATCGCTAATAACTAACTGTGCCTTAAAAATCTTGTTCTTGAGCATGGCGTGCACGCGCTACCAGCATCCAAGTACAGCCGATTTGAACCGCCGACAAACGAGCGAGCATAAAATTTTACCTTTAAATACAATTTTTCAAGGTTCCTCAGCAAATGCTGGCCATCCTCGAACGCTCGCAAAAACTCAATATTCAACGCAAACTAACCTTCGCCTTCCCCCCTGTACAAAGACAACTTGTACAGTATAAAATTTAACATAATACTGCTCTACCAACAGTCATGATACCCACACTAACCATCCAAGAACTAGCCTTAACCCTAACAGCCAAAAACCACTCCCCAACCCTCCTCAACTCAGACTTCCTCAAATACAGTGGCATCGTTCCATCCGATTGGGAAGTCGCTCGCCCCCCCATTTTCAGTCCCCAAATCTCTCAAGTCGCCTTCACCAACGGCATCAATATCGTCGCTCAATCGAACGCCATCACCTTCATCGAATCCCTGAGTGCAAAGTCAACAGAAGACACCAAAATTCCCGCCATCATCCGCAAGTACGTTGAAGCTTTACCCCGCACAGACTACCAAACTTTAAGCATCAATCCCAGAAGCTTCGTCACCTTTGAAGGGGGAGATGAAAATGCAGCCTCGGAGTACATTACCTCCACTTTACTCTCGAAAGGCACATGGTTTGATGTTGGGAAAGCTCCGGTAAAAGCTGCTGTCAATTTAGTTTATTCTCTAGGACGAGGAGAACTCAACTTAAGCGTTGCCGAAGCTTTATTGCAACTGCAAGATGCTGACCCAACTCCCGCAGTATTGTTCTCTGGTAGCTTCCAGTACGAGGTTGCAGGAGAATTAGAAGGCGACAAACTGCAGCACTTGTACCAGCTTCTAGAGAATTGGCAGCCTGATTTAGAGGCTTACAGAGAAATCGTCAACCAACGGTTTTTGGGCAAAGAAGTTGAAAAGTTGCCGTCTGTTGCATAGAGGATAAGACGCTAGGGGCGATCGCACAGCACAAACAATTTCCAGTTGTGCGATCGTCCGAACGAGGGGTGACTGAATAATTCGTAATTAAAGGTACAAGCTAATGGTTAAATAATTCAGAATTAAAGAACTCGATCGCTAATTACGAATTTAGTGCCAGTAAACGAGAGCCTCATTATAAAGCCTGCTCGATCGCCCGCCGCGCCAATTCCACCTGTTCTACAGCATCCAGATAAGCTAGCGCTGCTGCATCCCAAACCACTTTTCTCTGCATCCTGTTCAAGACGATTTTCCCAAACTCGTACACCGTGCCAAAGCTTTGCAGCCTAAGAATTCGCTCAGCCCGATGAGCAAAAACTCGGCGTTGGGTTCAATATCGCCACCACATCCGAGTGAAAGAGCGACACCACCTCTGAACCCATATCGACTTTCAAAGTCGCTCCAACTTCCACAATCCGGCCCCAAAATCCATTCCACTTCCTTTGGGCTATTTTTTATTTAGGAATAAAAGGGATTTTGACAATAACCCAGGAAAGAGCGCTTTACGTCAAGTAGGCTAGCTGGCTTCTATTCTTTGATGGCAAACAAAATCTGGCTCAATCTTTTTCTGGACAATCGGAGGCGCTTGTTGCAACTCACTTCCCGCTTATTGCTATTCAACTGACTCGAATTCTCAGGAAAGTTGATAAGCGGCAAGGTAGCGATCGCGTCGATGAGGTCTCTGAAGGTAACAGGTTTTTGGGCGTTCATAACACCGCGCCACCAAGAAAATTATTAGTAACTAATCTAATTATACTATTGTTTGATTCTACCTGCAACCTTTTTTGCTGGCTGGTTATATTCTGAAGAACAAGTCATCAATATTCTCTAATAGTTCTTCTACTTCCCGGTGTGGTTCGATTTGGAGACGTTTGTCGATCGTCGCACCTCGCTGACGAAAGCAACTACACCTTTACTATACCAGTCTGCTGCAACCGGACTTGACATCAACGCGATTGGGCGGTATCTCAAAAAACTGATAGCCTAGCCAGAGTAGGGCTTTGAGAATAGTTGGTCAAATATAGATTCCAATTGATTGATTTAAGGAAATATCGCGCTGCAATTTCTTTATCAAGAAATTGGCCTAAAAACCTATCAAAACAAATCTGTTGCAGTCGATGCACAGTTGAGAACTCATGTCAATCTCAAAAGGAAAGCGAGATTTGATTTCGGGCCTGCCACTAAAACAGTTGAAGGATATACCACCTTCAACTGAGTTGCCTGCAAATTTTGCCCAAATTCATCCCCCGCGCTTTGAGTGTGGCGAGATGGTGCGCTGGACTGATGTTGGTGAAGAAGGTGACTGGGGAATAGTTATTGGCAAATTTTACAACTACGAACAGCGCCGTTGCTGTTGGATGTGGTGCTACGTAATTTGGCTGGCTCCTAATTCCAAGAGTACAGCTTGGTGTCAATTTGACACGGCGTGGGAAGAAGATTTAGAGAGGTATGAGGTTGACACTCAAGCGGGCTGAAGCCACTGAGATTCTGCTGACAGAATAGCTTTAGTTATTACTAAAGTCTGATTCTCGCTACGGTGGCCAAACACCGTCTACCCAGTCGGTTAAGTTTTACACCTAACTTACTGGCTACTTTTCTAAGAATATTAGCCGACCCATTTAGGTCTGCATTGATTACAGTTCCATCAGCAGAGCGATACAGTCCACGTTTAATTCGTTTTCGAGATGCTTTCCACTCAGGCGGTTTTTCACCGTACCTGGGTAGGGAGTCTCCATCAAGAAAACTACTTTTGGACGTATATGCTTCTTCTGTTTCGGTGAACTTAATGCCGTGCAAGTTGCACAGTTGGCTCAAGCGATCTTTCAACTTTCCTAGTGGCATTTGAACAAATTTTTGATTGTTCAGTTTACCCATATCGACATTATTAGACTTAAAGCCTTGGTTCCATCCAATTACCAGATTGCCGATACCGTGTTTCAAACAATGGTCAACAATTAGCTTCGCAGCTTTATTGATGCCATCGCGCATCTGGTGATTGCGCTTGCGGGTTACGCGGTCTAGCCAACTATCCCAGTAACCGGCAGGCTTTCCTTCCTTTCTAGTTGCTACTTTCTTGTTCCAAAGCTGATTCATCGCTTTCATGGCGCGAGCATCAATCAAGAAGGAATTTCCGAGCGTATCAACGCAAGCTGCTAAATTGTCAGCAGTTCCCAAATCGATTGATAAAGCTTGGCTGCGATCGAAATCGGGCTGCTGCAATTCTACTTCGTAAGACATTTCCAAGTAGAAAGCACCATTCTTAGGAAGGATTGTAAATTCTTTAACCTTTGAATAGTCAATATTTGACGGCATGGGCAGAAAGAATTCAGAAATTCCAAACCAGCGCCTAACTGTCAAACCCAAAGAAAATCTTAACTGGTTGCCGACAAGTGCTGGCTTTAATCCTCCAGAATTTGGGTAAGCAACTTTGAACAACTTCGAGCCTTTTAAATACCCCGGAGGTTTAGGTCTAAAATGCAATTGACCTTCATTGTATAAGGCTTTTAGCTCTTTGAAGCTCTTAAACGCTTCCGTGACCGACATCAAAGTTTGCTGCATGGGTGTTGAAGGCAACGACTTCGCAACCATCGACTTTGCGATTGACGGTTCAAAGGATAAATCGAACTTCCCTGTCAGCAACTTTCCAGTTTTGAAAAATGTTTGTCGAGCAAAATAGACAGCGCTATTGTAGAGCTTTCCAGATTGCCGACAAAGATAGTGCAATACTGCCTCAACTTCTTTGGTGGGAGACAGTAATACTTGCTGCACTCCCATTGTTTTTTTAAATTTAGCCACCTCTTTTTCCTGAAAATTAGTGGATTTGTTTAGTTTAGGTCAGTATAGTGGACGAGTCAAGCCACAACAACAAAACTTTATGTTACCTCTTCCAGAATATCAAGCCCATAACCACGTCAAACTTTCCAGAATTAAAAAAGTTGCCGTCTTTGTGGACGAGCGGCTATTTTGTTAGTACCGCAGGCAATATTAGTAGTGAAGCTGTTAAGAGATACACAGAAGATTCACATCGCTCTGTAAATCAAGAAAGACACGGGGGTTGAAATCCCCGCGTCGCTTTCCACGAGCGGGCTAAAGCCGCTGAGTTTCCCGCTTCCCGTATTGTTTTTATGAAAAAGCCGCATACTTTGACAGATAGAGAACGCAATTTGATTGCCATTTACAGCCAATGCCAATTGGGAATGACGCCGAAACAGTTTTATGTCAAGTGGGGGGTAAGTTACGAGCAAATTGCCTCCATTTGTTCCCGCTCTGATTCGACGGTACAGGGTTGGTTTAAGCGGGGAAAAAATCGAAGATTTCCTACTGCTGTTGATTTGCGCCATTTGGCAGTAATGGATTTTCTGCTGGAACACTTTGAGGAGATTCCCGACGTACTGGCGAACTTGCTGTGTCCGCATTCCGAAGATAAGAAGGTGCGTTAGAAGAGAATTTGAGCAGGTGAAAGCACAAACCTAATTAATTGTCAAGGTCAGCGTGACCTGTCTTGAAGAATATTCTCTCAACTAGCGTAATGGCAAGCAAGGAAAAAAGAACGCAACCTGTTACTGTCGCTGGTGAGGTTAAAATGACTTATTTTGAGAGATTGCATCCGTGGTGCATCATTAAGCTGCTTCCTAATTGTCAGCGTATTGTTGTGGCACGATTTCGCAGGAGGAGGGATGCAGACGATCATTTTCGGGTTTTGCAGCGGTTTGTCAAAGAATTCACATTTGTGATTGTTTTTGACATCCCACCAAAGCCTACTTTGCCTAAAGAATAACGACGCAGCTCTGTTTGAAATCGAATTAATCGAGATACCTGCGTTAGATTAATATATCCGCTTTCGGGCGAATTACCCCAGCTACAGCTCCTACTGATAGCTGGGGTAATTTTTTATCGACTGAAGGCTGTTAACTGGAGTAATAGATTGTCAAAACCGGGGTTATTAAAGTGTACTAACTAGAGCTTGTTATTAGACTTTTAATTGACGCAAAGGAGCCATCGCATTTTGTATCGATTTCTCTAACTATATGAGTAATAATCCTCATGTTGATAGCTGTGCGAGCGTTAATCTGGCTGATACCAGTATAGTTGGCGATTGCAACAGAGTCTCCCCTCTAACAACAGCTAAGTCATTTCCGGCAATTGGAGCAAGAACCATTGGTTGAGCAAATCTCTAAATTAATTAAAAGCTATTCCCTAGCGGGAGAAGTTGAGGGATAACCAACTTCTTGCTGTTATGAACGCTAACAAGTCTATTATAAACCCCCACAAGACTTTTCCTGAATCAGCTAGCCAGCACTTCCCTCAAGCCAAAGAAGTAGTTGCAGTAATTTTTCCTTTCCTCATTCCCGCACCTGCTGAAGAACATCCCTTCAGGTTAAATGATATCGTTAAAACTGGTAACCAATACGGTACTGTTACTTCTCTCAATCAAACTGAAAAACCTGTGACAATTACTTGGGACGCAAGTTCTGGCGAAAATGCATTTTCTTGGACTTATAGCCTTGATGAAATCCGCGCCCTTAAAATCTCCATCGTGCCTCAGTTTATCCCTCAAAATACTGCTGGAGAACTTCCAGCTTGCACAACAATCGTACTCGCTAATTCCGAACAGATACAATTTAGTAACGCAACTCGTTTCAAAGTAGAATCGCTGAGCGAACACCACATTCTCATCTCTACTCTCGACCAATCTTATCTCTTTCCCATCAACTTGTTTCCAGGCTACCCGACAAGTTGTACTATAGATATTCCTGCACCCCAGCAATTAAAAGACGCCCGCTGTTTGTCTGTCAATGAACTCAGAATCAGAGTTAAGACGCATTTAGCTCTTGAAGTACCCGACTACTTTTTAGAATTCGCTATGCCAATCCACAACCAGCAGTTAAAAGAAAAACTGGCTCGACAATTGAGCGAAGAAAATTACGAACTTCTCGACTTTAACATAGCTTGGGAAGAAGCCTGGAAGCAGCAGTTAGAAAACCTAACAAAAAAACAAGGCTTCTACGGATTTAGAGAGGGAGATTGCATTTTACAGCACCGAGAAGGAGTTCAACGCATGGGGACAGTTATTACCTTGAACGTTGAAAATCCACGTCCATTTCAAATCCAGTGGAACAGCGGAGAACTCCTAAGTTACAGCTTGACAGAACTCAAAGGTTTGGGTATTGCCCGCATCGAACCCCTGGTTAAATTATCGCCCAATGTGGCTTATCAAATTAGCGAAGACGGCTCCTATTTTACAGCTTGGATTGGGTTCCGTACTAAAGCACTAGCTAAAGCGTGGCTAATACCTGTCAAAAAGCTAGTCGGCCACCTGAGCAACTTAATTGATTGCCAAATTTCTGAACTTCAACCTACAGGTTCTAAATACGAGTATGCTGTAGAATGTCCCCGCCATAAAACATTAAACAAGCGTTTAGAAGCTCTGGGAAAAGTTGCTCAACTTGACTTGGAAAGGATGCCCTCCCAGAGGTAAGTGGCGATTGCCAAGTAGAGATTAGGGAATGAACGCTGTCTTTTTTTGCTGAAACAAATAGCTGAAAAATTTGCCATTTGTACTACTATTTTTATTAACAAGACTTACGCACAGCCTCAATATATGGTGTTTGGTAGGCGCAATCCCCCGTGTGAAGCGGAGCTATCCTGCCAGTGAATCGCCGCCCGCATCCCTAAAATTGTTGCGTAAGTCCTAATTAAGTTAGCCAGGATTTAGGAGAAAGTCAGTGAAATTATTCCCTAATTTATAACCATTAAAAGTGATTAAAAGCGATTATCGGACTACTTAATAAGCGTCGCATTCCCCCACTCCCCACTCCTCTCAAGGGTAGGTTTTTTACAATTCAGAAATTGAGGGCAAGCAAGAGGCAAGTTTTAAAGGCATAACAAGTCGAAATCCGGGCTTTTTCGCGAATGGATCTCTCCCTTTCTCCCTCTCTCCCCCTCTCCCTCTCTCCCTCTCTTCCTTGCCCGGAATCTAAAAAACCTACTCTTGAAAGACTTCCCCGTCAAGCTAACGCTTAATCAGAGGTTGATAAAATTAGTAATCGACACTAACTAATGATTCAAGCCTTACTAGAACAACCCCAGAAACTTACACAATTTCCCTTCACACTCAAACCGCAACAGCAGCAATCCCTTGACAAATTGAGAACCTTTCTAACCACTACCGAGTCATTCTTCTTGCTGTGCGGCTACGCAGGAACTGGAAAATCCACAATAGTCTTCCAAATTATCCAAGAACTCTTGAGTCAAAGCAAACGCATTGCCCTCACAGCACCTACTAACAAAGCAGTCGGCATTCTCAGAAAAATGGCAGCGTCTCAAGGCATTTTCGGAGTTGATTTTATGACAATACACCAGCTTTTAGGATTAGGCATGGTCAGAAAAGAACAAGAAAAAGCCTTGTCACAGACAAGTTCCAGCAGCCTTCACCTCTACGATATCATCTTCCTCGACGAATGTTCGATGGTTGGAAGCGAATTGTGGAAATGGATAGAACGCAATTTTGAACGCACATTCTTCAATCACCGCAAGCTAATTTTAATGGGCGACCCCGCTCAGCTCAATCCTGTAGGAGAAAAAAAGTCGCCTGCTTTCAGCATTACCAATAAAGCTGTACTGACCAAAGTTGTCAGGCAAGCAGGGGAAAGCCCTGTGCTCGATTTCATAACAGAATGCCGCTCTTTTGTCAATAGCAAAGCAGACATATTTTTGCCACACTCTAAATACAAAAAAGGAGACAAGTCAAACGGTGCATTCAAAGTCAAATCAGAAACGCTGCTGCAATATGCTGTCAAAACGATCGATCTAGAATTTAGTCAAAATCCCGATCGTTTCAGAATTCTGTGCTGGACTAACAAACGAGTCAGATACTACAATCAGCTTATCAGAGAACAAGTCTACGGTCAAGCTGCACCCCAATTTGTACCGGGAGAAAGGCTAATTACCAAAAAACCCGTCATGGCACCTGACGGCAAAACCGTAATTTTGCCGACTTCAACGGAATTTACCGTCAAGGAAGTTGAGATTAACCAGCACGGAGGCTATCGAGTTTGGCTGCTAAAAATTGTGACTGATGACGGTTTATTTCGGCAAATCTTTGTCCTGCACGAGTCTGAAAATAAGCGCTACCAGGCTGAACTTAAAGAAAAGCTAAAGAGTGCTAAACGCAATGGATTTCTTTGGAGGAAATATTACTGGTTCAAAGATGACTTGTTTGCTGAAATTAACAATTGCTTTGCTCTGACTATTCACAATTCGCAAGGCAGCACTTTTGATGAAGTTGGCATTGACGGAAGCGACCTTTTCAGCAGATTGTTAATCGGTCAAGATTTGAGCAGTCAACAGAAACTTAAAGAGTACCATCGACTTTATTATGTCGGTGCAAGCCGCTGCCGATATCGGATATTATTTGTTGCCCCCAATGACTCGTACTCAAACAATAAAATTCTCAAGTACAATGTAAACTTCTCAACCAAGAGGTAAAGTCTTCAACCAAGAGGCACATACGTTTGTAAAAAACAGTCAGTAACACTCAACTTTCAAAAAGCTTCTCCATCGGGACTTAGGCTACATAAATCAATTTTTACACTATCTGTAGTAGTAACGTGTGCCATCAGCACCTACAAGTACAGTCCTGGGCGCAACTGGCACAATTAGTAAGGTACGTTACTATCCCAAACCCTCGATAATCGCCTTATAACGAAAGTCTGACGCACCCTACAAATCGATTGGACTATGCCAGTTGCGTAATTCCTAAAGTAGAGTCTGTGCGTAAGTCCTATTTATAAAATAAGGCGAACAAGGAAACGAAAGGGCAAGGGGAAAGAGAAGATAAAGATGGAGAAAAAAACTTTACTTGTGGGTTGATAGCAACGCTCAAAAAATTAATAATTGTATCGATACCCACCGAGTTAGATACAAAATGTCCACCTTTCAATCCTATGCTTTTAAGCGTGGGTTCCTTCCCCTTTTCCTTCCCCTTCTCCTTCTCTTTCTCCTTCTCCTTCCCCTTCCCACTCCTCTTTCTCAACAACCTGAATAAGTGCTGCTACCGCAGCGGCCAATCGCACCCCTGACACCAGGCTAATTATGGCAAAATCTCGACTAACAGGAACACCGCCTCAAGAGGAAAATTTGGAGAGAACAGTTAAGAAAAAACCCTCGACTGCCACAGCACGTAATTCTGCCAAAACTGTGAAGAAATCAGTCAAACCAACAACTGAAACTGACTCGGTTTGCGAACCCTTAACAATCTCTCCACAAAAAGTAGAAACCTCGCAAACTTGCACAAATTTTGCAGCACTTCCAGCCGTCGAAGCTCCTTCTCTAGAAACATTGTCAAATGAGGCGATATTGCCTTCCCCTTCTACTCTCCCATCAGCTATTGAACTTGCCTGCGATTCAAGAGAATTCAACGATTATATACAAGCCCTGAAAGGCATCATTCCCAGCAATAGCAGCCATCCCATTTTGTCCAATATTTTGATTGAAGCTGATGCAGAAACTCAACATTTGCACCTGACTGCCTACAACTTAGAATTTGGAATGCAAGTGAGCTTTGGTGCGAATGTCAATCAATCTGGAAAGCTTACCCTCCCCGCACCTATACTTGCTGACATTCTGGGAAAATTTCCTAACGGCAGCCTCACCTTAAAGAGTTCTTGTGAAATTATTAAAGGAAGCGGCGTTCCATCAGTCAGTGCCACTCTGAGTGCGTCAAGGAGCAAGCACGCCATTCGCGGGCTAGCTGCGGACGAATTTCCGGCTATCCCCAGCGTTCAACAGAAACTTGTAACGCTTCCTGCTAGCGTGTTAATTTCTGTCCTAAAAGCTAGCTTATTTGCTGTAAGTTCTGAGGAAAACAAACGCATTTTAACAGGAGGGAATTTTCAACTCAGTCACGACGCAGACAGAGGACTCGATCAACTGAGAGTTTGGACGACAGATGGGCATCGGGTAGCAATGGTTTTAGGATTGAACGAAAGCAGCAATTCCTATCTTTTGAGCCGTCAAATAGTTAATTTTACTGTCCCTGCTAAGGTACTCCGGTTATTGGAGCGTTCTTTGAATTCTGCTGAGAAAGTTACGATTTACTATGAAGGTTTGCCAGAGCAACCTAGTAATTTTGTCGCATTCGAGTGGAATAATTGGCGGTTGACAACGAAATTGCTAGAAGGGCAATATCCGATTTGTGACCAAATTATCGCTCCCTATCGACATCAATTTAGCCATCAAGTGGTGGTTGAGAGGCTGAGCTTTTTAAAAGCGTTAGAGAGGTTAGCTTCTCACAGCGACAAGTCTCACCTAACAGCTATTTTAGAATTCGATTTAGATGCCCAACAAGTGCGAGCATCACTCAACAATACTCTCAGTTCAGGAACTGAAACAGTTGATGCTAAATTCTGGGGCTGTGAGTTTTGTCTCAAGTGCGACATCCGCTATTTGATTGATACAGTCAAAGCGATTTCCAGCTCTGATTTGCGGGTGTTAATGGCAACTCCTACCGCTCCCCTACTGATTGCACCGTTTGGAACGCCTGCGTCGGGTACAGAGGCTTTAGAGTGCGAATATATTGTCGCTCCGCAAGAATAGTCGTGCATGTGGGAGTGGCATCTAAATTTGATGCCCTCTCCTGCAACAAATCGGAGCCTATTGCTGTATAAATTAGGAGGCATTAAGTGGTTTCTTGCAACACTAAATGGTCTACTAAAACCACATATATTTTACTACTTATTTTTTGCTCTAAGCAAGGTTTGTGCTAGTAAATTAGTGAGTTTTAATGTTTCTCTCTATTGGTTTAAATAAGCTCGCAACCGCCGAAAATTTTGCATCTTCAAAACTCCCAACACCGCAAGTAAGCGGGGTGTAAATTGCCCCAGTTTTGCGCTCTGGAATCAGTTTTCACTCGCTCAAACCTTTTACTTTCGATTTTTCCTTCATGCCGTGCTTTTTTGCTGTATCTCAGCAGCAGATGGTTTAGCAATTTTTCCTTGCGGTAGTGTGTTCAGCGCGATCAGCGTTCAAAAAAGTATTAGATAATTCATTCTGAGAAGACGTGCTATAATCATCCTAGATTGAACTATTACTTTGAAGTGGTTGAGTTGCTTCATGACCACAATTAAATTAATAGAGGATCGATACATCCAAGTGGGTTCTATCAAAACTCGTTATTGGAGTGCGGGTGAACGAGGAGATCCTGTGGTTCTGCTTCATGGTGGCGGCAGTTCCATTGAAGTTTGGATTAATAACATGCAAGCGCTAGCCCAACACCATCGCGTGTTTGCCTTTGATATGGTGGGAACCGGTTTGTCAGACAAGCCCATCGTACCTTACTCACTTGATTACCAACTTCAGTTTCTGAATGAGTTTCTCGATACATTCGACATTCCACAAATCAGTTTAATTGGGAACTCAATGGGCGGCAGTATTGCCCTCAAATTTGCGATTCACTCGCCAGAGCGAGTTCGGAAACTGGGATTGGTTTCTAGCTTTGGCTTGGGACGAGAAATCGACTTTTCTGATCGCTTGTTAGCTTCCTTCCCGGCAATCGCGAAACTGATGCCCGTGAATCGGAGTGTTGTCAGATGGGTATTGAACAGCTGTGTTTACAATCTGAACTCAGTTCCAGAGGAATGGATCGAACTCAATTTTCAGCGGTTTAATCTCCCCGGCCAGCGGAAAGCTTTAATCTCTCTCTTGACAACTAATTTGAATTGGGGGGGGCTGCGCCCTGAAGTTTTTATGCCAATTGTTCAGCAACTCGATCGCATCAAAGCCCCCACCCTGGTAATTTGGGGAAAACAGGACGCGATTATTCTTGTTGCCCATGCTTACGTTGCCGTCCAAAAAATTCCTAATTCCTCTTTGCATATTTTTGAGCAGTGTGGGCATTGGGCGCAAGTCGAACATCCAGAAGCTTTCAATAGTCTCGTTTTAGAGTTCCTCATGTAAGGGGTGTAATAATCGACATTCCGCACGAAGAAGGGTAATTAATGGAGTAAGCTGATAGAGCAGGTTTCAGGGAAGAAGGCTAATGGATATCCAGAACCTAGATCGCCAGCGCCAACAACTGAGCCAGGACTTACGCAAAAAATAGTTGGTAACACTATTAGTAGCGGTAAAATTCATAATTTTTACACTACAGATAGAGCTTATGCGTAAGTCCTATGAGCTTAACTTCAGGCACGGCTCCCCTATCGGGGAATAGTTACCAGAAGTATTCTAACCACTCAAAATGTACCAACCACTGCACCTCAAATACCGACCAAAAAACCTGCAAGAATTAGTGGGTCAAGACACCATCAAAACAACCTTGACCAATGCCATCACCTCCTCCAAAATTGCTCAAGCTTACCTGTTTACTGGGCCCAGAGGAACAGGCAAAACCTCAACCGCTCGCATTCTTGCTAAATCCCTCAATTGTTTGAATAGCAAAAAGCTAACCGCCACTCCTTGCGGAGAATGTTCAAGCTGCAAAACCATTGACTCCTGTTCAAGCTTAGACGTAACTGAAATCGATGCTGCCTCTCACAATGGCGTGGATGATGCCAGAGAATTAATACAACACAGCAACTTTGCCCCAGCCATGAGCCGCTACCGCATCTGGATTTTAGACGAGTGCCACCAACTCAGTACCAGCGCTCAAAATGCTCTCCTCAAATGCCTTGAAGAACCTCCGGCTCATGTGGTATTTATTCTCTGTACGACTGAAGCACATAAAGTGTTGCCGACAATTATCTCCCGCTGCCAAACTTTTAACTTCCGAGCCTTGTCAGTTGATGCTATTGTCGGACAATTGCACAAAATTAGCTCCACTGAATCTATTGAGATCGCAAGTGAGGCCATGCGGGCGATCGCTCGCACCTGCGACGGAGGGTTAAGAGATGCCTTGCAATTACTCTCTCAGCTTTCACTGCTAAACTCAGAGATTACCCTAACTCAAGTTGCAGAAGTATCTGGCAGTATCAGCGAGCAAGAGTCGATCGCCCTTCTCAAAGCCATTCATTCTGGCGATACCTTAAGCGTACTGCAATCTTCGAGAACGCTCATTGACAGCGGCAAAACCCCTAAACTTATTCTCAGCAGCTTGCTAGCAGCAATGAGAGATTTGCTCATTGTCAAATCAACGCGCCACTGCCAGAATTTAATTGCAGGGCCAGTAGGCTACTCACAACTGCGCTCGCTCGCTCTTCATCTGGATTTTGAAACAATTGATGCGGCTTGTGCACAATTGCAGAAATCAGAATTTCAATTGAGAACTAGCACCAATGCAGCTACGTGGTTAGAAGTTTGCCTGCTGAACTTGATGCTGTCAAGCAAACCTGTAGCCAAGGAAATGCGATTGCCGGCAACTTTCCCATCTAATCAGCCCGACAAATTTGATAAAAGTCCTCAAAAATTAGAGGCAGATTCTCCTGACTTTGAGACAACTTGGGCGCAAGTAGTAGCAGCAGCGAAACCAGGCAATCGTAGCCTGTTAAACCGCGCTCAAATTGCCGAACTTTCTGCTGATTCATGTGTGTTAGTAGTAGAAAGAAAATACGCGAACAAGTTTCAGAGTCACCTTGAATCCGTGCAGCGGATTGTTACTAAAGCTTTAGGCCGCTCTGTTACTGTCACTGTCAAACAACAGGAGGAATTAGCAGCATGATTAGCATCCTAATTGGGAATGATACCTACGCAATTGAACGAGAAGTTGAAAAGTTTAAGACTCAAACTCATCCTCTCTGGCGAGATTTCAACATCCACCGCTTCGATACTTCTTCCCTGGATGCAGCCCTCTCTGCTGCTGCTTCAGTTCCTTTCGGCGGAGGAAACAAACTTATTGTCGTTGAAAATTGCGATTTCAAGCAATTTGGAGAAATGGGGCTAGAATTGCTGCAAATTTTGCCCCAATTACCTGTTACAACGCACTTAGTCTTCACTGCTGCTGTTATCGACAAACGGCTCAAGGTAGTCAAGCATTTATTGCAGTTTGGTAAACTTAAGGAGTTTACTCTCATTCCTCCTTGGCGTACTGATTTGATTGAAAGTGCGATCGCTGCTACTGCTAAACAGATGAATCTCTCAATTGCCAGAGATGCTGTCAGTTATTTAGCGGTAGCGATTGGCAACGATTCTGCTCGAAGAGTCAGTGAACTGGAGAAATTAGCCATTTATGCAGCAGGCGCTCGCATTACGAAAGAAGCTGCTAAAATCCTCGTTCCAGCTACCACAGCTAACTGTTTTCAACTTGCCGAAGCTCTTTTAAAAGGTCAAGCAGTGGCAGCAATTAAGGTGCTTGATGAATTGCTATCTCGGGCAGAGTTTTCTTTAGCAATTATTGCTACTCTTCAAACTCAGTTTAAAACTTGGCTGTGGGTAAAAGCTACTCTGGATTCCGGCGGCAAACTTTCTGATAGTGAAATTGCTAGTATGTGCGGAATTAGTAACCCCAAACGGCTGTATTTCCTTAAGCAGGAGGTTAAGGAAGTATCTGCGAACTTCTTAAGTCGATCGCTCTCCATTTTGTTGGATTTAGAAATTGCTCTCAAAACAGGAGATAAGCCTGACTCGATGTTGCCTGCTTTGCTCAGCATCACTCAACTCACTCACCTTAAATAACAGGAAAGCGCTGCCGAGTTAATTCGGCAGTCTTTCATTAACAATCTTGGAGGCAAAAACTGCTTTGCAACACTATTAGTATCGGTAAGGTGGGCGGCGGTGTACCATACAGATAGAGTTTATGCGTCCAGAACTAATTAAGTGTAGTTAGGGCTTACGCAACGATGTTGGGGCGCACCGCGGGGGGTTGCCCCAACATTCACATCATATATGGACATTGTGCGTAAATCCTAATGAATTTGTCAAACTATTTTTGACTTTATTTATTGCAGCAGTAGGTTGCTATTTCTGTTTAATAGCAGCTCATCTTTCCTGCATCATCCAAACCAGAAACCCCAAGATTTGCTCAACAGGAGGTAGTGGATAATCTTTGACACTCCCACCCCTAAAGGGGATGGGATTCTTTAGAGATTTCGCTCTAAATATCCCAAAGAGACAATTGCTTACCCTGTGGGTTCTCGCCCACACGCCGTTTGCCTTTTAAAGGCAGCGTGTTAACTGACGAGCGTTCGTATAATTCAACCTCAAAGAGATTCAACTGTACTGGTTTCGACGAGTCCCGCCGTACCATTTTCGATTTAATCTTTTTGACAATATTCAACTTGTAGGTTTCTATCGCCTTAACTTTCACATTCCTTGCAGCTTGCAAATTTGCATCATCAATATGCCCACAATTGGTACAGATAAACTTTTCACCATTGCGGCTATCTTTATCAATATGCTTACACTTGCTACAAGTTTGACTGGTATGCCTTGGGTTAACTCGGTACAGCTTCTTGCCTGACTTCACAGCCAAATATTCAAGTTTTTGAGTTAACGCATACCAACTCGCATCAGCGATAGAACTATTTAAACCACGTTTAGCCGATTGACCGTTGGGGAGAAATCTACCAGATTCAGATTTAACAGGTTTGCACCGCTTCATCATGTTTTGTATCTGTAAATCTTCAACTACAACTGCATCGGATCTTTTAATAATCCGATTAGCTACATCCCACTGGTAAGATTCGCGACGCTGTTGAATTTTATTGTGCAGCTTGCTCACTCTAAGTTGAGCTTTACTGCGATTCTTACTACCTTTTTGCTTACGGCTAACCCGTCGCTGTCTGATTCGCATCAAACGCTTAGCTTTCTTGTGGGTAGCAAATCGCGGATTATCAATGGCGCTGCCATCAGAGAGATAAACCAATTTACCTAACCCCATATCGCAGCCAGTGATAGTTTTGATTTCACTATCTGGAATTACTGGGAAGCGTGGTATATCTTTGTTTTCTATCCTGACCGAGATATACCATCCATCAACTTTCTGTCTGATGGTTACGGTTTTAATCTCAAATCCTTCGGGGATAAGGCGAGAGTTGTAGAAACGCAGCCACCCAATTTTAGGGAGGTAAACTTTGTTACCTTTAATCTTGATTCTTCCTGGTTTGTAGCTAAACGATTTGAAATCGTGACGGCGCTTAAACTTCGGAAACCCTGCGCCCTTAAAAAACTTATTAAAGGATTCATTAACTCTGGCTGGAATTGACTGCAATACTCCAATATCAATACTTTGATACCAAGGTCTTGCCTCTTTTAACTCTTGCAGATTTGCATCTTGCATTAATGATGCTGACCGCTTAGGAGATGTATCTTTATATCCTTCTTTTTGGGCTTTACCGCCGCCCTCCTTCCAGGGGTTGGCGAGTTGGGTTCCTTTAGTAATACCGCAAGTCAAAGGCGTTATTTCTACCTGAGTCCTCAAGTCGCAATAATCACCGCAAATAAACTGCTGATGCCAACCATCAATCCTGTCACGCAAGCACCAATTGTAATTCGCTCTCAACATATCGAGCCACTGGATTAGTTTTTGGGATTGCTGCTGATTAGGTCTAAGTTTGTATTTGAAGCTTAAAAGCAAATTGCACCACCTCCTTAAATTATTGTACGAGGTTATTGTAGATGTTGACGACTTAACGACAATCAATATGCAAGATAAATACAGACTAAAGATTACATCAGTAACGCTTATTAGATACCATTTTATTTGGATTCCAGCTAGACGCAAGAAGGTGTTGATTGGTGCAGTGGCCGAACGCTTAAAACAACTACTGACAGATAAGTGTAATTAGCTCGTTGTAATCGCGCAGTGAGGTGGAAGTCTACCGCTTTGTTGGTTCCTGAACCCAAACCCATAATTGCCACCAAATTCAGTCCGACTCCCAGTTGG
>Ga0209278_1000665_pt1 | contig 24514 bp, 24 predicted proteins | sample JI81BgreenDNA_FD_187504 | JGI IMG/M metagenome (GOLD analysis project Ga0209278, IMG submission 187504) | Wastewater effluent complex algal communities from Wisconsin, to seasonally profile nutrient transformation and Carbon sequestration -... | ecosystem: Engineered > WWTP > Effluent > Algae... | reverse complement strand
CGGGGCCACGGTTGAACTGCGCCAGATCGATCTGGCCGATACCGCCGGCATGCTGGCTGCCATCGCCCACGACGATCTTGCCGGGCCGATCGATGCCGCGCTGCTGGTGGCAGGCCAGGGCGATGCCGTGCCGCCGGGGCAGATTGTTGAACCGGCCGAACAGGTGGCGCGGCTGGCTGTGGTGAATTTCGCCGGGCCGGCGGCGCTGGCGGCGGCGCTGGCCACGCGCATGGTGGCGCGCGGGCAGGGCCGCATCCTGCTGGTGGGATCGGCGGCGGCGTTCCATGCGCTGCCGCACGCGCCAACCTATGCCGCCAGCAAGGCCGGGCTGGCGCGTTTTGCCGATGCGCTGCGGCTGGCGGTGGCGCCACATGGGGTGATCATCACGCTGGTATCGCCCGGTTTCATCGATTGGGCCAATGGTGGCCGGCCGGTGCCGCGCGTTCTGCTGTTGCCGCTGGAGGAAGCCGCCCGCCGCATCCTGGCGGCGTTTGATGCCGGCGTTGGCCATGCCATCATCCCGCGCCGCTTTGCCTTGCTGCGGCTGCTGGATCGGTTGCTGCCCGGCGTTGCCCGCGATGCGCTGCTGCGCCGCTTCAGATCGTGATGGTTTGCGCCAGCAGATGGTGCAGCTGCGCCGGGCTGAGATCGCGCGGCGTGCCATCTCCGGGGATCAGCGCGCCATCGGCGCCAAAGCGCAGCAGCACATAGGGCGTGTCACGGTCGCCGCCCGGATCGACCAGGCCGGCAATGCTGGGGCGGTGATCGCCATAGAACAGCAGGATCGCCGGTTTGCGCAGGGCGGCCATTTCTTCGATCAGCCGGGCCAGCATGGCATCGCCCTTGGCCACCAGCCGCAGATAGGCGGTGGAACGATGGCCATTGCTGTCTGCCGGCCATGGGCCATGGTTTTCGATGGTGACCGCATGGATGAATGTGGGGCCAGCAGCGTTGCGGGCGCGGTCCATGATCACATCGGCGATGGCGGCATCGGTGACATAGCGATGTTCGCCCTTCGTGGGCATGCAGAAGCGTTCCGGCCCGAGCAGTTCGGCAAAGCCGGCCGCCGGCATGATCAGATCGCGGCTGTAGAAGCCCAGATCGTGTGGGTGGACGAACAGGCTGCGCCAGCCGGCACGGCCCAGGCGGGCGGGCAGGGCGTGGCTGGCTTCGCCCAGGGCAGTGAGGAAGGGATCATAGCGACGAAAGCCCAGCACATTTTCATCGCGGCCGAAGATGACGCCATATTCGGTGCGGTTGGTATAGGCGCCAAAACCCGACACCAGCAGCCGGCCATGCTGCCAGGCCGTGCCCCGCGCCGCAGCAAGGCCGGGCAGGGCGAGCGCCGGATCGCCGAACAATTCAGCCGGATCGGCAAAGCTTTCGCACTGGACCACCACCAGCAGTTCGGCGCTGGTTGGCCCTTCCAGCGCTGTCGTGCACGCCGGCGGATTTTCGCTGGCCCGCCAGCGCCACCAATAGAGCAGCAGGCTGGCCAGCAGGCCATGGCGGGCCAGATCGGCGCGGGCATCGGGCACCAGGGCAAGGCCGCGCCACGGCGGCAGCATCAGGCTGATCCGGATCATCAGCAGCGCTGCCACAAGCACGGCCAATCCGGCCAGATGCGGCAGGATCGCGGCCACGAACTGCCAGGCCAGCAACGCCAGCAGGCCGGCAGCACCGGCCACCAGCGCCGCCAATTGCCACGTCTGCAAGGCCGAAAGATAAAATTGCGGGTGACGGAACACGGCGGCCAGCAACGCCAGATCGGAAAACAGCAGCGGTTCGCCCAGCATGGCGTTCTTGGCATTGGAAACCAGCGCCAGCATGGCCACCAGCCCCAGCGCCACCAGTGCCGACACCATCGGATTGCCGCTCACCGCCTGCACCAGGCCGGCCACGGCCAGCACGATCCACATGTGCAGCCACACGCCGGCCGCGCTGCGCCGGCGGCGCTGGCGCACCAGCGCATCGGCCAGCAGCGATGCCGCCAGCAGCAGGGCAAAGATCAGGCCAAGGCTCAACGAGGTGCGACCCATCGTGTCTTTCGAATGGCGATTGCTGGGGCGCAACCGTGCAGGGCTGGCTCCATAGCGGGGGTTTACGGCCCTGTCATTATGCCCGTGTTCAGCCACGCTGGACCAGATGCAGCGGGCAACGATTAACGAATCGGGGGATGAAGTTGGGGGCAACTCGACAGGAACGCTGTACTGGCTGTATGGGCTCTGGCTCAGCTGAGCGGAACTGCCCTTGATGCCTGACATGACCAGCCCAGCGCCCGCTGAAGCCCGCAGCCCTTCGGTTGCGCCGCGCAGCGTGCTGTTGCTGCAGGGCCTGATGGGGCCGTTGTTCCGCCGCCTGGGCCAGGGGCTGATCCGCGCCGGCCACCGCGTGCACAAGGTGAACTTCAACGGTGGGGATCGCGCCACCTGGCGCTTGCCCGGCGGCATCGATTATCGCGGCACCAAGGCCGATTGGCCCGATGCCCTGCGCGCACTTGTCCGCCAGCATGCGGTGACCGATGTGATGCTGTTCGGTGATTGCCGCGATCATCACATGGTTGCCCGCGATGTGTGCCGCGAACTGGGCGTGTGCGTGCATGTGTTCGAAGAAGGCTATGTGCGGCCCGATTGGGTGACGATGGAAGAAGGCGGCGTGAACGGCCACAGCAGCCTGCCGCGCGATCCTGACTATTACCGCCGCACCGCAGCAGCGTTGCCGCCGGTGCCGCCGCACAGCCGGGTCGGCTCTTCCTTCCGCCGCCGCGCGCTGCAGGGGCTGGCCTATAATGCCGCCGATCTGCTCAGCCGCTGGCATTATCCGCATTGGGACAATCACCGCCCCTGGCACCCGCTGGTGGAAGGCATGGGCTGGGCCCGCAAATTGTGGCGCAAGCGCGAACGTGAAGCGGCCGGGCAGGTGCTGATCACCCGGCTGGAACAATCAGCCGCGCCCTATTTCCTGTTTCCGTTGCAGCTGGACAGCGATGCCCAGATCCGCATCCATTCGCCCTTCGTGGGCATTGCCGATGCGATGAAAACCGTGATCCAGTCGTTCGCCGCCCATGCCCCGGCGGGTGTGCGGCTGGTGGTGAAGGAACATCCGCTCGATAACGGCGTGCGCGATTGGGAACAGGTCGCGGCCGATATCGCCACCAAGTTCAAGGTGGCCGATCGGGTGGATTATCTGGTGGGCGGCGATATCGAAGCGATCAGTGCCGGCTCCCGCGGCATGGTGACGATCAACAGCACCACCGGCACGCTGGGCCTGGCCATGGGCCTGCCGGTGGTGGTGCTGGGCGATGCCATTTACGACATGGCGGATATCACCTTCCAGGGCGCGCTCGATGAATTCTGGCAGCGCCCGACACCGCCAGATGCCGAAACCTTTGCGGCCTGGCGCCGCGTGCTGATCGAACGCTGCCTGATTCCCGGCGGTTTCTTCTCCGACGACGCGCTCGACAAGGTGGTGAGCCACGCCATCGCCCGCTTCGAAGGCCGCCCGCTGGCGCCGGAATAGGCCCGCTTGCAACAAGCCCAACCCCGCTCATGCCGAGCTTGTCGAGGCACGCGCCACAGTTTGTGCAGTGCCTCGACAAGCTCGGCATGAGCGGGGTTGGCAACTCTAGGCCGGATCCTGATACAGCAGGGTCACGCTGATCCGCCGGTTGCGCGGATCGGCTGGGTTGGCCTTCACATAAGGATCGGTATCGGCCACGCCTTCGATGCGGCGGAAACGGCTGCCGGGGATGCCGGCGCCCATCAGCAGCCGCCGTGTGGCATCTGCACGCGCGGTCGAAAGGCTCCAGTTGGATTGCCCGCCCGGTTTTGAAAAACCCAGCGCATCGGTGTGGCCGCGCACGGTGAGGTTGTTGGGCATCTCGTCGATCGCGCGGGCCACCGTCTGCACCAGTTCACCAGCGTTGGAGGTCGGGGCGGCCGTGCCCAGGCTGAACATCGAAAAATCGGCGCGTTCCACCATGTCGATGCGCAAGCCATCGCGGGTTTTCACGAACCGCACCTGGCCTTTCAGGCCCTTCAACGTGGGATCGGCGTCCAACTTGGCCATGATGCGCTGGGCCGCCTTGTCCAGCGCCGCATCATCGCGGGCACGCGCGGCGGCCCTGGCGTCGTCGTCACCGGGCTTGGCGGTCTTGCCGCTGCTGCCTTGCGCCTGGCCCTGCTGGCCCGAAGCCGCATTGCTGCCTTCGCCAATGCCGGGTTTGGCGGCCACGCTGTCGCTGCCGGCGGCGGTCACCGGGCGCTTGCCGGTGGTTTCGGGGCGGATGGAGGAGCCATCGGGCGAGGTGACCGAACGGCCCCCGAACAGCCCGTTCGATCCACCGCTGTTCTGCATCTGGATCACGGTGGGGGTGAAATAATCCGCGATGCCCTTGCGCTGCTGTTCGTTGGTCGCGCCCAGAATCCACAGCAGCATGAAGAACGCCATCATCGCGGTGACGAAATCGGCATAGGCGATCTTCCACGCGCCGCCATGGTGGGCGTGCGCGTGGTTTTTTACCCTTTTGATAATGACTTCCGGTTCGATGTTCGGTTCATGCTTCATGGCAGGCCGCTCATTTTGCCGTCCGCATGCCGTCGAAAATCTCGCTGAAGCTGGGCTGGTGGGTGGGGCTGATCGATGTGCGGGCGGCTTCGATCACCAGCGGCTGCGGCTGGCCTTTCAGCGTGGCGATGATCACCCGGCGCACCACCAGGTAAATCTCGCTGTCCTCATCGATCACCGCCTTCAGCCGCGCCGAAAGCGGGCCAACAATGCCATAACTCAGCAGCACGCCCAAAAACGTGCCGACCAGCGCCGAACCGACCATGGCACCCAGGATGGCCGGCGGCTGATCGATGCTGCCCATCGTCTTGATCACGCCCAGCACGGCCGCGACAATGCCCAGTGCCGGCAACGCGTCCGACATGGTCTGCAACCGTTCCACCGGTTTCAGAGCGGCATGATGGTGGGTATCGATATGGGTTTCGATCACTTCGTCCACAGCATTGGGCGACAATGTGCCGGTGGACACCACCAGCAGGCGGATCGAATCCGTTACCAGGCTGATGAAGAAATGATCGGCGGCAAATTGCGGATATTCGGCAAAGATGCTGGATGATTTCGGGTCTTCGATATGCGGTTCCACCGCGGTTGGCCCTTCGGTGCGGAACAGGCGCATCAGTCGCGCCGTCAGGAAGATCGCGGCGCCATAATCGGCCTTCTTGTATTTCGGCCCTTTCACTACCTTGCCAAGGCCGCCGCCCATCTCCTTGATTCCCTTGATATCAGTCGCCACCAGCGTGGCACCTGCGGCGGCGCCGCCGATGATCAGGAATTCATGCGGCAGGGCGTGCAGCACCGGCCCCAGGCTGCCGCCGGTGATGGCAAAACCGCCAAACACCATGACGATGAGCACGACAAGGCCGATGATGGACAGCATGCAGGGGCCGGCTCCGCAGGGTGAAGGGTTCCCCCGGATTACGGCCCGTTCATTCCGGACTTAATCGCTGCCGCCTTGGAAACTCTATCGAATATCGTCCCACAGGCTGAGCCGTGACACCCGCGCGAAACTGGCCTGCGCCGCTTCCAGCACCACCGACAGGCGGTCGAGCCGGGCAATCGCCTCGGTCATGTCGGTATCCTCCAGCTTGGACAGGCTGGATTTCATCTCCAACTGGCTGCGGTCCAGCCGGTCGGTCTCCGCCTCCAGCCGCGCTGCCCGCGCGCCGATCAGCGCCTGCGCGCCGGCCAGACCGCCCACATGATCATCGATGGCGGCAATGGCCTCGTCCATCGCTGCATCGAAGAACAGCGGGCGTGGCTCCTCCAGGCTATCGGCCAGATGCGCCAGGCTGTCGAAGAAATTGCGCTGGCGCGGGGGTGGCGGCACTTCGGGATCGGGCGGCGGCGCCAGCGGATCGACCGGCGGCAGCGGTTCCGTCACCCCAAAGGCTTCCGGCCCGGTGATGCCGGCGGCGATCCGGCGGCCAACCGTGGCCACTTCCGGCGTCAGGCCCAATCCAGCCCACACAGCCAACCCTTCGGCACCATCGGCATAGTTGGGCGCCACACCAACCCCGGCAAACAGCGCCTCGCCATCGGCACCGCGCGTTTCCGCCAGCCCACGCGCCGCCGCCAGCAACTCGCGAACTTCCAGCGCCAACACTTTGCGATCGCTGGCATTCAGCGCGCCGTTGCGGCCGGCCAGCGCCAGTTCCTTGGCCCGCGCCGCCAGATCGGCAATGCCGGAAAGCGCCACTTCACTGGCCGAAAGGCGCGCAGCTGCGGCATCCATCGCCTTGCGCTGCACCTCGGCCCCTTCATCGGCGCGGCGCAGCGTGGCGATGCGGGCAAAGGCGATGGCATCATCGCCGGGTTTCTGCAGTTTCTTCCCCGTGCTGATCTGTTCCTGCACGGTCGCAAGTTGTTCCGACAAGCCCTTGAGACGGCGAACGGCGGCATCATGGCCAACGCGGGCGGAAAGCGGCGGGATCATCGGGCGAGCCCAAGAATCTGATCGAACAGATCACGCGCCACGCCGATCACCTGGGCATTGGCACGATAGGCGGCTTGCAGGCGGGTCAGCTCGGCCGCCTCCCGTTCCAGATCAACGGCAGACACCGCATCATTGGCGCGCGCGGTATCTTCCTTCAGGCTGGCAGCAGTGGCCTCCAACCGCCTGGTATCACTGACATTCGCGCCGATGCCGGCCAGATCGCCATCCAACACCGCCTCGATCGTGCCATTGGGGCCGGGCTGGGTGCGCAGCCGGCCCAGATCGAGCAGGTTGCGATTGTCCTGGCTACCAGCCGGCGTGGGGGCGATGCGGAACAGGTCGCCCTCTGCGGCATCGGCCGGGATGCGAAACCGCACGCCGGGCCCTTCGATCAAACTCCCATCGGCGGGCACGGTGGCGAGCAGATTGACGCCCGTGGGATCGCGGATTTCGGCCAGCCCGCCGGCAATCACCGTGATGCGCCACGGCGGCGGCGTGGTGTCGCCACCGGGCAGGGCGAGCGCTGTGGCATCGTCGAAAATCTCGGGCAGGCCGCGTGCCGTGTTGCTGGGCAGGCCATCGGTTTGCCAGCGGGCAGCGGCGGCAACCTCGGCCGGCTGCAAGGGCCGCAAACTCAGGCCCTGAGCGCCGGTGAGCGGTTCGATGGTCCACTGGTCACCGTTCACCAAGCCATTGCCGATGGTGACGGTCAACCCATCAAGCAACAAGGGCGAGGTGCCGGTGATGCTGGCGCTGTTGTCCGTGCGGGCCAGGGTGAAGCCGCCGGCCTCGGCAATCAGGCGATAACCTTGCGGGAAGGGCGTCGCGCCATCGGCCAGCACCACGTCCACCGGGGCCTGGCCGGCATTGGCCTTGCCCACCGTGGTGCGCGTGGCGGTGGTGGCAAAGATCGCCTGGCCGGGCTGGCCGTTGGCATCGATGCCGCGCTGGTGCCAATCATTGACCAGCGTGGCAAAACTGCCGGCGCTGCCATCCAGCGCGGCGCGGGCGCGGATGATCTGGCCCGTGGCTTCCAGCAGGCCCGACAGCCGCCCCGACGCCGGCAGCCGCAGCGGCACCGGTTCATGATCGGGATCGAGCAACACCGATTGGCCATCCGGCGCCACGCCAATGCGGCTGCTGTTGCCGGCCTTGGGCACCAGCAGCACCGCCGATGGCCCGGAACCGAGCTTGACCTCGACCACGCCGCGCTCACCTTCGCTCACGCTGATCCGCACTTCATTGGCGAGATCGCGCAACAGGCTGTCGCGGTTGTCGAGCAGGCCGGCGGCGGCAATATCGCCCTTGTCGCCGCGTCGCAGTTGATCGTTCACCCGCACCAGTGCTGCCGCCAGATCATTCACCCGCCGCGTGGAGAGTGTTGCTTCGGCTCTGATATCAAGTTCCAGTTGCTCCAGATCGCGGCCATGGCCGGCAAACGCTGCGGCGGCATCTTCGGCGGCATCCAGGAACACGGCGCGCGCCGCGGGCTGGGTGGGGGCGGCGGCCAGCCGTGTCGCGGCATCGAAGAAGGCACCGACGCGGCCCACCACATCGGCGGTGGTGGCCAGTGATTCCAGGCGTTGCAGCCAGTCCAGCCGGGCGCCCATGCGGGCCTGATCGCCGCTGGCGATGCGGGCGGCGTTGGCCTTCAGCGGATCGACATCGCGCACAAGGCTCGCGACGCGAACGCCGGCCCCGCTTAGTGAGGCGCGCTGGAACGGCCCGCCGCTCCCCGTGGGCTGCGTGGCCAGCACGATTCGGCGGCGCACGAAACCGGGCGTATCGGCGTTGGCGACATTGTCACCGGTGGCGTTGAGCGCGTTCTGGAAGGCCAGCACGCCGGAGCGGCCGAGCGACAGCAGATCCATCATTTCCCGGCCTCCTTCGCCAGCAGTTGCGCGAGGCCAAGCGGCGCTGCAGCAGCGATGGCGCGGCCGCGCTGATCATCAACCATGTCGCGGATCTGATCATTGTTGCCCAGCATGTCGTCGCCCAGCTTGGCTGCCCGCGCCGTCTTCAGCAGTCGGGTGACGAGCAGGGCTTCGAAATCCTGGCCGGCCTTTTTGGCGGCTTTCACGTCGTCTGGCGCGTGCCTCGACAGGCTCGGCATGAGCGTTTTTGGTGCCGGGGCTGAAACGTCCATCAGATCACCACCAATTCCGCCCGCAGCGCGCCGGCGGCCTTCAGGGCTTCAAGGATGGCGACAAGATCGCCCGGCGCGGCGCCCAGCGCGTTCACCGCATCGATGATTTCGCCCAGCTTGGCGCCCGGCGCGAACAGGTTCATGCGGGTCTGGGCTTCGCCGGCTTCCACGGTGGATTGTTGGGTCACCACCGTCTGGCCACGCCCGAACGGGCCGGGCTGGCTGGCCTGCTGGTTTTCGGTGACGCGCACCGTGAGATTCCCGTGGGCAACGGCGGCGGGCAGAATGCGCACCTCGCCGGAAATCACCACCGTGCCGGTGCGGGCGTTGACGATGACCTTGGCGGCCGGCGGTTGCAGCGTCACGTCCAGCGCTTCCACGCGCGCGGCCAGCGCAATGCGGCTTGCCGCTGCATCAGGCGCGTTGATGGCGATGCGGATACCGTCTTCGGCGCGGGCCGCTTCGCCGCCGAAATTGCGGTTGATGGCATCGGCGACCGATTTGGCCGCCGAGAAATCCGGTTCGTTGAGATCAAGGAACAACGGCCCGCTGCCCGTGAACGGCGAAGCGACAGCGCGTTCGATGATGCCGCCCGACGGCACACGGCCGGTGGCGGGGGTGCCCACCACAATACGGCTGCCGTCACGGCCTTCGGCACCGAACCCGCCCACCGCAAGGCTGCCTTGCGCCAGCGCGTAAATCTCCCCGTCCGGCCCTTGCAGCGCGGTCAGCAGCAAGGTGCCGCCGCGCAGGGATTTGGCCTGGCCCAGCGCCGCCACCGTCACGTCCAGCCGCTGGCCGGGCTTGGCAAAGGGCGCCAGCTCCGCCGTCACGATCACGGCCGCGGCGTTGCGCAACTGCGGGTTGACGCCGGGCGGCAGCAGCACACCCAGCCGCGCCGTGGCGGATTTCAGCGACTGGATGGTGAATTCCAGGTTCTGATCGCCGGTGCCCGTCAGGCCTACCACGATGCCATAGCCAGTCAGCGCGTTGGCGCGGACCCCAGAAAAGCGCGCGATGTCCTTCACCCGCTCGGCGCTGGCCGGGCTGTTGAACAGCAGAAGCAGCAGGAGCAGCAGGATGCGCATCACAGCGGTGCAATCTTGGCAAAGAAGCGCGCCAGCCAGCCCTGGCGGCTGTTGTCTGCCACCTGGCCGGTGCCGCCAAAACGGATGCGCGCATCGGCGACGCGCGTTGATGCCACGACATTGTCAAAACCCAGATCATCCACCCGCACCAGGCCGGTGAGTTGCAGATGCTCCTCACCGCGGTTGAGCATCAGGCGCTTTTCACCCGCGATGCGCAGCACGCCGCCGGGCAGCACTTCGGCCACGGTCACGGTGATTTCGCCAAACAATTCATTGTTCTGCTCGGCCGATCCGCTGCCGCTGAAACTCTGGCTGCTGCCGCCCTGGGTGGCGCGGTTCAGCGTGTCGGCGAACGGAATGGCCGGCGGGAAACGCAGCCCATTTTCGCTGTCCCGCCCGGATTCGGCGCTGGCCGATTTGCTGGCGCGGGTGCGCTCCACCAGCCTTATGGTGATGAGATCGCCTACCCGTCGCGCCCGCCGATCGGTGACGAGCCCGGCAAAGTTCTGCGCGTTGAACAGGCTGCCGGTGGCGATCAGCGGCGGCACCGGCACAGCGACGATGGCCGGCGGGATCGGTTTCAGCTTCTTCGCCAGCGCCGGCTGCGCGACGAAAAACAGGATCGCCGACGCCAGCAGCCAGCAGGCCAGCGAGAGTTGCGCGGACTGCCGCTCAGACATTCTGCACCACATAACGGCTCATCTCGTCGGCCGCGTTGATCACCTTGGCGTTGATTTCATAGGCGCGCTGCGTCTCGATCATGTCCACCAGCTCCTGCACGGTGGACACGTTCGATCCTTCCAGCATGCCCTGGCGGATATTCCCCATCCCGGCCTGCCCGGCGACACCCAGTGTGGGCGGCCCCGAACCGGCGGTTTCGCGATAAAGATTGTCGCCCACCGGCATCAGCCCGGCCGGATTGAGGAACCGAGTGAGCTGCAACTGCCCCACCTCCACCGGCGCGGCCTGGCCGGCAACGGTGGCGGTGACGATCCCATCCTGAGAAATGGTGATCTGGCTGGCGCCGTCAGGAATGGTGAGCGGCTGCGCCAATCGCAGGCCCGAGGCCGTCACCATTTCGCCATTGGCCGAAAGCTTGAAGCCGCCGTCGCGGGTGTAGCCGACCGTGCCATCATTGAGCTGCACCGCAAAGAAACCGGCGCCATCAATCGCCAGATCCAGCGCATTGTCCGTCGTCTGCAGCGTGCCCTGGCTGTGCATGCGTTCGGTGCCCACCACGCGCACGCCGGTGCCGGTGCCCAGCCCGGTGGCATATTGCGTGTCCGCCCCGCTCGCCGCACCCGGATTGCGATCATCCTGGTACATCAGGCTGGCAAAACTGGCCCGGTCCTTCTTGAAACCGGTGGTGGAAACGTTGGCGAGGTTGTTGGAAATCGTCTTCATGCGCTGGTCGAGCGCATCCAGCCCCGAACGGGCAATCTGCAAGGCGGTCGTCATGATCCTGCTCCTCAACCAACTGTCTTCTGCGTGATTTCCACGTAAATCACTCCAGGCGCATCAACCGCGCGCCCTGTTCGTCCATGTCCTGCGCCAGCTTGATCAGCCGCGCGTTCACCTCGAACCCGCGCTGTTCCTCCACCAGTTCCACCAGCGCCTCGGTAGCGGTCACGTTGGCGCTTTCCAGCGCACCGCTTTCCACGCGCGCGGATGGATCGCGGGGCAGGGGCTCTTCCGGCAGGAACAGCCCATCGCCGGCCTTGTCGCGCCCGGTGAGCCCGCGGCCATCCACCAGTTTCAGCTGCCCCACTTCGGTTGGCCCATCGGGCAGCAACGCGCTGATCCGGCCATCCTGCGCGATGGTGAGCGCGGCGCCCGGCGGCACGGATATGGGCGCATTGTTGGCCCCCAGCACCACCCGGCCATCGCCATTGGTCAGCAGGCCGGTGGACGACACCGACAGATCACCGCGCCGCGTGTAACCTTCCTTCACCTCGCCGCCGATCACCGGTCCCTGCACGGCCAGCCAGCTGCGCGCCGAAAGCGCCACATCCAGCCCGCGCCCCGTCGCCTGCACCTTGCCCGGCACCGCCGGCGTGGCGAGGCTGGGCGAACCAACCTGCGCCCGCGCTTCCCACGCCCCATCGGCAGCGCGGGCGGCATCCAGATAGCGGCCTTCCTGCGCCACGATATCGCGGCGGAAGCCCGGCACCGATGCGTTGGCGAGGTTGTTGGCGGTCACCACAGCCTCGCGCGCCCGGGCGTTCAGGCCGGTCAATGCGGTGTAGATCAGCCGGTCCATCGCTCATCAGTTCCGCAGGTTGATGATAGTCTGCATCAACTGGTTGTCGGTCTCGATGGCCTTGGCGCTGGCCTGGAAATTGCGCTGCGCCGCGATCAGGTTCACCAGTTCGGTGGTAAGATCGACGTTGGACCGTTCAACGTTGCCCGAAAGAATGGTGCCGATACCGTTGCGGCCACCTTCGCCCATCAACGGCTCGCCCGATTGCGGCGTCACCACCCAACTGGCGTCGCCGGTCTGCTTCAGCCCTTGCGGGTTGGAGAAATTGGCCAGCGCCACCTTGCCCAGCACCTGCACTTCGCCATTGGAAAAACTGGCGCGCACCAGGCCATCGGGTTCCACCGAAACGCTTTCCAGCTGGCCCGATGCGACGCCATCCTGTTCGATCAGGGCCACGCTGAACGGGCCGGCCTGCTGCACGGTGGCGGTGCCATGATCAACGGCCAGCGCCATGGCGCCAGCACCGGTATCGGGCGTGAAGGCATCGAACACGAACGGCGTGGTGGGGCTGGTGAGGTTGCCGTTGACGTCGAATTCCATTGGAATGCCCGGCGTGCCGGCCACGTTCAGTTCCTGGTTGCCCACGAAGGCCCGCGCCGTCCAGCGGTGGAACGGATCGCCAACCGTCGGCACACTGTCCTTCACATAATAGATGGTCGCGGCCAGCGGGTTGCCCAGGCTGTCGAACACCGTCACCGATGTGCTGGCATTGAACGTGGCTGGGTCGCTGCGATCGAACACATAGGGGTTCTGCGGCGTGTAGATCGGCCGGTTGGCGATGATCGGCGCATCGGCCGGCAGATTGGCAGTCAGGCGGATTTCCGTGCTGGCTTGCGGCGCGCCGCTGTTCAGCGGCAGGCGGGCCGGCACCGTGCTGGCCAGCGTGGTCGATTGCAGCGCGCCTTCGGGGGTGGTGGGAAACAGTTGCAGGTTGCGGCCCTGGTTATCCACCACGAAACGATCGGGCGTCACGCCAAAGCTGCCGGCGCGGGTGAAATGCGTCTGCACGCCGCCGGCACCCGATTTCACCACGAAGAAACCCGGCCCGGCCAGCGCCATGTCCAGCGCGCTGGTGCTGGTTTCGGTTGGCCCTTGCTGGAACTGCTGGGTGATGGCGCGAACGGTTGTGCCGGAACCCACGATTCGGTTGGGGTTCTGCAGGGCCGATGTGGAGATGATGTCGCCAAAGGCCACGCGGCTGCGCTTGAAGCCGCTGGTGCCCACGTTGGCGATATTGTTGGCGATGGTCGCCATCTCGGTCTGCGCGCCGGTGAGGCCGGAGAATGCGGTATAGAAAGCCATGCTACAAATTCCTTCAGTTTGACGCTTCGGGAGGGGAAACTTGTGCGATCAGCTGATCCAGCCGCGCGATCACCGCATCCAGTTTCGTGTTGGTCGCGCTGCCGCCCTCAACTTGCGCAAACATCGCCATCTGCTGGACATATTGGAAATTATCGACCGGCTTGGTCGGATCCTGGTTCTGCAACTGCGCGGTGAGCAGGCGAAGGAAATCGCCCTGATCCAGCGTGGATTTTGGCGCCCGGGCCGTGGGCGGCGTTGCGGCGGGCAGCCCGGCGATGGCGCTGGCGGGATCAACGCTGCTCATTTGCCGATCCGCAGCGTTTCGAGCATCAGGCCGCGGGCCGTGCTCATCACTTCGACATTGTTGGCATAAGCGCGGGCGGTTTCGACCATTTCGACCATCTCCTGATTGGGATCAACGGCAGCGGCCCACACATGCCCGGTGGCGTCCGCCAGCGGGTGGTTGGGGTCCAGCTTCTTTTCGGGTGTGCCGGTGCGGGCCATGCGCGCCACATCCACGGTGGCGGCCGGGCCATCGAAGGTGGCGCTGAACACCGGTTTCAACGCGCGATAGGCGCCCTGTTCGCTGCCGGCGATGGTGCCGGCGTTGGCCAGGTTGGATGCGATGGCGTTCATCCGCACCAGTTGCGCGGCCATGGCACGGCCGGAAATATCGAAGGTGCTCAAGCCCGAGGGGTTTATGGGTTTCATCATTCACCCCCCTTCAGCGCGCTCATGATCGTCTGGATGCGGCTGGTGAGAAACCCGAGCGAGGCGCGATATTTCACGGCGTTTTCGGCGAACGCCGCCTGTTCGGTGGCCATTTCCACCGTGTTGCCATCCAGGCTGGGCACCAGTGCGGCGCGATATTTGACGGCGTTTTCGGCAAAGGCCGCCTGTTCGGTGGCCATTTCCACCGTGTTGCCATCCAGGCTGGGCACCAGTGCGGCGCGATACTTGATGTCGCCGCCCAGCTGATCGGCCATCACCGCGCCAAAACCAGAAGCACGCCCCGCCTGCAGCCGGGCCAGCGTGCCATCGGCATCCAGATCACGCGCCTTGAAACCGGGGGTGGCGGCATTGGCGATATTGCCGGCGATCACGTCCAGCCGCTGCGCCCTGAGTTTCAAGGCGTCGGCAGAGAGACCAAGGGCGGTGTCGAGCATCGTCATGCCCGTTCCCCAGCAACAAGCGTGCCAAAGTTGGTTTGGGCGGGGAAGGGGGGGCTTGGGGTGGCGCTTTCCCTTTCAACCGTGGAACAAGCGCAGCCCCGCTCATGCCGAGCTTGTCGAAGCACGCGCCGACTGTGGTGCGTGCTTCGACAAGCTCGGCATGAGCGAATTGCGCTTCAATCCAGCGGAGATCGTTTCGGGAGGCGGGCCGCCGTGGGGCGGCGCGTCCCTGATTGCCGGGCCGCCGTGGGGCGGCCCGGGGCGGCAAGGGCTTGCCGGGGGGAGCGGCAAGGGCTTGCCGGCCCCGGGCCGGCGAAAGGCGCACTGCGTATGGGGGGTCGGCAGTTGGCGCGCTTCTTGCTGGCTGTTGGGGGCACCGTTCGGGGGACTGCGCGGTGATTGCCAGCCAGCATCAGGAACAACGGCCCCATGCGCCAGATGTTTAAATCGCCTTCCGTTCGCCACATCATCATGGCTTTGGCAGGGCTGGGCGCATTGATCGCCGCCCGGCCGGCGCCGGCTCAAGCACTCCACGATGTGGCCGCCCTGAAGGCGCAGGTGCAGGGCTTTGCCGGTGGTGCCAACGCCCGGATCGATCCGCGTCTGGTGGTGCCGCGCTGCGCGGCCCCGGCCCTGAGCTGGGCCCGCGCCGACGTGGTGCGCGCCGATTGCACCAGCCCGGCGTGGACGCTGTATGTGCCGATCGATCAGCCTTTTGCCGGCGGTTCAACACTGGGGGCGCAGCCACAGGCGCGGGCGCGCCCGGCAATCAGGCGGGGGGAGCGGGTGATGGTCGAAGCCGGCGGGCAGGGCTGGGCCGTGAGTATCGAAGCCGAGGCCGAACGCGACGCCGATGGCAACCGCATTGCGCTGAAAGGCCCGGCCGGCCGCCGCTTCACCGGACGGATCGAGGAGGGCGGCAAGGTCGTCCTCGCGCGGTGAACAGGCCGATTAAAGCCGCATGGTGAACGGCCGTTAAGTGCGTTGGCCCCTTCGAAACGGGCGGAAAGGACAAAGCGATGATTGATGGCATTTCAGGGGGCGGCGGCCCCATCAGGGCACCGATTGGCCAGCGTGCAGCGCCGGCCGAATCCACGCTGCAAACCACGGGGGCTGATCCGGCGCGCGGCCTGCGCCGGAACCTGCCCGGCAACGATATTGCGCCCGCCCGCACCGGTCGCTCCGCGCTGGTGGCGGATCTGGCCAAGGCGCCGCCGGTGAACGCCGCGCGCGTTGCTGAACTGAAGGCGCAGATCGAAGGCGGCCGCTATCCGGTTGATCCACTGCGCATTGCAGACGCCATGCTGAAGCTGGACCGTGGCCGGCCATGAGTGCAGCTGATGATCTGGCGCAGGCGCTGGTTGCGGCCATCCGCAGCGAGCTTGATGCGCTGGATGCCGAAGACGCCGATGCCATCCTGGCTGCCAGCGATGCCAAGGCCAAGGCGCTGGCCGATCTTTCGGCCGCCATCGCCGGCGGCGCGCCTCCACCGCGCCCGCTGCTCGAAGAAGCGCGGGATCTGAACACCCAGGCGATACTGAAAAGCCGGGCAAAGCTGATCAGTGTGGAAAAGCGCCTCGCCGCGCTGCGCCCCGGCCCGGCTATCCCCAGGCCTGAACCCGTCACCTACGGCCGCAACGGGCGCTGGGCTTGAACGGTGTTGGGGGGCAACATCCATAATGGTGCAATCGGGCAGGGCGGCTTGGCCATGCTGGCACGCGCCTTGCTTTGGGTACAGGCATGACCCAGGCGATTGCCTTTACCCGCGCTGCCGGAAGCGCTGCCGTTGTTGATGCGGTTCGCAATGCCGCCAACCGCACCGGCGTGGATTTTTCCTACCTGCTGGCCAACGCCCGCGCGGAATCCGGGCTTGATCCCATGGCCCGCGCCCGCACGTCTTCGGCCAGCGGCCTGTTCCAGTTTACCGATGCCACCTGGCTCGCCACAATTGCCCGCCATGGCGAAAAGCATGGCCTGGGCTGGGCCGCCGATGCGCTGAAGAGCGGTGCCACGGGCGCTGTGAAACAGACCATCCTGTCCCTGCGCCACAACGCCGATGTCGCCGCCACCATGGCCGCCGAATTCACCCGCGACAACGCCGCAAAACTGGAAGGCGCGCTGGGCCGCGCCGCCGGATCGGCCGATCTCTACCTTGCCGCCTTTTTCGGCGCCGGGGGGGCAGTGCGGTTCCTGAAGACCATGGCTGCCGCCCCCGGCATGGCCGCCGCCAGCCTGCTGCCCGCGGCCGCTGCCGCCAACCGATCGACCTTTTTCCATACCGATGGCAGCGCTCGCAGCCTGGCCGAAGTGCATGATCTGGTGAGCCGCCGGATCGAAAAGTTCATGGCGCCAGCCGCCGTACACTCGCCGCCAGCGGCCGTACACTGGCCGGCAGCGGCCGGCAGCAATTTGCCACCCGCCGGCAGCATTTTGCCGCAAAATGATCCGGCCTTGACCGCGGCAAGGGCTCGCATGGCCTATCTCGTGCTGGCAGCCATGTCATGACCGCGCTGGCCCTCGACCCCCGCAATTGGAGCGCGCGCACCACGCTGCTGCCCGCCGCGATCCTGATCCTGGTCGCGCTGATGGTGGTGCCGCTGCCGGCCATCCTGCTCGATCTGTTCTTCATCACCAACATCGCGGTCGCGCTGATCGTCCTGATGGTGGCGATCAATATCCGCCAACCGCTTGATTTTTCAGCCTTCCCGACCGTTCTGCTCTACGCCACGCTGCTACGTCTGGCCCTGAATGTCGCCTCCACCCGCGTCGTTCTGGTGCATGGCCATGAAGGCACGTCTGCGGCCGGCCATGTTATTGAAGCCTTTGGCACTTTTCTGGTCGGCGGTGATTATGTCGTCGGCCTGTTCGTCTTCGCCGTCCTCATGATCATCAACATCGTCGTCATCACCAAGGGCGCCGGCCGCGTCTCCGAAGTCGCGGCGCGCTTCACCCTTGATGCCCTGCCGGGCAAGCAGATGGCCATCGACGCCGATCTCAACGCCGGCCAGATCACCGCCGACGAAGCCCGCGCCCGCCGCCTGGAAGTGACCACCGAAGCTGATTTCCACGGTGCCATGGATGGCTCCTCCAAGTTCGTGAAGGGGGACGCCGTTGCGGGCGTATTAATCCTTGCAATCAATATCATAGGCGGGCTCATCCTCGGCACCGTTTCCCACGATCTCTCCCTCTCAGATGCTGCCAAAACCTATCTGCTGCTCGCAGTAGGCGATGGCCTCGTCGCCCAGGTGCCGGCGCTACTGCTTTCCATCGCTGCCGCCATGGTGGTGACGCGGGTGGGCAAGGAGACAGACCTTGCCGGCCAGGTCGGCCTTCAGCTCGGCCAGACTGCGCCATGGCTGCCGGTGGGTATCATTCTGGGATTATTGGGTCTTTTGCCTGGAATGCCGCTGCTGATCATCGCGCCGGCGTCCGGCTTTGCCTTCTGGCTTGCCCTCAAGAAGCGCCCGGCCACGGAAACCCCGGCCGAAGCGGCCGCTGCTGAAGCCGCCAAGGATGATACAAGCATCGAATGGGCCGATGTTGCCGAAAGCGTACCGGCCAGCATCGATATCGGCTTTGGCCTGGTGCCTTTGGTGGAAGAAGCGCGCGGCGCGCCGATGATGGCGCGCATCACCGCGGTTCGCCGCCAACTGTCTAAGAACCTTGGCTTTGTGCTGCCGCAGGTGCGGGTGCGCGATGATCTGGCGTTGCCGCCCTTCCGCTATCGGATCACGCTAGCCGGCGTCGTGGTGGGCGAGGACGAGGCCTATCCAGATGACGTGCTGGCGATCGAAGCCGGGCCGATTTCCACGCCCATTCCCGGCCGGGAAGCCGCCGATCCAGCCTTCGGTATCCCGGCGCGCTGGATCGATCCGGCCGAGGCTGATCTGGCCGAAGCCGCCGGCTATACAGTGGTTGATCCGGCCGCCGTGGTCGGCACCCACCTCAATCAGTTGTTGATGGCCCACGCCCACCGCCTGCTCGGTCAAGACGAGGTGCAGGCACTGCTCGACACGCTGGCCGAAACCGCCCCTGCACTGGCCGGCGCGCTCACCCCCAAGCTGTTGAGCGTCGCGGTGGTCACCCAGGTACTTCAACGCCTGCTGGAGGAGGGGATTTCAATCCGCGACCTTCGTTCCATCGCCAGCGCCCTCGTAGCGGTTGCATCCAAAAGCCAGGAACCGGCTGAACTGGCTGAATTTATTCGTCCGGCACTGGGCGCGGCGTTGGTGCAGGAACTGGCCGGTGTCAAAGCGCCGCTGGCAGCTGTCGCGCTCGATCCCGGTCTTGAATCGCTGCTGGTACAGGCTGTGCGTGCCAATCCGGGTGCGGCCCATCCCTTTGATCCATCGCTGGTTACCCGTGTAGCCGAAGCCGTCGCCGCAGCCACCCGTTCCCTTATGAACGAAGGCAGGCGCTTTGCCATTGTCACCGTACCGCAGGTGCGCAGGCCGTTGTGGCAGCTGCTCCGGGCGCGGCTGCCTGGCGTGCCGGTGCTCGCCTTTCCCGACATTCCCGATGACCGCGACGTGGAGGTGCTGGCCGTTATTGGCGCAGCCCAGCCCGCCCGCGCCCCCACCCCCGAAGGAGACACCTGATGGACGCCCGGCTTGGCCTTGATCCTGCCCTCTATGCTCCGGCGCGGCTTGCGCAGGTCGATCCGGAACGGCTGATTTCCAGCCATCTTCAGCTGGTTCGCCGCATTGCCTGGCACGTTCATGCCCGCGTGTCGTCGGCGATCGACGTGGAGGATTTGGTGCAGATCGGTATGATCGCGCTGATCGAGGCGGCGCGCAGTTTTGAAGATCGTGGCCATGCCGCCTTTGCCACCTATGCCAGCGTACGCGTGCGCGGCGCGATGATTGATCAGTTGAGGAAAGGCGCCACGCTGGTCCGCTCCGCCATGCGTCGCAAGCGCGAATGGGGGCAGGTGCGCGCCCGCCTTGAAGGGCAGTTGGGCCGCACCGCCACCGATGAGGAAATGGCGGCCGCGCTTGAACTACCGCTGCCAGACTATCGCGCCGCGCTGGCGCAAACCCATGCGGCCCAATCGGAAAGCCTGGATGACGTCTATTCCGATCACAGCCAATGGTTCGCCAGTGACGATCCTGATGCGCACGACTGTCTGGAACAGGATCGCCGCCGCCGCGCCATTGCTGCCGCCATCGCCACCCTGCCGGAGCGTGAGGCGCAGGTGTTGCAGCTCTATTTCGTCGAGGAACTGAACCTGGAGGAAATCGGCGAGGTGCTCGGTGTCGGCGCCGCGCGGATCTGCCAGATCAAAAAGGCGGCCCTCACCAAGCTGCGCGGACAGCTGACGGGTTGGGCTGACGATTAGGCCGGTTGCGCAGACGGCGGCGCTTTGGCAGCGTGCCGTGCATGGATATGACCCACCTGCGCTCCTTGCTGTACCTGCCCGCCAACCGCGCAAGCGCCATCGCCAAGGCGCGCACCTTGGCCGCTGATGCGGTCATCCTCGATCTGGAAGATGCTGTTCAACCCGACGCCAAGGCCGATGCCCGCGCTGCAGCCGTGGCGGCCGCGCGGGAGGGTGGCTGGGGCGATCGTGCGTTGTACCTTCGCGTGAATGGCATTGGCTCGCCTTGGCATGGCGACGATATGGCCGCGGCGCAGACGCAAGACTTTACCGGCATCGTGGTGCCCAAGGTGGATACCGCCGCAGAAGCCGCCGACGTTGTGAAGTGTGCTGGCGGCCGGCCAGTGCTGGCGATGATCGAAACCCCGGCCGGTGTGCTCAACGCCGCTGCCATTGCCGCCTCGCCGGGTGTGGCCGGCTTGATTGCGGGCATGGCCGATCTGGCCAAGGCGTTGAATTGCGGCGTCGATGCGAACCGGACACCCTTGCTCTACAGCCTGTCCGCCATCGTCCTTGCCGCCCGCGCTGCTGGGATCGCGTGCTTTGACGGCGTGTGCACGGAGTATCGCAACGAAACAGCGTTCCGGGCCGAAGCCAGGCAGGGGAAGTTGCTCGGCTTTGACGGCAAGACGCTGATTCATCCCAGCCAGGTCGATCCCTGCAACGCGGTCTTCTCGCCTTCAGCCGACGAGGTGGCTACCGCCCTGGCGATGATTGCCGCCTATGAGGTAGCACTGGCTGCGGGACGAGGCGTGGCCACGCTTGATGGCCAAATGGTCGAAATCCTGCACGTCGAAAAGGCACGGCGACTGCTGGCCCGCGCCTAAGCTGGCTCTGCCTTCGTCCCGCACTTGTGGCAGAAGGGTGAGAAGGTGCCCTTGCGCGCACTGCAGCTGTGGCAACGTTCATACAGGCCGATGCCGCAGTGCGGGCAGAAATCGATTTCGGGGTTCTTCAGATCCACCGGCCGCTCACAGCCCGGGCACACGCTCTTCGCCAGCCGGGCCAACGCCTGATCATAAGCCAGATCCTGTCGGCGCATGGTTTCAGGTTGGGCTTCGGCGAGCTTCTGCCGCTCCAGATATTTGTTCAACTCGATGATCGCCCAGCGGCCGACCAGAAGCGTGACGATGATCCCCACCGAATAGCGAACATAGCCGCCATAACTGGGCAAATAGGGCACCAGCTCCACGAAAAACGTGAACAGCGCGAAGAAGATAAAGCCCCATGCGAATGGCCACCAACGGCTCTTCCGGGCCTTGGCGAACAGCCAGCCGGCGATGGCCAGCAATGGCAGGGTGACGGCCAAGCGATAGAGGAACACCCGCAGTTCCGATGCCTGCAACGCATCGTTCATCCTGGCCTGCGCTGCATCGCGTAGCGGCAACATTGCAGCTTCAGCGCGCTGTTCGGCCTGCTGCGCATCGAGCAATTTTTTCCGCTCCGTTTCGCTGGCGCGGCTGGCAGTGGTTTCGCTGACCTTCAGCGCATCCAGCGCGCTCGTCCGCGCACGCAATTCGGCATCCTGATCGGCGCGGCCGGTGGCCTGCCGGGTTGCCACCCAGTTATCGAAGGTGGCGCGGGCGGCTTCATATTCCTTAACCGCCCCGGTGCGCTTCAACTCGGCTTGATCCAGTGCGGCTTCGGCCGCAAGGCGATTGTCGCGCGCCTGATCCTGTTGCTGCTGCAGCGCCTGAGCCGCTGGATCCATGAATTGCTGGAGGGAGAGTTCCGCTTCCACCTGCGGCAGGTCGCCCACCACGGCCTTGCCAAGGCCGATCAGGAAGAACGCAAACACCAGGGAAATCAGCCACAGCGCCCGCACGAACCATTTTTCGGAAAGACGGATGGCGTTGTTCATGGCCGCGATGCTGACGCGCGGTCGCCGGACTGTCAAACCGCCATCCGGTGGGGGTTGCGGCAAAGAAGGGCTTGGCAAAGCGCGTGTGATTGCCTAACCGGCTGAGCGCTCAGTCACATGGGTGGCTGTTGGGGCGTCGCCAAGCGGTAAGGCACCGGTTTTTGGTACCGGCATTCCCAGGTTCGAATCCTGGCGCCCCAGCCAACCAATTTCCTTTAAACAGCTGTCGTCACCGAGTCCGTGCGCCGTCCCTTCATGGTGGCGGAGACCGCCGGCTGATTTCGATGCTGTCACCATCTGAGCTTCAGGGGGGCGGGGCCCCACCAACCATGCCTGCAGGGTCAATACAGGTGATAGAGGGCGAGGCCCCGACTGGTCCGGCCACAGCCTGTTCTGACCAGGGTTATGGTGCGCACATCCTGCGTTCCCCGCCAACCGCCAGCGACCGCCGCGGTATTGGCCAGCAAAAAATGCTGCACCCGCCTGAACAGGTTGCATGCCCGATGCAGCCATCGGCGGCATTGGTGCGGGTCAACACCATGGCTTCCGTGCGCTGCATCGCTCCGCAGCCGTAGGGCGCGGGCACGCGCTTGCTACGGAGCGGGCGGGAGCCGACTCGCGACCAGCCCCCTGCATGATTTGACTATTCGCCCGGCGCTCATCCGCAGTCGTAGTTTCGTGATCAAAGCGTGAATTCCACGCATCGGTCACCGAGTCATCTGATCGACGCCGCGATTACTATTTTCTGCATCCCCACTGGCGCGCGCCTGCCATGCTGGCTATGCGCAGCCTACTCACAGGGGGCATCGCCATGGCAGACCGTTTTCTCACCACCCACGTTGGCAGCCTGCCGCGTGCCGCCGATCTGCTCGATCAGATCATCGCCCGCGAAGAGGGCCAGACGGTTGACGATGCTGCTCTTGCCAGCCGCATTGAACAGGCTGTCGCCTATGTGGTGGGCAAGCAGGCGGCCGCTGGCATCGACATCATCAACGATGGTGAACAGTCCAAGCCCAGCTATGCCACCTATATCAAGGATCGCCTGACCGGGTTCGGCGGCAGCGGCACCTCGTACGTGTTCCAGGACATCGAGGATTTCCCCGGCGTCAAGCAGCGCATCTTTGGCGACGAAGGCCGCAAGCACCGCAAGACGCCCGCCTGCAATGCGCCGATCACCGTGAAGGACATGGAGGCGGTAAAGTTGGATGCCGCCAATCTCAACAAGGCGATTGCCGCCCATCCCGGCAAACAGGCCTTCATGTCAGCGGCGTCACCGGGCGTAACCGCGCTGTTTTTCCGCAATGATTTCTATGCGACTGACGAAGATTACGTGATGGCGCTCGCCGAAGGGCTGCGGCACGAATATGAAGCCATCGTCGGCGCCGGCATCATGTTGCAGGTCGATTGCCCCGATCTGGCCATGGGCCGCCACACCCAGTTCCGTGAGCTCGATCTTGGCGGCTTTCGCGACCATATGGAATTGAACATCGCGGCGCTCAATCACGCCACCCGCAACATCGCCCCCGAACAGATGCGCATGCACCTGTGCTGGGGCAATTATCCCGGCCCGCACCATTGCGACGTGCCGTTGCAGGATATCATCGATCTGATCTGGAAGGCCCGCCCGCACGCCATCCAGTTCGAAGCTGCCAACCCCCGCCACGCCCATGAATTCGCCGTGTTCGAGAGCGTTAAGCTGCCCGACGGCAAGAAATTGATCCCTGGCGTGGTCGAGTGCCAGAGTGGCTACATCGAGCATCCCGAACTCATCGCCCAGCGCATCGCCCGCTATGCCCATCTGGTCGGGCGGGACAATGTGCAGGCCGGTATTGATTGCGGCTTCTCCATCCACGCCGGATCGGGCGGTGTCGATCCGGACGTGGTGTGGGCCAAGATGAAGGCGATGAGCGAAGGCGCTGAAATCGCTACAAAGATGTTCTGGGGCTGAGCGCGCTCAGCCCCCCATTTCGGCACGCACGATTGCGGCGCCGGAGACCATGGCCTGCATCTTCCTGAACGCCGTCTCGCGCGGCAGATATTTCATGCCGCAATCGGGGGCGACGATCACCTTTGCCGGGTCCACATGCGGCAATGCGCGACGGATGCGGGCGGCGACGGTTTCGGCGGATTCCACTTCCGGATCAGACAGATCGATCACGCCCAAGATGATGGTCTTGCCAGCCAGATTGGTGAGAATGCTGGTATCGAGATTGGACTGTGCCGTTTCGAGACTGATGCCGTTCACCGTTGAGCCGGCCAGTTCCGGCAGGAAATTATAGCCTGCCGGGCGCTCGTGAATGATGGCGGCATAGCCGAAGCAGATGTGCAGCGCCGTCTCGCCCTTGATGCCATCCAGCGCGGCATTCACCGCCTCCAGCCCATATTCGCGGGCCTTGTCGGGCCTTGCCTGCATGTAAGGCTCGTCAATCTGCACGACATCGGCGCCGGCCGCAAAAAGATCGCGAATCTCAGCATTTACGGCCGCCGCGTAATCCAGCGCCATCTCGCGTTCGCTGGCGTAAAAGTCATTCTGGGCCTGTTGCGCCATGGTGAACGGGCCGGGCACGGTGATCTTGATGCGGCGGTCGGTGTTGGCGCGCAGGAACTGCACGTCGCGCACCTCCACGGCGTGGCGGCGGCGGATCTTGCCAGTCACGCGCGGCACCGGGTTGGGGTGGCCGGACCGATCCAGGGCAGAGCCGGGATTGTCCAGATCAACCCCTTCAAGCGCCGTGGCGAAGCGGTTGGAATAGCTTTCGCGCCGCATCTCGCCGTCGGTGATGATGTCCAGCCCGGCGCGTTCCTGGTC
>Ga0209278_1000664_pt1 | contig 24523 bp, 18 predicted proteins | sample JI81BgreenDNA_FD_187504 | JGI IMG/M metagenome (GOLD analysis project Ga0209278, IMG submission 187504) | Wastewater effluent complex algal communities from Wisconsin, to seasonally profile nutrient transformation and Carbon sequestration -... | ecosystem: Engineered > WWTP > Effluent > Algae... | reverse complement strand
CCTCGAAGGGCTTCATGCCCGCCTCGATGTGGCGGTAGATGTTCTCCAGCACCACGATCGCGTCGTCCACCACCAGGCCAATCGCCAGCACCAGCGCGAGCAGCGTCAGCGTGTTGATGGAGAAGCCGAACAGGGCCATCAGCGCGAACGCGCCGATCAGGCTGACCGGGATCGTCACCAGCGGAATGATGGACGCGCGCAGCGTGCGCAGGAACACGAAGATCACCAGGGCCACGAGCACTACCGCTTCGGCGATGGTGGTGTAGACCGCCTTGATCGAGCGGTCGATGAAGACCGAGTTGTCGTTGGCGATCTCGATGTTGACGCCCGCCGGCAGGTCGGCGGTGATGCGCGGCAGCATGTCGCGCACGGCGGCCGACAGCTCCAGCGGGTTGGCCGTGGCCTGCCGGATCACACCCAGTGCGATGCCGTCGCGGCCGTTGAAGCGGATGGCGGTGCGCTCGTCCTGCGGCGCCTGCTCCACGCGGGCAATGTCGCGCAGGCGGATGGCCTGGCCGTTCACCGTCCGCACCGCGATCTGTTCAAACTCCGCCGGCGTCTGCAGGTCGGTCGCGGCGGTCACGTTGAACTCGCGCTGCTGGCTCTCGATCCGCCCGGCCGGCACCTCCAGGTTGGAGCGGCGCAGCGCGTCTTCGGCGTCCTGCACCGTCAGTCCATACGCGGCGAGCCGGTCGGGATCGAGCCAGACGCGCATGGCATACCGACGCTCGCCGAACAGGCGCACATCCGCCGCACCAGGCGCGGTCTGCAGGCGCGGCTTGGCGATGCGGTTGGCCAGATCGCTGAGTTGCAGCGCATCCAGCGTGTCGGAGTTGAGCGACACCCAGATCACCGGGGTGGCGTCGGCCTCCACCTTCGCGATCACCGGCTCGTCCACATCGCTGGGCAGGCGCTGGCGCACGCGGCTCACCTTGTCGCGCACATCCGCGGCCGCAGCATCGGGATCGCGCTCCAGCTTGAAACGGACCGTGATCTGGCTTTGCTCCTGCCGGCTGATCGACGTGATCACGTCCACACCTTCGATGCCGGCCAGCGAATCCTCCAGCACCTTGGTGACCTGACTCTCAATCACCTCGCTGGACGCGCCGCGGAAGGACGTGGTGACCGTCACCGTCGGCTCATCGATGCGCGGGTACTCGCGCACGCTCAGGCCATTGAACGCGACCATGCCCACCAGCAGCACGAGCAGGGACAGCACGGTGGCGAACACCGGGCGGCGGACGGAAATCTCGGGCAGTTGCATGCAGTCTCTCCCAGCGGCTCAGCGGGCGGGGGCCGGTGCACCGGCTGCGGCGGCGGCGGCGGGCGCGGCCCCGGCGGCCGGGCGGCCGGCCCCGGCCACATCGATCACCCGTACCGCGGTGCCGTCGCGCTGCAGGCGCTGCTGGCCGGCGATCACCACCGTCTCACCACCCCGAAGGCCCTTGACGATCTCCACCTCCGCCCCGCGGCGCAGGCCGATCTCCACCGGCACGCGGCGAGACACCCGCTTCTTCGCGTCGCCCTCGCCCTGCTCCTCGATCACGAACACGACCTGCTGGCCGCCTTGCGGCACCAGCGCCTCTTCGGGCACCACCACGGCCCGCTCATTCACCGAAAACACCGTCAGCACGCGCGCAAACATGCCCGGTCGCAGGTCGCGGCCAGCCTCGGGCGGCATGGTGGCCCGCACCGAGATCGACCGGCCCTCGGCATCGAGCAGCGGGTCCACCGCGAGCACGCGCGCCTCGAAGCGCCGGCCCGGCAACGCATCCAGCGAGACCTGCACCGCCTGTCCCGGGCGGATGCGGTCCTGGAAGCGCTCGGGCAGGCGGAAGTCCACCGTCAGCACCGACGTGTCCTCCAGGTTGAGCAGCGTGTCGCCGTCCTTCACGTATTGGCCCAGGTTGATGGTGCGCAGGCCCACGGTGCCGTCAAACGGCGCCACGATCTGCATGCGCTGCAACCGGGCGCTGGCCAGCGTGACCTGCGCCTGGGCCACGTCGAGCGCCGCCTGACTCTCGTCCACCACGCGCTGGGCCACAAAGCCCTGCGCCACCAGTTCCTGGTTGCGCTTGAGGTTGGCCTGCGCGATGGACAACTGCGCCCGGGCCTGCTGCAGCTCCGCTTTTTGCAGCGTGTCGTCCAGCTGCACCAGCACCTGACCGCGCTTGACCGCCGCACCATCGGCAAACGCGATGCGCGCCACACGGCCAGCGGTCTCGGGCTTGAGCGCCACACTCTGGCGCGAGCGCAAGGTGCCGACGGCCTGCGCATCGTCCTGCAGGCGCGTGGTCTTCACGATCGCGGTTTCCACGCTGGGCGTGCCGCCCCCCGGGCGCGCGCCGCCCGGGGCCGCGCCCGCGGCGGCCGGGCCCGCGGGCGCAGCGCCCCGGTTCTGCCACCACCAGCCGCCCGCTGTCACCAGCGCGAGGGACACCACCGCCAGCGCCACCGTCGTCTTCTTTCGTGTCATCGGTTCATCCGGTTCTCCGGCCATGCCGGAACGCGAGCGCCCTCCGCGGGGAGAGCGTCGATGAGAATCATTCAATGTAGCAGTGCAGAGGCGAAACCGCTGTCGCCGGTTCCCGCCGCCTGAGCGCGCCGGCGGGTTGTTCATGGGCCGGTCTCAATGGTTCAGACCGGCACACCGCGGTTGGCCAGCGCGTCGGCGCGCTCGTTGCCCGGGTCCCCCGCGTGCCCGCGCACCCAGTGCCATTCGATCTGATGAGGACCACCGTGGACCAGCGCGTCGAGGCGCTGCCACAGCTCGGCGTTCTTGACCGGCTGCTTGGCCGCCGTCACCCAGCCCTTCTTCTTCCAGCCGTGGATCCACTCGGTGATGCCTTTGCGCACGTACTCGCTGTCGAGGTAGAGCGACACGCGGCAGGGCCGCTTGAGGGCGCTCAAACCTTCGATCACGGCCAGCAGTTCCATGCGGTTGTTGGTGGTGTGACGCTCGCCGCCCCACAACTCCTTTTCATGCCCGTCACTGCGCAAGAGCACGCCCCAGCCGCCTGGGCCGGGATTGCCTTTGCAGGCGCCGTCCGTGTACATCACCACGTGGTTCAAACCGAGTCCTTCCACCGATCACTGCGTCGAGCGGCTCGACGATCCAGATCGCGATTGTCCACGCTGGGCGCGCACGGCCGTCAACGCCGGTTGGCCACCGGCAACGAAGCGCCCGCGCGCTGCCGGCGCGGCTTCCACGCCGGCCCCAGCAGCCGCATGCCGCGCACCCGCTTGACCGCGACCATGAAGTGAACCGCACCGAAGATCGGCCACCAGCGCGCGCCGGCCGGGTCCATCCACGCGGTGCGCTGCAGCCATTTTTCGGTGCGCACGGCCGGCCGGTAGCAGCCGTAGCGGCCGGTCTCCACCTCGAAGCTCAGCAGGCGCAGCCAGTCGCGCAGCCGCCAGGGTCCGATGAACTCGCCCGCGTCCGGCAGATACAGCCGCGCCGGCCCCAGGCCAATCCGCTCCGCCAGCCGCGCGCGGCCCTGCCGCAGGCCCCACCAGCTCGCCGGGTTGAAGCCGGAAATCACCACCCGCCCCTCGGGCACGAGCACGCGCTCCACCTCGCGCAGCACGTGGTGCGGATCGGCACTGAACTCCAGTGTGTGGGGCAGCACAACCAGATCCAGGCTGTTGGCGGGAAACGGCAGCGCAGCCGCGTCGGTGACCAGCGCGGCGGCCGTTCCCGGCTGAGGCTCGGGCAGCGCGAGCCAACGATGTGGCATGCGGTTGGCGCGCAGCGTCTGCAACTCGGGCAGGCCCAGCTGCAGCGCATTGAAGCCAAACACGTCGGCCACGGCCAGGTCGAACTGGTCCTGCTCCCAGGCCAGCAAGTACCGGCCAGGCGGCGTGGCGAACCACTCGGGCAACCCTATAATTTTTTCGGTCATGTCGGCGGCGTGATGGCCGGTGAAGAGTCCGGCGGAACCACCGGGCCCGACCACCCGGCCCGCCCGGCGCCCGCAGCGCACCGCGCACTCTACACGCCCCATCCCCGGATGGCCGACTCCCCCAGCGATCGCCCGCCTCTCGCCAGCCCGTCCATGAACCTCACCCCGCTGCCCGCATTCACCGACAACTACATCTGGCTGCTGGACGACGGGCAACGGACGCTGGCGGTGGACCCGGGCGAGGCCGATGGTCTGCTCGCGTGGCTTCAGGCGCGGAGCCTGGCGCTGGACACGATTCTGATCACCCACCACCACGCGGATCACACCGGCGGCGTCGACGCGCTGCGCTCAGCCACCGGCGCGCGCGTCATCGGTCCGGCTTTTGAACCCATGCCCGAGCCGCTGCAGCGGGTCGCGGGCGGCGAAGCCCTGCAAGCGCTCGGCGTGGACTTCGAGGTCATCGATGTGCCGGGTCACACCAGCGGTCACATCGCTTACTTTGCGCCGCGCGCGCCCGGCGGCCCGCTGCTTTTCTGCGGTGACACACTGTTCAGCGCCGGCTGCGGCCGCCTGTTTGAGGGAACTCCCGGCCAGATGCACGAGTCCCTCCAGCGTCTGGCCGCGCTGCCGGACGAGACCCGCGTGTGCTGCACACACGAGTACACCCTCGCCAACCTGCGCTTCGCCCTGGCCGTGGAACCTTACAACCCCGACCTGCAAGCCCACGCCCGCCACTGCGAGACGCTGCGGGCCGCCGACCAACCCACGCTGCCGAGCCGCATCGCGCTCGAGCGTGCCATCAACCCCTTCCTGCGCACGACCGAGCCGGCCGTGGTGCAGGCCGCGCGAACCCGCGATCCCGCGGCGAACGACCCGGTGGCCGTGCTGGGCGCGTTGCGCGAATGGAAAAACAACTTCCGATGACTTCCCTCCCCCGTACTGCCCGCCCGGTGTGGCGGCTCGTCGCCGCTGTGGGACTGGCCTTTGTGCTGGTCGGTTGCGCGTCCGTGCCCTCCGGGCCCACCGCCGGCACCCCAGCGCCCGTGGCCACCGACGCCCACCGCGCACGTGGTGGATTGGCGCCGGTGTTGCCCCAGGGCTCGCTCAGCGCCATCGGCACGGCCGACGCACCGGCGGTGCCCGTGGCTTCGCTGGCGGCACCCGCCGATCTGTGGGAGCGCATCCGCCGCGGCTTCGCGATGGAAGACCTCGACAATGATCTTGTGCGCGATCACGAGCGCTGGTACGCCTCGCGACCCGACTACATCCAGCGCATGACCGAGCGGTCGAGCCGGTACCTCTTCCACATCGTCGAAGAGATTGAGCGGCGCAACATTCCCATGGAACTGGCGCTGCTGCCGTTCATTGAAAGCGCCTTCAACCCGCAGGCCGTCTCCAGCGCGCGGGCCGCGGGCATGTGGCAATTCATGCCGGCCACCGGCGCGTCTTTCGATCTCAAACAGAACGCCTTCCGCGACGACCGCCGCGACGTGCTCGCCTCCACCCGCGCCGCCCTCGACTATCTGCAGCAGCTGCACGCCCGCTTCGGCGACTGGCACCTCGCGCTGGCCGCGTACAACTGGGGCCAGGGCAACGTGAACCGCGCCATCACGCGCAATCAGCGCGCCGGTCTGCCCACGCGCTACACCGACCTCACCATGCCAGCCGAGACGCGCAACTACGTGCCCAAGCTGCAGGCGGTGAAAAACATCATCGCGCGTCCCGCTTCGTTCAACACCGCCCTGCCCGCCATCGGCAACCACCCGTTCTTCGACACCGTCACGCTCACCCGCGACATGGACGTGGCCCTGATCGCGCGCCTGGCCGGCGTGGCCGAGAGCGACTTCCGCCAGCTCAACCCGCAGCACAAGCAGCCGGTGGTCATGGCCGCCGCCTCGCCGCAGGTGCTGCTGCCGTGGGACAACGCGGTCATCTTCCAGCGCAACCTCGCCACCCACGAGGGACCGCTGGCCACCTGGACCGCGTGGGTGGTGCCCAGCACCATGACCGTGGCGCAGGCGGCGCAGCGCGTGGGCATGAGCGAGCGCGAGCTGCGCGAGGTCAACAACATCCCGCCGCGCATGCAGGTCAAGGCCGGCTCCAGCCTGCTTGTCCACCGCTCGCAGGCCCGCGATCGCGACGTGCCCGGACATGTCGCCGACAACGCCATGCTGGCGCTGCAGCCCGAGCGCGTGTTGCGCCGCACCGTGGTGAAAGCCCGTCAGGGTGACACGGTCGCGCGGCTGGCCCGCCGCTACGGCGTGAGTGCCGCGCAAGTGGCCGAATGGAACCCGGTGTCGGCCTCGGCCAGCCTGAAAGCGGGCCAGTCGATCACGCTGATGCTGCCGCAGCGCCCCGCCGCCAGCGGCGGCACCCGCACCGCGTCAGCCAAGAAAGGCACGCCCCGGCCCCGGGCCACGGCCCAGGCCAGCAAGCGCCCGGCCGCGCGCACCAGCACCGCACAGCGCAAGGCGGCCGAGAGCCGCACGCGGGTGGCCGCCAAGAAGCCCTGACGCGCGCTGAGGCGAGCACGGCCTGCGCGAGCACGGCCTCCGCGCCCAGGTCCGCCGATCCGTCGCGGGGGCGGCCTCGTCAGGCGCGAAAACGCTGCTTCGCGCGGCGAGCGAAGGTGTTCGTGAATGTCTGCGGCAGGGCCGCCGCGGGCTGAGGCGGCAGTGGCTCACCGAGTTGCGCCATCACCCGCAGCATCACACCCGGGCCCCCGTCGGGCATCAGGCCATCGGGATTGAACGCCTCGCGCGAGCGCTCGAACGCCGCGAGATACAGGGCCCGGTCGCCCTGAAAGTGGCTTTCCGGCACGGTCTTGATGAGGTCGGAGGGTCCCGCGGTCTGCAGCCATTTCAACGCATGGACCACGGCGTCGGCCAACGCCTGGCACCAGCGGGGATACTGATCCACAAAATCCGCCGGCGCGCACAGGCAACCCGACGGCATCGGTCCGCCGAACACATCGGCGGTGCCGCGCAGCGTGCGGGTGTCTGCCACCACCCGCACTTCCCCGAGCTGCTCAAGCTGCATCACGGTGGGATCGGGAAAGCTGATGGCATCGAACTGGCCGTTGCGAAAGCCCTGCACGGCCGCGAAAGGGTTGGATGGCACGACGAACTCCACCTCGCCCTCCCCCAGGCCAGCCCGGTCGGTCAGCAGGCGCGCGACGCGAAACGCCGCGCCCCCCAGCGACTGCACCGCCACGCGGCGGCCACGCAGATCGTCCAGGCCGCGGTAATGCGGCACGGTTTTCAGGGAGACGCCCATCACCACCTGGGGCGCTCGGCCGTGGACCACAAATGCCGTGAAGGGCTGCCCGCGCGCGCCGAGCCACCAGGTCTGGCTGTAAGGCGCGGCCAGCACATGCACCGCCCGGGACTGCGCGGCCTGCGCCGCGGCGCCCGCGTCGGCGAACTCGCGCAGCTCCACGTCGAGCCCTTCGGCCTGGAAATAGCCCAGCCGGTCCGCCACGGTGAGCGGCAGGTTCGCTAGCGCCGTTTTGTGGTCCAGCCCCACCACCAGCCGGGTGCCGCCCAAGCGGCCCGCCGCCCCCGCGCGAGGCCCGGAGTCGGCCATCAGCGCACCCGGCGCACCGGCGCCCAGCGCGAGGCCTGCGAGGCCCGCGAGGCCCGCGAGGGATTCCAGCCAGTGGCGGCGGTGGAGCATGGGTGCGGCGTCGTCTCAGGAAAATGAATACCTTGAGACTACATCCGACGATCTCATCGCGCATCGGGACGAATCCCGAGCGGGTTTCCCCGAGGCACGGAAGGCGGCGTTGCCCGCCGACCGCGCTCAGATGAACAGGATCGCGAGGTTGAGCGCCAGCGCCACCGTCCACACGATGCTGCGCACCGTGGCCATGTCGGCCACATACGCCATCACGTACAGCAGGCGCGTGAACACCCACAGGAACGCCAGGACGTCCAGCCGCATCTGGGGCGCCATGTGCTGGTGGGCGATGACGACCGCGCCGATGAAGAACGGCAGGGCCTCGAAACAATTGGCCTGGGCGGCGTTGGCGCGGGCTCGCCAGCCGGTCTGGCGCTGCAGCCACGCGCGCGGCTCGTGGTTGTCGTAGCCGCCCGCCTTGCGCGGCGTGCGGAACATGCCCGACTTGGCCAGTCCCGCGCAGAGGATGGGCATCAGGGCGGCGGCGATGACGGCCCAGTAGGCCACGGTGAGTCCGGCGATCTTCATGGTGTTGCTCGGGTGAGGGTGGCGGCTCAGCGCCGGTCCACCAGCGCGTGGGCGATGGTGCCCAGGTCCACATATTCCAGTTCGCTGCCCACCGGTACCCCCCGGGCCAGGCGCGTGACGCGCACACCGCGCGCCTTGAGCGCCTGCTGAATCACGTGGGCCGTGGTCTCCCCCTCGGCCGTGAAATTGGTGGCCAGGATCACCTCGCGCACCGGGTCGTCGGCCTGGTCGATGCGCTCGAACAACTGCACCAGCCCGATGTCGCGCGGGCCCACGCCGTCCATGGGGCTGAGCTTGCCCATGAGCACGAAATAAAGGCCCTTGTACGCGCCGGTGCGCTCCATCGCCGCCTGGTCGGCGGGCGTCTCCACCACGCACAACAGACCGCGGTCGCGCCGCGGGTCCAGGCACGTGGCGCAGACCTCGGCTTCGGTGAAGGTGTGGCAGCGGGCACAGTGGTTGACCGTGCGCGCGGCCGCATCGAGCGCCGCGGCCAGCTCCTGGGCGCCGGGGCGGTCGTGCTGCAACAGGTGGAACGCCATGCGCTGGGCCGACTTCAGGCCCACGCCGGGCAGGCGGCGCAGCGCCTGCACCAGCCGCTCCAGGGAATGGGCGTCGGCCACCGGGCGGGCGGTCAGAAGGGGAACTTCATGCCGCCGGGCAGACCCGGCATGCCCGCGGTGATCTTGCCCATCTTCTCGGTGGAGGTTTCCTCGGCCTTGCGCACGGCGGCGTTGAACGCGGCGGCCACAAGGTCTTCCAGCATGTCCTTGTCATCGGCCAGCAGGCTGGGGTCGATGCTCACGCGCTTGACGTCGTGCTTGCAGGTCATGGTGACCTTCACCAGTCCCGCGCCCGACTCGCCAGTCACCTCGATCGTGGCCAGTTCGTCCTGGGCCTTCTTGAGGTTGTCCTGCATGGCCTGCGCCTGCTTCATCAGGCCGGCGAGTTGTCCTTTGTTGAACATGTCTGAAATCCTTGGGTTGGGAGGGCCGACGGACGAGCGCGCCGCTCAGCCGACGGCCTTGAGAGAGCCGGGCACGATTGTGCCGCCAAAGTCGCGCATCATCGTCTGCACAAAGGGATCGGCCAGGATGGTGGCCTCGGCTTCAGCCTGGCGGCGCTGCGCCTCGGCCGCCAGCCGCCGGGCCGGCGAATCGCTCACCGCGCCGACCTCCACCGCCAGGCGCACGCCATGACCGTGGGCCTGCAGCGCGGCACTCAGGCGCTCGCGCGCGGTCGGCTGGTTGAGCGACTCGCGCTCCACGCGCAGCAACCACTGCCCGTCGTCGCGCGCCACCAGCTGCGATTGCAGGGCCAGCTCGCGCACCAGCGCCGTCACGGCCTCGGCCTTGACCAGCGACATGACCACCTCAAACCACGCATCGCCCTCCGGCGTGGTGACCAGGGGCAGCGCCGGCGCGGCCGCGCGCGGCTGGTCCAGCCGACCCGGCGCGCCCGGATCGCGCACCGGAATCGCCATCACGCCCGCGCCGCGCGCGGGGGGCGGCAAGGGCGCTGACGATGAGACCGGTGCGGCGGCCCGCGGACGCACCGGCTCGGGCGGCTCCTCGGGCTCCCACGGCGGACCGGCATCGTCGGGCTCGGGCCAGGGCGCGTCGTCCAGCGGAGGCTCGTCCGACGCCGGGCGCGCAGCCGGCGGCGCGGCCACCGGGGGTACCGCCGATGGCGGCGGGGAAGAAGGCGGCGAGGAAAGCGGAGGGGGCGGCGGTGTTTGAACCGCCGGCGCCACCGGGCGCGGGACCGGCGGTGCCGGTGCGGCGCCCACGGGTGCGGCGGCGGCGTCCGCCCGGACCCGGACCGGCTCAGCCGGCGCCGTTTTCAGGCTTTTTTTTTCCGCCCCGGGCGGCTTGAACGCCAGCAGGCGCAACAACACCATCGTCAGGCCGGCGTATTCATCGGGGGCCAGGCCCAGCTCGGCCCGACCGTGCAGGCACAGGCTGTACAGCAGCTGGGTCTCGTCCGGCGGGAGCGCCCCAGCGAGACGAGCGATCTCGGCCTCGTCCGGGTCATCGTCGCCCGCGCCAGAACGGCCCGGCACCGCCTGCAGCACCGCCATGCGCTGCAGCAGCCCGGTCATGTCCTCCAGCGTGCCGGCCGCGCTCAGGCCATGCAGCCGCAGCGCCTCGACGGTATCGACCACCGCCGCGCCGTCGGCCTCGGCCAGCGCCCCGATCAGGCGCAACACGTGGCTGCGATCCACCGCGCCCAGCATCTGCCGCACCGGCTCCTCGCGCAGCTCGCCCCCGCCAAAGGCGATCGCCTGGTCGGTGAGCGACAGCGCGTCGCGCATCGAGCCGCGCGCAGCCCGCGACAGCAGCCGCAGCGCGCCCGGGTCGGCGGCCACCTGCTCGGCCTGCAACACGCGCTGCAGGTGCTCGGCCACCGTCTCCGGCGCCATCGGCCGCAGGTTGAACTGCAGGCAGCGCGACAACACCGTCACCGGCACCTTCTGCGGGTCGGTCGTGGCGAGCACGAATTTCAAGTACTCCGGCGGCTCCTCCAGCGTCTTCAACATCGCGTTGAACGCGGTGTTGGTCAGCATGTGGACCTCGTCGATCATGAAGACCTTGAAGCGGCCCTGCACCGGCTTGTAGACCGCCTGCTCCAGCAACGACTGCACCTCGTCCACGCCGCGGTTGGAGGCAGCGTCCAGCTCGGTGTAGTCCACAAAGCGGCCGGCATCGATGTCGGCGCACGCAGGGCACACGCCGCAGGGCTCGGCGGTCACGCCGCCCTGCCCGTCCGGCCCCACGCAGTTGAGCGACTTCGCCAGGATGCGCGACACCGTGGTCTTGCCCACGCCGCGCGTGCCGGTGAACAGGTAAGCGTGGTGCAGCCGGCCGGTCGTCAGGGCGTTGCCCAGGGCTTGCACCACGTGCGCCTGGCCCACCATTTCACCGAAATGGCGCGGCCGGTACTTGCGGGCGAGGACGACATAAGACATGCGGCCGATTCTACGGGCCACCCCCGCGCGCCCTCCCCAGCTTGCCGCACCGGCGCGGCCCCACCCCATCGCCTACAATCCACCCCGACGGGCCTTCCCGCATGGTGAAGCGGCCAACCGGGTCAGGTGGGGAACCAAGCAGCCCTAACTGTGGAGCCAGTGCCGGGGTCAAGGCTCGTCACCTCATTCAGCCGCGCTGCCTCCCGCCGCAGCGCCGCCCCCGGCGCCCAGCCAGCGCACCACGCCCTCCCCCGCCCGCACGCCACTGGCCATCACGGCCGTGAGCAGGTAGCCGCCGGTGGGGGCTTCCCAGTCCAGCATTTCACCGGCCACGAACAGCCCGGGGCGCGCACGCGCCATGAGGTCGGGCGTGAGCGCATCCCAGCGGACGCCGCCGGCGGTGCTGATGGCTTCGGCGATGGGGCGCACGCGGCGCAGGGTGATGGGCACGGCCTGGATGGCGGCGGCGAGCGCCTCGGGGTCGTCGCGCGTGGCGCGGTCGAGGCACTCATGCAGGATGGCAAGCTTGAGGCCGTCGAGGCGCAGGCGGCTTTTGAGGTGGCTGGAGAGGCTGCGCGCGCCGCGCGGATGGGTGACTTGCTCGCGCACCCACCCGGGGCTGCGGTCGGGCAGCAGGTTGAGGTGCAGCGTGGCCTGGCCGGTGGCCTCGATGGTGTCGCGCAGCAGGGCCGAGGCGGCATAGATCAGGCTGCCTTCCACGCCGGTGGCGGTGAGCACAAATTCGCCTTTGCGCTGGAAGACGCGGCCGTCGGCCGCCTGCACGCGGATGGCCACGGATTTGAAGGGCTGGCCGGCGAAGCGCTCCACCAGCAGCGGGCTCCAGGCCTCGACGTCGAAGCCGGCGTTGGCCGGGCGCAGGGGCGCCACGGGCAGGCCAACGGCTTCGAGGGCGGAGACCCACGCGCCGTCGGAGCCGAGGCGGGGCCAGCTGGCGCCGCCGAGCGCGAGCACGGTGGCGCGGGCGGCCACGGCGCAGTCGCCCTGCGGGGTGGCGAAGCGCAGGCGCCCCTGGGCGTCCCAACCGAGCCAGCGGTGGCGCATGTGGAAACGCACGGGCGCGCCCGCGGCCGGGTGGCGCAGGCGGTGGAGCCAGGCGCGCAGCAGCGGCGCGGCCTTGAGGTCCACCGGAAACACGCGCTGCGAGGTGCCGACGAAGGTGTCCACGCCCAGGCCCGCCGCCCAGGCGCGCAGCGCGTCGGGGCCGAAGTCGTCGAGCCAGGGGGCGACGTCGGCCGCGCGCTCGCCATAGCGCCGGTCGAAACCGGGGCGGGCTTCGGCGTGGGTGAGGTTCAGGCCGCCCTTGCCGGCGAGCAGGAACTTGCGGCCGACGGAGGGCATGGCGTCGTACAGATCAACGGGGATGCCGGCGGCGCTGAGGCGCTCGGCGGCCATGAGGCCCGCTGGACCGCCGCCGACGACAGCAACGGCGGTAGCCACGGGACGATCGGACGTTGCATCGGCGGGGGTCATTCGGGGGGATCGGCTTCGAAATCGGGATGGGCATGGGGCAGCTCGACGAGGCGGCCCTGGTTGTCGATGAAGGCGGCGCGCACCGGGGCGCCGGGCTGGGCCGCGCGCAGCGCGTCGCGGTAGCGGGCGAGTTGCGCGCGCAGGGCCGGGTCGCGCCCGGGGTGTTCGCGGGTCTTGAAGTCAAGCACCCACCACGTGCCGTCGGCGCGGGTTCGGACCACGCGGTCGCAGCGCAGGGGCTGACCGGCGTGGTGCAGCTCGACCTCGTTGTCGGCCTGGTCCACCGCGTCGGCCGACCAGGCCCAGGCCGCGTCGCCGCCGCGCATGCGCGCGGCCAGCGCGAGCGCTTGCGCGCGGGCCGCGGCGTCGAGGCCGAACTCGCGCGAGACGGCCAGCGCGTGGGCGTCGGTCCAGTCGAAACCGGCGTCGGGCGTGGGCAGCCACTGCAGCAGGCGGTGCACGGCCAGACCGAGGCGGGTGGCGACGTCGTCGCTGGAGTCGTCACCGGCGTCGTTCATCGCAGCGGGGGCGATGGCGGGTGGCTGCGCGGCCGTGTCGGCCCGCAAGGGCCGGCGGTGTGACGGCAGTTCGGGCAGCGCCCATGCCGATACGGCGGGCGCCCCGTCAGAGGCTTCCCCCTGGCTGGGGGCGGCCGGCGCCGGAGCCTCCAGCGGCGCGGCCAGTGGCTGCAGGCGCTGCCAGACGGTCGTTGATCGCGAGCTTTGGAAGGGTTCGAAGGCCGACACCACCAGCCGGCGCTCGGCGCGGGTGAGAGCCACGTAGAGCGCGTTGAGCTCCTCGCCCGCGCGGGCGGCCTGATCGATGGCGAGGGCCTCGGCGGCGCAGCGCGGCGGGCGCGACTCCCGCGCCAGGAACACCAGCCGGCGCGGGTGCGGCGCTTCGCCAGGCCAGTCCACCAGCATGGCCGGGCCGCTGGCGCGCGAAGGCGGCGAATGGGTGTCGAGCAGCACGACGGTGTGCGCCTCCAGCCCCTTGGCGCCGTGGATGGTGAGCAGGCGCACCGCGCCGGGCGCGGCAGGGGCGTCGAGCGTGGGGGCGGCGGCGCGCAGCGCGCGCAGCCAGCGGTGGGCGCCGAGGAACCGGCCGCCCTCCACGGCCAGCGACTGGGCCAACACGGCGTCGAGCTCGGCGAGCGCGGCGGCGCGCCGGGCCGGCGGCACGGCGGCGGCGTAGGCGGCCCAGGCGTCGGCCTCGCGCAGGATGCGGGCGAGCGCGTCGTGGGGCGGCAGCGCGTGCAAGGCCGCGCGCCACGCGGGCAGCCGCGCGGCGGTGGCGCGCCAGCGCTCGGCCCAGGCGGGTTCGGGGTCCGCGTCGGCGCCAGACCGAGGGGCTGGCGGCCCGGCGAGCAGCACGTCCCACCAGGCTGGCTCGGCCCCGTCGTGCGCGGTCCGGCGCGCGGCCCGGGCCAGCGCCGCGAGGTCGTCGTCGCCCCAGCCCAGCAGCGGCGATCGCAGGGCGCGCGCCAGGCTGAGCAGGTGATCGGGCCAGACCAGCGCGTCCAGCAGCGCCAACACGTCCTGCGCCACGGGCGCGTCCAGCAGCGCCGTGGTCTCTGGCGCGTCGCTGGGCAGGCCGCGCTCGCGCAGCGCGTCGTGCAGCCAGCCCAGCCGCTCGCGGCGCCGCGCCAGCACCATCACGTCCCCGGGCGTCACCCGGCCGGCGGCGCACTCGGCGGCGATCCAGTCGGCCACCTGCGCGGCCTCGCGCGCCGGCATGGCCTCCTCGGGCGTGTGGCGCGGCTCGGTGAGGCTGTCGCGCCAGGCCGCGCGATCGGCGCCGGCGTCAGCTTTGGGCGGACGCGCCACCAGCGGCAGGGCGAGCACGGCGCCGTCGGCGCGGCTGGCGGTCGTGTGGGGCCGGAACCCGGCGCCGGCCGGACCGCCCAGCTCACCCGCCTGGGCCGCAGCCAGCATCACCTCATTCACCGCCGCGACGACGGCCGGGGCGCAGCGCCGCGTGTGGTCGCAGCTCAACCGCGCGCCGCCCAGCGCCTCCACCACAAACGCCTGCGCGGCGCGGAACACCTGCGGCTCGGCGCGGCGGAACCGGTAGATCGACTGTTTGGGATCGCCCACCAGGAACACGCAGGGTGCCTCGCCGCTGCCGGCGCCGGCGTAGGCCGACAGCCAGCCGTACAAGGCCTGCCATTGCAGCGGGTTGGTGTCCTGAAACTCATCAACCAGCAGGTGCCGCACGCGGGCGTCGAGGCGCTGCTGCAGCCACCCCGAGAGCTCGGCGTCGCCCAGCAGGCGGCGCGCCGCGCCTTCGATGTCGGTCATGTCGACCCAGCCCTGCTCGCGCTTGACCGCGTCGAGCGCGGCGAGCATGACGCGGGTCAGGCGGGTGAGGCGCTGGTGGTGGTCGAGGGCGGCGTGGTGGTCGGCGGCCTGGCAAAGCAGGACGAGTTCGGCCTCGGCGGCCTGGGCGGCGTCGAACTTGGCCAGGTGCTGCCGCAGACGCAGTTCATCGCTTTTGAACAAGGCCTTGCGCAGGTCCGCCAGGCGCCGCACGCAGGTGGCCTCGTCGTCGTCGCCGGCCCACGCGTCGATCAGCTTGTCTGCGGCGTCCCGCGGGGTCTTGGTGGTCTCGGCGCCGAGCGCTCGGGCCCAGGCGTGCCAGCGGTTTCGGGCGCTATCGCCGGCCAGCGCGCAGGCCGGGTGGGACAGGCCGTGCAACGCGGGATACAGCGCACCCACCGGCTGCACCGCACCCTCCAGCGGCGCGGCGGCGTCGGCCAGGCGGAATTCCGCGCGGCGGGCCACGGCCTGGCGCAGGGCCTCGGCGGTCTGGTGGCGACCCAGCGCGCGGATGGTGGCCACGTAGTCGGCCTCGGCGGCGGGGTCGCTGGCCAGCGCGGCGTGGAACCGCGGCCAGGCGCGCTCGACCAGCGGGGCGTCGTCCTCCAGCAGCTCGTACCGCGCCGGCAGGCCCAGGTCCTGCAGCACGGCCAGGGGCGCGCCACGGAGCAGCGCGGCGAACCAGCCATGAAAGGTGCGCACCGCGACCGGCCGGCCGCCGTCGAGCAGGCGCGCGTGCAGCGCGCCCAGGGCTGGGGCGAGCGAGCGGGCCCGGTCAGGGGGCAGGCCACGCAGCCTGAGTTCGGCTTCGCGGCGGGGCTCGTCCCAGGTGGCGGCCTCGCGCAACAGGCTGTCGAGCCGCTGGCGCATCTCGGCCGCCGCTTTTTTGGTGAAGGTGATGGCCAGGATTTCCGCGGGCTCGGCGCCGTCGAGCAGGGCCCGCACGATGCGCGACACCAGCATCCAGGTCTTGCCCGCGCCGGCGCAGGCCTCCACCGCCACGCTGCGCCGCGGGTCACAGGCGGTGGCGTAGAAGGCGGCGGCGTCGACCGGGCGGTCATCGATCCGGTAGGCGAGGCCGGCCGAACCGGGAGACGGCGGGGTGTTCATGGCCGGCCTCATGCCCAGAAATCCCGGCGGCAGAGGCCGCGGGCGTCGCAGCGCTCGCAGGCGCGGCCCTCGCCCAGGGCGGGCGTGGTGGCGCCGGCGGCAAGGCGGTCGAGGTCGTGTCGCACGCCGGCGATCAGGGCGTCTCGCGCGGCGTCCACGTCCGGCAGCTCGAAGGCCTTGGTGGCCTCGTCCTCGTCGGTGCCACGCCCGTCGGTGAGGCTCAGGTACGCCGCGCGCACGCGCTCGTCGGGCATCAGCGCGGCGTAGAACGGCAGCTGGGTGTCTTCGGCGGTGGGCCGCACGCGGTCTTTGGTGGTGCCGCGGCGCTCGGTCTTGTAGTCGAGGATCCAGTGGACGAGGCCGTCGCCGGCGTCGTCGCCCGCGGGGTGGTGGGCGCGGTCGATGCGGTCCAGCGTGCCGGTCAGGGTCCAAGGGCCGACGGTGGCGCGGCGCTCGGTCTCCAGGGCCTCTACCCGCGGCGCGCCCGGGCTGTTCTCGTGGGCGGACAGCCACGCGAGGTAGCCGTCGCGCAGCGCGGGCCACGTGGCCCGGAACGGCAGGAAGTCCGGCCCCTGCCCGTCCTCGCCGGCCAGGCCCAGGGCCCGCGCCTGGGACTCGGCCAGCGCGTCCAGGCGGGCACGGTCCTCGTCGGGGCTGGACGCAGCGGGCCGTTCGGCATGGAACGCGTGCAGCACGGCGTGGATCCAGGTCCCGAGGTCGCGGCCGTCCGGCGCCTGGTCGATCTCGTCGATGGCCTTCAGGCGCAGCTGCCGCAGCGCGAAAAAGCGGTAGGGGCAGGTCCGCAGGCTGTCGTAGGCACTCGCGGACAGGGCGCGCGGCAACAGATCGGGCGCGCTCGGCGCGGGCCGGGGCGTGCCCCGCCAGGCGACATCGCGGCTCGGGCGGGGATCGGGGGCCGGCGGCGCGCCGAGGGATTGCAGCCAGGGGTTGGGCAGGCAGGCGTCGCCGCCGTCGGCGCGCCGCCACATCAGGTCGAGCGTGGGGCGGGCAATCAGGTCGTGCCAGGCCGCGCGCTGGGCCGCGGCCAGCGTGTCGCGCGTGGGCAGGCCCAACGCCTCGCGCTGCGCGGCGGACCAGCCGCCGGGCGGCTCCGGACTGGCGGGCAAATGGCGGTCGTCGCAGCCAGGGGCCACCACCGCGCCGAACGCCCGGCCCACGAGCTGCGCCAGCGGCAGCACGACCACGTCCGGCACACCGTCCACCGGCGGCGTGAAACTGCCGGCTTCGAGCACGTCGCGCACCCAGGCCGTGAAGGCCGCGAGCGTCCACCGCCGTGGCGCGCCCGCGCCGGGGCCGAGGGCGTCCAGCTCGTCGGCCGCGCCCTCGCCCAGTCGCAGCGCGGCCACCACGGCGCTGCCGGCGGCGTCGGCCACGAGTGGATCCCACGCGCCAACGGCCCGCAGCGCGGCGGTCAGATCCATCGCCCAGCGCGACAGCGGCCGGGGCGGCTGCAGCGAGGCCTGCACCGACGTCCAGACCGCCGGCACGCACGGCGCCACCCCCGGGTGCCGGGCCGCTGCGCGCCAGCGCGCCACGCCCGCCTGGCGCACCGCCCGCTCCAGCGCCCGGGCGGCGGCCTCGTCCCAGGCGGCGGCCGCGGCGCCCAGGCCACTGAGCGCGTCAAGCACATCGTCCACACCCGCGTTCGGGTCGGCCGCGCGCAGCAGCGCCATCACGCGCGCGGCGCTGCGTGTCGTGGAGAGCTTCCAGCCGGTTTCGTCGCGCACTGCCACGCCTTCACCGACCAGCTGCGCCACGGCGCGCCGGGTCAGCACCCGGTCGTTCGCCACCAGCGCCACGGGTGCCCGACCCGCGTGGAGGTGGGCCAGCACGACGGCGGCGGCGCGTTGCGCCTCGTCGGCCTCGTCGCGGGCCTCGTGCACCGCTGCCGACGGCGCGGGTGACGTCGCGGGTGACGGCGCCGCAGCGGCCAGGTCCAGCACCTGAGCGCGTTCGCCCCAGCGCTGCGCCAGCGCCATGCCCAGCGCGTCGGGTTGGTGGCCGCGCAGCACCACGAGCCGCTGCGCCACCACGCCCGGCGCGGCGCGCTCGCTCCACAGCGCGTCGGTGGCGTAGCCGGAGGTGGACGCCCAGCTGAGCGCCAGCGCGTCGATCAGCCCCTCCCAGTGCAAGAAAGCGGTCCCGGCGCTAAAAGAGGGGCGCACGGATTCGGCCCACGCCAGACGGTCCTCCGGGGGACGGGCGGCGGCGAGGGGCGCCAATTGCCGTGCCGCCTCCACCAGCCGCGCCACCAGCTCGGGGCGCAGGGCGGCGTCGGGCCGCGCGCGGCCCACCCCATCAATCAGCGAGCCAGCGATCACCGCATCGCGCGCCATGTCCACCCCAAGGTCGGTCGGCCCGGGCACAAAGGGCGCCACCGTGTGGGCCCAGTTCCGCGTGGTCTCGAAGCGCGGCATCCAGCCTTGCGGATGGCGCGCCGCCCACGCGCGCCGCGCCTCGCCCATCAGTTGCGCAAAGGGGACCAGCACGACCACCGCCGATGGACGAAGGGCCTCGCGATCGCACAGCGCGTCCAGCGCGCTGACGACGGACGCCCAGGCCGGATGCAAGGGCGGCGGCGGGGGAAATTCGGGGCTGGCCGCAAGGGCCTGCGGCGAAGGGCGCACGGGCATCATGGGAAGGTCGTTTCTGTCACAATGCGCGCGTTCGTGCCGGGTGGCCGGGTCGCTTGTCCGACCGTCCCGCGGGCATGTGCGCCGACTGTAACCGCCCCGTTTTCCAAGAAGAGGATCCCATGGCCAGCGACCTGATCAAACACGTTTCCGATGGCAGCTTCCAGTCCGACGTGCTGGACAGCAAGGCACCGGTGCTGGTGGATTTCTGGGCGGAATGGTGCGGTCCCTGCAAGATGATTGCGCCGATCCTGGACGAAGTGGCTGGCGCTTACAACGGCAAGCTCCAGATTGCCAAGATGAACGTGGACGACAACCGTGAAGTGCCGGCCAAGTTTGGTATTCGCGGCATTCCGACGCTGATGCTGTTCAAGGATGGCCAGCTTGCGGCCACGAAAGTGGGCGCCATGAGCAAGGCCCAGCTCACCGCCTTCATCGACCAGCAACTCGCCTGAGCGAATCGGTCAGGGACCCGGGTGCAAGGCCCGGGTCATTCCTGTCATAATCCGCGGCGCAGCGGGCACCAACACCGCCCGCACAGCCCCCCGCGCAGCGCCCGCCACCAGGGCCCCCGCGCTCCCTCCCCCGACTTCCCCGATTCCCAACTCCCTGCGGAGTGCCGTCCATGCACCTGAACGAACTCAAGGCCCTGCACGTGTCCGAAGTGGTCAAGCAGGCCGAAGCGCTTGACATCGAAAACACCGGCCGCATGCGCAAGCAGGAGCTGATGTTCGCCATCATCAAGAAGCGCGCGAAAGCCGGCGAGCAGATCGTCGCCGATGGCGTGCTGGAGGTGCTGCCCGACGGTTTCGGCTTCCTGCGCGCGCCCGACACCAGCTACACGGCCAGCACGGACGACATCTACATCTCGCCCAGCCAGATCCGCCGCTTCAACCTGCACACCGGCGACATGATCGAGGGCGAGGTTCGCATCCCCAAGGATGGCGAACGTTACTTCGCGCTCAACAAGCTCGACAAGATCAACGGCTTGCCCCCTGAGGACAACAAGCACAAGATCATGTTCGAGAACCTCACGCCGCTGTTCCCGAAGGAACAGATGAAGCTGGAGCGTGACCTGTTCAAAGGCGATGAAAACATCACCGGCCGGATCATCGACATCATCGCGCCCATCGGCCGCGGGCAGCGCGCGCTGATCGTGGCGCCGCCGAAGAGCGGCAAGACGGTGATGATGCAGCACATCTGTCACGCCATCACCGCCAACCACCCCGACGTGGAACTCATGGTGCTGCTGGTGGACGAGCGCCCTGAGGAAGTGACCGAGATGCAGCGCACGGTGCGCGGGGAAGTCATCGCCTCGACCTTTGACGAACCCGCTGCGCGCCACGTGCACGTGGCCGAGATGGTGATCGAGCGCGCCAAGCGGCTGGTGGAGCTCAAGAAGGACGTGGTGATCATGCTCGACTCGATCACCCGCCTCGCCCGGGCCTACAACAACGTGCTGCCCTCCTCGGGCAAGGTGCTCACCGGCGGCGTGGATGCCAACGCCCTGCAGCGCCCCAAGCGCTTCTTCGGCGCGGCGCGCAAGGTCGAGGAAGGCGGCTCGCTGACCATCATCGCCACCGCGCTGGTCGACACCGGCTCGCGCATGGACGAGGTGATCTTTGAAGAATTCAAAGGCACCGGCAACTGCGAGATCCATCTGGATCGCCGCCTGTACGAAAAGCGCGTCTTCCCCTCCATCCAGCTCAACCGCAGCGGCACGCGCCGCGAGGAACTGCTGCTGCAGCCCGAGATCCTGCAAAAGACGCGCATCTTGCGCCAGTTCATGTACAACATGGACGAGATTGAGGCCATGGAAATGGTGCTCAAGAGCATGAAGGCCACGAAGAACAACTCCGAGTTCTTCGACATGATGAGAAGGGGCGGGTAACGGCGACTCCCCCCTGCGCGCCTCACGGCGCTTCCCCCCTCCGTGGCGCGACTGCGTCGCTTTGAGGGGGGACAACGCCAGAGGCCCGGCGGAGCCGGTTCCTCGGCGTTTTGCGGACAAACTTCCCCCTCGCTCCTGCGCCTCGCCTCCGGCACGCGCGGCTGTTCGAGGATGCGGCGGAACTGGCTTCGCCAGGCCGCTCGCATCGCCCCCTTTTGGGGGGTGACGCCGAAGGCGGCGCGGGGGGACTTCCGTGACCACGCCGAAGGCGGCGCGGGGGGGCTATAATTCTCGTTTTTTGGCGGCAAGTACGTTGGAACGGTTCCGGCGCGGCTGTCGCAACCGACCCAGAAGGCAACGCCATGAAAGACGGCATCCACCCGAACTACCGCGAGGTCTGCTTCCTCGACCTGTCGAACAACTTCAAGTTCGTGACGCGCTCGTGCGTCCCGACCAAAGAGCAGATCAAGCTGGACGACGGCCGCGAGCTGCCGCTGTTCAAGCTCGACACGTCCAGCGAATCGCACCCGTTCTACACCGGCACGCAGAAGAGCGTGGACAACATGGGCGGTCGCGTGGAGCGTTTCCGCAACCGCTACGGCAAGACGGCCGCCAAATAAGCCCGTCTCGCATCCGGAAAGCAGCTGCTTGCAGCTGCTTTTTTTTCGCCTGACGACTGCGTTCGATGCGAGCGCGGTGTCGCCTTGCTTCTCGGTATAGTCCAGCGCCGTGACCCAGCCCACTCCCGCCATCGTGACCCAGTCGGCCGTGCGCCGCCTGCCCCGGCTGGCCCTCGCGCTGTTCTGCCTGGCTTATGTGCTCCCGGGTTTCCTGGGCCGGGAACCCTGGAAGACGGCGGACGTGGCTTCGCTCGGCGCGATGCTCGACCTCGCTCAGGGCCTGGCCAGCGCCTGGCATCCAACCGTACTCGGTGCACCGGTCGATGACATGGCCTGGCTGCCTTACTGGCTGGGCGCCCTGTTCGTGGTTGCCCTGCCCTTCCTGCCGCCCGAGCTGGCCGCGCGACTGCCGTTCGCGGGCTTGTTGGGGCTGACGCTGGCCTGCACCTGGTACGCCACCTACCACCTCGCGCGCCACCGGGCCGCGCAACCGGTCGCGTTTGCGTTCGGCGGCGAGGCCCACCCCACCGACTACGCGCGGGCGCTGGCCGACGCGGGCCTGCTCGCCTTGCTGGCCTGCCTCGGGCTGGCACAGCTCAGCCACGAAACGACGCCCGACGTGGCGCGGCTGGCCTTCGCGGGCTGCCTCCTGTGGGGCGCGGCTCGACTGAGTCACGGCGACGGCCTGCGCCAGATGTGGCGCGGCGTGGCCCTCTGGGGGCTGGGCACGATCGGGCTGGCCCTCAGCGGTGCTGCGGGCTGGGGTGCGGTACTGGCGGGCGGGTTGCTGGTCTGGCTGGTCATGCCGGGGCGCCGTGCCGCGGGCACGCCCCTAGGACCGGTGCGCACAGCGCTGCTCGTCGGTCTCTGGGCGTCGCTGCCCTTGTCCTGGGCGCTCCTGCCGGCGGGTTCCCACGCCACCGTCACCGCGTTCGACGCCGGCAGCTGGGCGCAATTGCTGGTGTGGTTCACCTGGCCGGCGTGGCCGCTGGCCTTGTGGACGTTGTGGCGCTGGCGGCGTCAGGCGGTGGCGGCGCATGTGGCGCTGCCCTTGTGGTCGGCGCTGGTGCTGGTGGTCGCCAGCGCCCTCGCCCCGGACGACCGCGATCGCGCGCTGCTGCCAGCCCTTCCGGCGCTGGCCGTGCTGGCCGCCTTCGCGCTGCCTACGCTGCGTCGCAGTGTGTCGGCGCTGGTGGATTGGTTCACCCTCCTGTTTTTCACCTTCTGCGCGGTCGCGATCTGGGTCGTGTGGACGGCGATGCAGACCGGCGTGCCGGCCAAGCCCGCCGCCAACGTGGCCAAGCTGGCGCCGGGCTTCGTGCCGGAGTTCTCCGCCGGCCTGTTCCTGCTGGCGATGCTGGCCACCGTGGCATGGATCGGCCTGGTCGCCTGGCGGGTGGGACGCCATCGGCAGGCGCTGTGGAAAAGCCTGGTGTTGCCGGCCGCGGGAAGCACGCTGTGCTGGCTCCTGCTGATGACCCTGTGGCTGCCGCTGCTCGACTTTGGCCGGAGCTATGGCCCCCTGTCCCGCCGCGTGGCCACGCTGGTGCCGCCGGGCAGCTGTGTGCTGGTGGACGGACTGAACCAGGCGCAGATCGCCGCGCTGCGCCACCACGGTGGCCTCGAGCTGCGGCGCACACCAGCACCGGCCGGCGACTGCCTCACCCTGATCGTCGCTCCCGCCGCCCAGCCCACGCTGGATCAGCGCGTGACGCTCACCGACTGGGCGTTTCGGGCCACGGTGCGGCGGCTGACGGACACCAAGGAAAGCGTGCTGGTCTACCAGCGCATCGGCTTGGCCGGGGAATCGGCTGTCAGTCCGCCGGCGCGTCCGTGAGTCGCTCGCGCACGCGGGTGGGCGGCAGCGCAATCACGAAGCACGACCCCTGCCCGATCGTGCTTTGCACATCCAGCCGCCCGCCGTGGCGCTGCGCCACGTGTTTCACGATGGCCAGGCCCAGCCCAGTACCGCCGGTTTCGCGGGAGCGGCTGCGGTCCACGCGGTAGAACCGCTCGGTGAGTCGCGGGAGGTGCTCGGCCTCGATGCCCGGACCGGTGTCGGTCACGAAGAACTCCGCCCAGCCGTCCGGCCGCACCCGCCAGCCCGGCTGGATCAGGCCCCCGCCCGGCGTGTAGCGCACCGCATTGCTCATCAGGTTGGACATGGCGCTGAGCAACTCGCTCTTGGCGCCGGCCACCCAGAACGACGGTCCGGGCGCCGGAACGATCTCATGCGGCTTGTCGGCGATGGCCTGGGTGAGGCCGCGCGCCTCCTGGACGACGTGGCCCAGCAGTTCGGCGGAATCGATCCATTCGCCCTGCCCCGGCGCCGGACTGCCTTCCAGGCGCGACAGCGTGAGCAGGTCACTCACCAGCGTCTGCATCCGGTGGGCCTGCTGGCTCATGAGCCCCAGGTACTGGCGGCGCTCGTCGGCGCTCAGGTCGAGGCTTTGCATCGTTTCCACAAAACCGCTCAACACGGTCAGCGGGGTGCGGATCTCATGCGATACGTTGGCGACAAAATCGCGGCGCATGGTCTCGGCCAGCTGCACCGCCGTGACGTCCCGGGTGAGCATCAGCTTGCGCTTCTTGCCGTAGGGGTGAATCTGCAGCGAAATCTTGCTGGGCTGCGTCGGGCGCGGGCCGACGCCGTCCACCTGGACTTCGTGGCTGAAGTCGCCGGCCGAGAGGTACGCGGTGAAGGCCGGATTGCGGACCAGGTTCCTCACGTACTGACCCAGGTCGCGCTGGGGATCAAAGCCGAGATGGCTGGCGGCGGTCATGTTGGACCACTCGATGCGGCCGGCCGCGTCCAGCAACACCACGCCATTCGGCGAGGCCTGGATCGCTGCCAGAAAATCGTCCAGCCGGGCATCGCTGCTCTGGGCCTTCTTCTCCAGCTTCTTGACCAGCTTGCGGCAGCGCTCCAGCACCTCGCCCCAGGTACCGCCGAGGCGAGGCGTGCGGGTGATGTCGGCCTTGTTGAGCCAGGTGAGCAACCGGCGGGCGCGCAAGCCATCGAACACCGACCAGCCCAGCGCCCCCACGAGCGCGCCCCCCACCGCCAGCGCGGTGTTGTTTTCAGCCCAGCCCCACACCGCTCCTGCGGCCACGAGCAGCAGGAGCTCGATGGCGCGGCGGGTCATGCGGAGGCGGTGGAGCCCTGCGAGGGGCGTGCGGCGCCGGCGGCGGCCTGCGCGGTGAGACGGTAGCCCGCCCCACGAACCGTCTCAATCATGGCGGCGGCCTCACCCAGGCTTTCCCTGAGTCGCTTGACGTGTACGTCCACGGTGCGCTCCTCGATGAAGACATGGTCTCCCCAGACCTTGTCGAGCAGCGTACCACGGGTGTGCACCCGTT
>Ga0209278_1000663_pt1 | contig 24524 bp, 21 predicted proteins | sample JI81BgreenDNA_FD_187504 | JGI IMG/M metagenome (GOLD analysis project Ga0209278, IMG submission 187504) | Wastewater effluent complex algal communities from Wisconsin, to seasonally profile nutrient transformation and Carbon sequestration -... | ecosystem: Engineered > WWTP > Effluent > Algae... | reverse complement strand
CTGCGGGTCGGGCAGACCGGCCACGGGGTCTTCGGCGGTGAATCGAGCGATGTCATAGGCCGCCTGCACCGTCTGCCGCACGGCCGCGGCCGAGAAATCGGAGGTTGACGCGTTGCCGCGGCGCTGGCCGAGGTAGACCGTCACGCCCAGCGACTTGTCGCGGTTGCGCTCCACGTTCTCCAGCTCACCTTTGCGCACCGAGACGCTCAGCCCGGCGCCCTCGGACACCTCCGCGGCGGCGTCCGCGGCCCCAAGCCGGCGGGCGTGGTCGAGGGCGAGGTCCACCAGTTCTTCGAACTGGGAGCGGCTGTACTGGAAGCCGGGCAGTGGGCGGTCGGACGGGGCGTTTGTCATGGCGGCCGCTATCATACGGGGCACCCCTCCCCCGCGCTGCCGCCGGCGCAGTGCCCCCTACCCCCATGCCCCGCAAACCCGCCAAAGGCTATTTCGTCCGTGGCCGATTCGTCGCCGTTGGCAGCGAACTCGACCAGGAACTCAAACGCGAGCTCAAGGGCTCGGTCGACCAGAGCAAGACCGACCTCAAGAAGCACAGCGACCACCTGCAGGCGCTGGGCGAGGCGCTGCTCACGCTGCGCAGCGACCTGATGGCGCGCCTGACGCTTGAGGAAAAGCTGGTCGACGCGCTCGCGGAGGCCCGCCGCATCACGAACTTCGAGGGCCGGCGTCGCCAGATGCAATACATCGGCAAGCTCATGCGCCGCCTGCCGCCCGACGCCGTGGCGGCGGTGGAAGCCGCGCTGGAGGAGCAGCGCAAGCCCTCCGCCGCCGAAACGCTCCGGCTGCACCAGGCCGAGCGCTGGCGCGACGACTTGATCGCCAGCGACGACGCCCTGACCCGCTGGCTGGTGCTCGACCCGCAGACCGACGCCCAAGCGCTGCGCGCGCTCATCCGCCAGGCGCGCAAAGACGCCCAGGCCACCGACAGCGCCGAGCGCCCCGGCGAGGCGCAGCGCCACGGCCGCGCCTACCGCGACATCTTCCAGACCGTCAAGACCGCGCTCTCGCGCGCCGACGACGAATCCACCGACGTCCCCTCCCATGAGTGACTCCACCACCGCCGCCGACCCGGTGCGCATCGGCATCGTCTCCATCAGCGACCGCGCCAGCAGCGGCGTCTACGAAGACAAAGGCCTGCCCGCGCTCCAAGCGTGGCTCACCCGCGCGCTGATCAACCCGATCACCTTCGACGCGCGGCTGATTCCCGATGAGCAGGACCGCATCAGCGCCACGCTCATCGAGCTGGTCGACGCCGGCTGCTCGCTGGTGCTCACCACCGGCGGCACCGGCCCGGCGCCGCGCGACGTGACGCCCGAAGCCACCCTGGCCGTCGCCCACAAGGAAATGCCCGGCTTTGGCGAACAGATGCGCCAGATCAGTCTCGCCTTCGTGCCCACGGCGATCCTGTCGCGCCAGGTGGCGGTGATCCGCGACCGCAGCCTGATCATCAACCTGCCCGGCCAGCCCAAGGCCATCGCCGAAACCCTCGAGGGCCTGAAAAACCCGGACGGCAGCCCGCGTGTCAACGGCATCTTCGCCGCCGTGCCGTACTGCGTTGACCTGATCGGCGGCCCCTACCTGGAAACCCGCGACGAGGTGTGCCGCGCCTTCCGCCCCAAAACTGCGCTCCGCCCGCCGCGCTGACCCCGAGCCCCTCGCCATGAACATCACCAAAGACACCGTCGTCACCCTCACCTTCCGCGCCACCGACGCGCGCGGCACGCTGCTCGAAGACGGCAAGACGCCGCGCGCCTACCTCCACGGCGGCTACGGCAACACGCTGCCCGGCATCGAGACGGCGCTGGAAGGGCAAGCGGCCGGCTACGCCGCCACGATCACCCTCGCCCCGGCCGACGCCTTCGGTGAGCGCGACGAGAGCCTGGTCACCTCCATCCCGAAGAAAAACTTCCCGCCCGGCGTGAAGGTGGGTGGTCAGCTCGAAGGCACCGACGATCAGGGCCGGCAGCAGGTGTTCACCGTCACCAAGATCAAGGGCGACACGGTCATGCTCGACGGCAATCACCCGCTGGCCGGGCAGTCGCTGACCTTTGCGCTGAAGGTGCTGGAGGTGCGCGCCGCCACGCCCGAGGAAGTGCAACACGGCCACGCCCACGGCGCGCACGGCCACCACCACTGAACGCGCCCGCCCGGCGGGCGAGCGGGCTCACTTGCCGACGAGCTGGTTCAGTTTGTCGGCCTCGAAGCACTCTTGCTTCTTGGCCTCCTGCGGCACGCAGTCGCGCTCGCGGGCCTCGGCCAGTTTCTCGATCGCCTGCCAGAGCAGCGCGATCTGCTGCTCCTGGCTGGCCGCGTTGTCGATCAAGCCGCGCATGGCCTGCGACAACGGGTCGTCTTCCTGCGTGATGCCGTAGGCGCTGAATTTCGGCCGGCTGTCTTCGGTGACATCGGCGCTGGCGCCGGTCTTGCTCGGGATGATGCGCGCCGGAATACCGACCGCCGTAGCACCCGCGGGCACCGGCTTGATTACCACCGCGTTGCTGCCGATCTTGGCGCCGTCGCCCACCTCGAAGCCGCCCAGCACCTTGGCGCCGGCGCTGACCACCACGTCGCGGCCGAGCGTGGGGTGGCGCTTGGTGCCCTTGTAGAGCGAGGTACCGCCCAGCGTGACGCCCTGATAGATCGTGCAGCCGTCGCCGATGACGGCGGTTTCGCCGACCACGGTGCCCATGGCATGGTCGAAGAACACGCGCTCGCCGATGACAGCGCCCGGGTGGATCTCGATGCCGGTGAAAAAGCGGTTGAGGTGGGAAATGAAGCGGCCGAGCCAGCGCAGGCCGTGCGTCCAGCACCAATGGGCGGGGCGGTGGAGCACGACCGCGTGCAGACCGGGGTAGCAGGTCAGCACCTCGAAGGCGCTGCGCGCGGCCGGGTCGCGCTCAAGAATGCACTGGATGTCGGAACGCAGGCGGGCAAACATGGGGTCAGTCTAGCGTTTTGCCCGCGCGGCGGTCTGCTCCATGGCCCGGGCAACACCGCGCAGGATGTGGATTTCCTCGGGCGTGGGTTGCGCGCGGTTGATGAGTTGCTGCAGGCGCGGCAGCAGCTTTTTCGGCGCCGCGGGATCGAGGAAATCCACCGCCACCAAGGCCGACTCCCAATGGGCCAGCAGGCCAGCGACCGACGCCGCGTCGGCCACCGCCGACGGCTCGGGCCGGGCGGGCGCGTCAAAGCCACCCAGCGCCTGCCGCCAGTCGTAGGCGATCAGCTGCACCGCCGCGGCAAGGTTGAGCGAACCGTAGCCCGGCGCGGTGGGAATCGACAGCGCGGCGTGGCAGCGGTAGACGTCTTCGTTTCGCATGCCGAAGCGCTCGCTGCCAAACAGAAACGCCACACCCGCCGGCGGCGGCGCATCGGCGAGCAGCGCGGCGAAGTGCTCGCGCGGTGCCCGCGTCGGCGGGCCGAAGTCGCGCGGCGTCATCGCGGTGGCGCAGAGATGGGTCATGCCGTCGAGCGCCTCGTCCAGCGTGTCCACCACCCGCGCGCGCGCCAGCACGTCGGTGGCGCCGCTGGCGCGCTGGATGGTTTCCTCGCGGCGCAGCACGTTGGGCCAGCGCGGGGCGACCAGCACCAGCTCGTCAAAGCCCATGACTTTCAGGGCGCGGGCGGCGCCGCCCACGTTGCCGGCGTGGCTGGTCTCGATCAAAACGAAGCGGGTTTTCATGGGGCGCGGGTAAAATCGCGCCCATTGTCGCCGCCCGCATCGCCGGGCGCAGTCGCCCTCTTTCCCCCGCTCTTCCCGCCCGGCCCCATGCCGGGCCGACAATTCATGCCGTCCACCCTCCATCCCATGCTCAACGTGGCCATCAAGGCCGCCCGCACCGCCGGTGCCGTGATCAACCGCGCCGCGCTCGATGTCGAATCGGTCCGCGTCTCGCTCAAGCAGACCAACGACTTCGTGACCGAAGTCGACCACGCGGCCGAGGCCGCGATCATCGAGACGCTGCGGACCGCCTATCCCGACCACGGCATCTGGGCTGAGGAATCCGGTCGGCAGGACGGCAAAGGCCGCGACAAGGATCACGTCTGGATCATCGATCCGCTGGACGGCACCACCAATTTCATCCACGGCTTCCCGGTCTACTGCGTGAGCATCGCGCTCATGGTCAAGGACCGGATCGAACAGGCCGTCATTTACGACCCCACGCGCAACGACCTCTTCTGCGCCACGCGCGGTCGCGGCGCCTACCTCAACGACCGCCGCATCCGCGTGGCCAAGCGCACCGTGCTGCGCGACTGCCTGCTGTCCACCGGCTTTCCCTTCCGACCGGGCGACGCCTTCCAGACCTACCTGCAGATGCTCGGTGACGTGATGCCCAAGTGCGCCGGCCTGCGCCGCCCGGGTTCGGCCGCGCTGGACCTGGCCTACGTGGCGGCCGGCTTCAGCGACGGTTTCTTCGAAATGGGTCTGTCGCCCTGGGACGTGGCCGCCGGTTCGCTGCTGGTCACGGAGGCCGGTGGGCTGATCGGCAACTTCACCGGCGAGTCCGACTTTCTGGAACAGAAGGAATGCCTGGCGGCGAACCCGCGCATTTACGGCCAACTGGTCGGACTGACGGGCAAGTACAGCAAGTTCGCCAGCGCCGGCGACAAGGCCGCCGTGCGGCAAGCGCGCGCGAACGCCCGGCGCGAGGCCGCCACCGACGGCGACGAGGCCCCCGAAGGCACCACCGCGCCCGCGCCGGACAACGCAGTCGCCCGGCCGGACGGCGACGCGCCGTTCTGATCAGGGCCGCGGCAGGCGGAACCAGAAGGTGGCGCCCGCCTGAGGCGCCGATTCGGCCCAGATGCGGCCGCTGTGGCGCTCGATGATGCGCGCCACGATCGCCAGCCCCACCCCCATGCCCGGCACGGCGCTGCCGGCGTGCAGGCGCTGGAACAGGCCAAACAGCTTGCCGGCGTGGGCCATGTCGAAACCCACTCCGTCGTCGCGCACGTAATACGCGTCGGCCGCCTCGTCGAAGCCCACCCACACGCGCGGCGCGGCGCCCGGACGGGCGTACTTGAACGCGTTGTCCAGCAGGTTGCCCATCACCTGACGCAGCAGTGCGGCGTCGCCCAGCGCCGGCGGCAGCGACTGCAGTTCGACCTCGGCCTGCGCCGTCAGCGCCCCCAGGGGCTCCAGCGCGGCGCGGGTCACCGCGTCCATGTCCACCGGCACGGGCTCCAGCGCCACACGCACCACGCGCAGCAATTCCAGCATGTCGGTGAGCATCTGCCCCATGTGGCGCGAGGCTCGCTCGATGCGGCCAAACATGTCCTGTCCGATCGGACTCAGGCGGCTGGCCTCTTCCTCCTGAACGATGGCGGCGAAGCCGTTGACCGTGCGCAGTGGCGCGCGCAGGTCGTGCGCGATGGAGTAGGACACCGCCTCCATGTCACGCATGGAGCGCTCCAGCTCGGCGGTGCGCTCACGCACCCGCTGCTCCAGGCTCGCGTTGAGCGCGCGGATCTGCTCCTGGGCCGCGACGCGGTCGCTGATGTCCAGGTGCGTGCCAGACATGTAGACCGCGCGGTCCTCGTCGTCGCGCTGGTGGACCCGGCCGCGGGAGTTGACCCACACCCAGTGGCCCGCCTTGTGGCGCATGCGCACGTCGCACTCGTAGTAAGGCAGCTCGCCGGCGACGTGGCGGTCCCGGATGGCCGTGGCGCGCCGCAGATCGTCGGGGTGCACCAGCCGTTCCCAGGTGTGGCGGCCCACGGGGCGCAGTTCGTCCAGCGTGTAGCCCACGATCTCGGCCCAACGCTCGTCCACCGTGAGCGTGTGCTCGGTGAGGTTGGTCTCCCACACGCCGGGGCGGGTGGCTTCCAGAATCCAGGCCAGGCGTTGGCGTTCGGCGCGCAGGGCTTCCTGGGTCTGGATGTAAGGCGTGACGTCCGAGAAGGTGCGCACGAAGCCCCCACCGTCGAGGTGGAAGGTGTGAATCTCCAGGGTGCGGCCGTCGCGGGTGCGGCGCCAGTAATGGTCGGGCGCGCCGGTCTGGTCCAGCTGGGTGTACCGCCGGGCTTCCGGCTGAACCCACACGGCGTCGGGTCCGAAATCGGCGCGTTCGAGCTGGAAACGCAGCACCGCTTCGTACGTGGGGCGGCTGGCCATGAGCGCGGCGGGCAGGGCCAGCAACTCCAGCAGGCGCTGGTTGTAGCCGGCCACACGACCGACCGAGTCCACCTGGAGCAGGCCCTGGTTCATGCTGTCGAGCGTGGCCTGCAGGGCACGGGTCTTGTTTTCCAGCAGCGTGGTCGCGGCCTGCAGCGCCTCCCGGGTGCGCCGACGCTCGGCGTGGCCGCGCCACGCCAGCACCATCTGCCGGACCGCACCCAGCAGCGGTTGCAGGAACTCCACGTCCGCCGGGCTGTACGCCTCGGCGGCGTTGGCCAGACCGACCATGGCCACCAGCCGGTCGCTGCCGGCGATCGGAATGCCCAAAAAGCGGCGCAGGATCGGGTGGCCGTCGGGTGTGCCGCCCGCGCGGGTGTCGGCATCGGGCAAGGCGCTGAACACAACCTCACCGCTGCGCAGGGCGTGGCCGAACAGCGTGTCGAGGTTGCGGAAGTCCAGCGCGGTTTCGCGGTGTTGGTCAAACAGCGAGCGCGATGTGGCGTCCCAGGCCACGTCGCTCATGGCGTGGGTGCGCAGGTACGGCTGACCCTGCTCGTCGTACAGCACCTCGCCGATGAAGCCGTGTTCGCTGCCGGTGAGGTCGACGAAAGCGGCGAGCAGATCGCTGAAGGCACGGCGTTTGTCGTCGGCCTCGATGAAAACAGCCTGGGCGCGGCGCACCGCCTCCAGCAGCCGGTGCTGCCGCTGCAGGCGCTGCTCGGCATGCAGCCGCTCGGTGACGTCGGCGGTGAAGCCGTGCCACACGACCGATCCGTCGGGCTCGCGCTGCGGCGCGCCTTCCACCTGATACCACCGCACGCCCTTGGTGGGGAGCACGGCCCGGTAGATCTGCCGCCACACCGTCAGGTCCCGGGCGGAAATCGCCAGCGATTCGCGCACCGCCGGCCGGTCGTCCGGGTGAACCCGCTCAAACAGCCGCCGGGCGTCCGCGCGCAGTTCATCCGCGGTGAGTTCCAGCATCTCCTCGACCTTGTCATTGACGTACCGGATCTCGCTGCGGCCCTGCGGCGTGAGCACCGCCACGTAGATCAGCCCCGGCATGCGCGCGGCGAGCGCCTGGAACAACTCCAGCTGGCGCGACAGCGCTTCGCGCGCCTCCCGCTCGGCCGTGACGTCCTGCACGATGCCGAAATCGGTCTGCGGATTGCCGGCCACCAGCGTGCGGCTGATGCGGGTGCGCATCCAGCGGGTGACACCGTCCGGTCGTTGCCAGCGAAACTCGACCACGCGGCCGTCGCAGGCCTCGCGCGCGGCCAGCCAGGCGGGCAGGTCCTCCGGGTGGATGCCGGAACGGCCGTCTTTGCGAAGAATCTGCGGGCCCGCCTGCAAGCCGGTGATCGCGTACAGGCCGGGCGACCAGATCACCGCCTGGTCGCTGGGGGCGTTGGTCCAGTGCCCCACCTGGGCGAGCTCCTCAATCGCGCCGTGCAACTCAACGCGCTGCTCCAGGGCGACATTGGCGCGCTGGAGCGCATCCCTGGTTTCGTGCTCGGCCGTGGAGTCGGTGATGACGGTCAACAACCGGTCCTCCCCCACGAGCGAGGTGTGCATGCGCACCCACCGCGCCTCGCCCGGGCGCACCGTGAGCCGCTGGCGGTCGTCGATGCAGGGCACGCGGGCCAGAAACGCCCGCCGCGCGGCCTCGTCGGGCCAATGGCCGAGTTCCAGCGTCGTGCGGCCAACCACCTCGTCCCGCCGGCGGTGGGTCAAGCGCAGCCAAGCCTCGTTCACGTCCAGCAGACACCCGTCCGACAGGCGCGAAATGGCCATGGGCAGGGGAGCGCCGTGGAACACGGCGTCGTAGGCAACGTCGGTGCGGGAAGGAAGCGGCAAGGGCGTCATACCCGGTGGAGTTTCGTGGCATTGTGCCGCAAGCATCACCCGCCCTGCAGCCACGCATCCCCTACACTTCGCGGCTCACCGGCGCCCCGCCCGGCGCGGCCCTGCCATGACCCCGCCCCACCCCACCTCGACCGAGCGAGCGACCGAGCCCGCGGCCCTCGACCGGCACACCCCCATGATGCAGCAGTATCTGCAATCCAAGTCCTGACAAGGACTTAGATGTATGTTACAGGTTTTCGCTACTCCTTAGCTACGCAGACTGACCGGAACATCTGCATCCGACCGGCGGATAAAAAAGTTGCCTAGACCCTATTGACACGAGGACGGGTCCTCCCGGGCGGCGTGTCTTACGCAGCAAGCGCGAGTCGTGGCTGCAGCGCCGGGGCACAGCTGGAGGCGCAGACAGGGTCGAGCGCGATCGATTCAAGTCCGGCTGAGCTGCGGCCTCGCGCGGGACCGCAGTGCCGACCGACGGGACCTGGCTCCATGCGTCCACGTCGCCGGCCAAGAGCCGTCACCACAGAACATGTTCTGGGGTTAGGGGGGCCTTGGCCGGCGCTCCGAAACCATCACCATCGTCCACTCTGGGCTTCTTCCTAGGAGAAGAGTTCTTCTCCACCCTCAGAAGCGAATCGGGCCCGGGATCGCCAAGGCGATCTCGGGCCCGACCACTTCTTGACCGTCAGCCGCGCAGGTACGGCTCGATGACATCGAGCCAGAGCTGGCCATGCACGCGCTCGCCAGGCACCAGGCTCGGCGTCACGGGCAGGACCGACACCTCGACCAGGTGCAGCTGCGACTCCGTGAGCTGCCCGGCACGGTAGGCCGCCAGGAAGGTCGAAGCGATGTGCCGCAAGGCATCGACGTTCGTCGCGACCACGCGCAGCCGGCGCAGGTAGTGGGTCGCGGTCAGCGGGGTCATCACCTCGCGGTCAAGATGCTTGGCACAGAACCCCGCGATAGCCTCGCGCGCCTTGGTCGCCTTCCAGGCGTTCTCGACCTCCAGCACCACGGCGTCGCCGCCCTCGTACAGGATGACGCCGTCGGGCACCTTGCCGTCGATGGCGCGCACCCCAAGGCGGTCGGTTGCCAGCTCATGCTCGGTGATGACCTCCAGCCCCTCGGCCATCGCATCGATGAGCGCCCAGTTCGAGCAGGCACGGTGCACGGGGTTGCCCAGGGCCAAATTCTGGCCGCTGGCGGCTCCGCTGCCGGTCATCTCGTTCAGCAGGCGCGCGCCCTTCGCCGACAGCAGGAACACATCCGTGCCATTCGTCGGCCGCTTGATGACGGTGCCCTCGTCTTGCATCGACTTCAGCGTGCGCCGGGCCATTTGCCAGCCCTGAGCGGCCGTCGGCCAGACCAGCGCGGCCAACATCCGCGACGACAGCCAGCCGAAGCGGTGCAGCAGCTCCAGCGTCCTCAGGCGCGATTGCTCCCCGACGATGCGCTTGTCCAGCGGCAGGGTCGAGGTCTCTTCGAGGGGTTGCGCAGCCGCCAGCTGCGCGGTCAGGGTGTTGTGGCGGTCGGTCATTTTGATCACTCCATGTGTTGCTGCGGGAGCGGACCCTTGTCCCCTCCTCACCACCTGTAGCGACCGCCGCCAGGCATCGAGGGCAGTCCTTCGCAGGCGAAGCCCTGCTGTGCCTACCGCGTGCTTTCCCCCTCTGGACGAGGGGCCGCACGCTGCGTGCCGAGGGGCACGCCACGCCACCGAATACCGCCATGACCTCGTCCGCTGCGCGTCCGGGGCAACCCACCCGAGCCCCTGCCCGCCGCGACACAAGGTCGCTCTGGTCATGGCGACGCTGCACGCCTCGGCCTTCGACTCCCGGGTGGGTTGCCCCGGACCCTTCGGGCCGTGGTCATGGGGGCTGCGCCCCCGGGCTTCGGCCCAGGACTCGGCTTCGCTCGCCGTGGACCTATCCGCCCGCGCTGGGGCGCGGACCGCCGCCTGGCTGGCGGCTCGGGCCCGGCTCCCCCGCCTGGCTGGTGGTCGGTAGGCCGACCAGCTGCGCCAGGTGCTGCTGTCTGGACGACCTTGCCCCGCCGTCCGTTGGCGGCGGCACCCAGGGCGCGAACGCCCTCAAAAGCAGATCGGCCCGTCCTCGGGACGGGCCGACCTCACCACGTCGCTGGTGCTAGCCCAGCGAAACCCCCTCAGCTCGCGCCGCCGAGCCGGTAGGTGCAAATCCCCAGGTCCAGCAGCATCCGGCCGTCCCAGCCGAACTGGCTGTCGAAGTAGCTGGGACCGCGGTGCTTGGCCGCTGCCATCTGCCGCTCGGAGTTGACACGCCAAGGCTCGTAGTTGAGCCCGCTGCAGGCACAGGCTCCTTGGAGCGAAGTCACCAGGTCGTCGTCCACCGCCAGCAGCTGCATGGCAGTCGTCGAGGGCGTGACGAACACGAAGGCGATGTGCCCCAGCGGCAGCCCAGGCGCCGCTGCGTTGTCGGCCAGGGCACCGCGCAGGGCAGTAGCCGACTGCTCGGCGATGAAGTTCGTCAGGACGGACTCGGGCAGCACCAGCTCGAAGGGCCCCCGGGTCCACGACAGATAGGTGTCCATGGCGCGCAGGTCCCCAGAGGTCGTGTTCCAGACCGAGGGATGCGTGGTCGCCAAGTACCGCGCCTGCTTGGCCATGCACCGGTGCGGATAGATGGCCACGGTGGGCACATCGTCGCCCACGTGCTGGGCCAGAACGTCGAGCTCGCGGCTGCGGGTCAAGATGGCCGTCGGCACACGAACGAACCTGGAGGCGAACGCGTGAAGGGCAGCAAATCGGTCGTCCCAGCTCGCCAGCGACTTCGTGTCGTCGGCGAACAGGGTCGTGCGGGTCAGAGGGGACAGGTCGGGGTTGAAGAGCATGGGGTGAACCTTTCGGGATGTGAAGCGATCCGCCGATTGCGGACCAGTCCACTGAACCCCGAGGCCATCGCACGTTCCTGCGCGCTGCAGCACCTGCGCGGTTGCCCCTGCGAAGAACAAATTCGCTGAAGCGACTGCTAGTCAGCCCACTTCGGAAACGCCGCCTTGAGCCGCTCCACCGTGTGCCGCCACTTGGGCGTCGTCGGCTGGCAGACGGTGTTCTGGTTGCCGAACAAGCCCACCTCGTTGACGGCCTTGTTCTCCGGCACCGTGTCGAGCCACTTCACCCGCACGAAGTACTCGGCACGCTCCGGGTCGTCGGCCGTCAGCTGGTACTTCTCGGCGTGCTTCAGCGCCACCAGCGCCGGCTGATCGCCGCTGTCCGTCTGCACCTTGAAGTCCTTCACGGGTTGGACCGACTCCAGGACCGTGCCGACGCCGACATAGCCCTTCTTCGGGATCTTGACCCACACACGATCCCCGGGCGACAGCAGCTTCAGGGTCTGGCTGTACCAGCTTCCGCCACCGCCGCTGATGTAGCCGAAGCGCCTGGCGTCTTCCCAGCTGCGCGAAGCTACATCGCCGAAGGACACGTAGAACTCACCGTTCCACGGCTCCTTGTCACCCTTGGCCGTGGTGGTGGACGCCACGTTGGCTTGGGTCTCGCCGGGGTCGATCAGCCAGGCACGGCTCAACAGCTTGTCGGCCCCATGCTCGAAGACCTGGAAGAACACGACGTTGATCGCGATGTCCCGCGCGTTCAGGTAGCCGATGATGCGTTCGGTCGACGGGTCCAGCTCAGCGGCCACTATGATGATTTGGTGCGACTGGTTGAGCGTCTCTTCGTCGAGCTCCACACCGAAGCGCTCCTGGAACGCAACATCTAGGCTCTTGCCACCGGAGAATCGCTGGAAGATCTGGGCCACGCGGTCAGGAGTCAGCTGCTCGACCCATGAGGCGTAGTCCAGGGCCTGGGCGATGATTTCGCGCGGCGTGCGGTCGCGCTTCAGCTCGATGAGCACCAGTGATGCGTCCGGGGCAATCGCCAGCAGGTCGACGCGCCCACCATGCGACGTGACCTCCTGTCGACCGATGAGCATCCACTCGCTGGAGAGGATGCGAGGGTCCCGCACGATCATATCTTCGAGCTGCTGCTCGCTGGCAAGACGGCTAGAGACGAGTGGGGCCGGCTGTTCGCCGACGCGCCAGATGGCATGGTGAATTGGCATTCCGCGTTCCTCGCTCAAGCCACCAGCTTCAACAGCTGCGGCTCGTTGCGCACCTGTAGACACCAGCGAGCCACCGACGACAGTTCTGCCGACCGGTTCGTCAATTCACGAACCCTCGCCCGCACCTCCAAGAGCTTGGCCTTCGCCGCCGGGTTCTTGCCGCCTGCGCACTTGGCCTTGGCAGCCAGGAAGTCTTCGATGAGGAGGTCGACCTTCTGCCAGACGCTCCGGCGGGCTTCCGCCAAAGGCACATGCTCATTGAGCTTGAGGCGCTTCACGGTCTCTGCCACGCGCTCCTGCTCCCACGAAGAGCTGCCCGGCATCGGGATGAGCTTGCCCTCTTCATCGAAGGCGATGAGCGAGACATCGTCGTCGTCGATCGGGTCCAGCAGGTAGGGTGCCTCCGACTCCTCGCAGCGCGCGTCGAACGTCGAGCACAGTGACCCCTGCTGCAACGGGAACCAGCCGCCCTTCTTTCGATTGCCAACGTTGCCGCAGACCCGAAAGTTCATGTAGTCGAAGGCCAGCCACCAGTAGCCGTCACGTTCGGTTCCATCCAACGCCTTCGCTTCTTTCTTGGGGCGGAAGTGCTCCACGTCGTAATGCGAGTAGAGGTCGCGGACTTCGGAGAACCAACACTTGCCTCCCGAAAGCGCCAGCATCCACTGCTTCAGCGCTCCCCAATGCGCGCTATTGGCGTCGATCAATGCATTCCGGTCGTCACGCTTGCCCGCGGCCTGCAACGCAGCCATGTCAGTCACCAGCTGCGCCGACTTCGCCAGCCACGCGTCCCACTCGGCCTGCGTCCAGGGCGTCCAACCCGGAATGTCGCTGTCCGTCGGCCGCTTGTGCTCCAGGTCGATGAAGATCAATTGCCGTCCTCCTCGCGCAAGATCTCGTCAATGATTTCGTCAGCCACCTTCTCCTGCTCGGCCCGCTCTTCAGGGCTGAGCGTTGGCTTGCGGAACTTCCGGTGCGCTGCCATCTTGCGAACGAACAGCGCGTAGTCGGGATCCCTGAAGTCCGCCGTCGAGAAGCCCAGGTCCGACAGCTCGTCAGACAGACGGGTCAGCTCGGCATCTTCCTCCGCCGTTCTGGGCTGCTTGACGTACAGCTCGTTGCGCCGGACCAGCCGCCGCTCGGTCTCGACATCCAGCGTGGACGTCAGGCCAAACAGCTCGCTCTTCAGCAGGCCCGTGACGCCCATACCTTGCGGGTGCACGTCAGGTGTGTCGACCAAGGTCCTCTGGTCCTGCCGGCGCAGGATGTGCACCTGCTCGCGCTTCAGGCTGCCGACCATCATCGGGTCGTGCGTGGTGATCAACACCTGCGATTGCACCTCGCGGTCAGGCGACGCAGGACCGATGTCGTCCAACAACGAGCCGCCCGCTTCTCGATCCAACACCCGCTCGATGTCGTCGAAGTAGCGCAGCTTCCAGATCGGGTTCAGGTGTGTGTCCGGCTCGTCGAGCAGGAACAAGCAATGGTCTTCCCGGGTGATGCGCATCAGCCCCAGCACCGTCAACATCTGCAGCTCGCCCTCGGACAGTTGCGTGAAGCTCACCGCGCCGCCGTGTTCGTCGCGCTTCTTGACGGTGATTCGCACTTCATCGATCAGGTCGCCGATGTAGGCGCCCTCGGCATAGCGAAAAAAACTGTCGGTGCCGCCCACCAGTTCGCCCAGCTGCCTGAGCTTGGCGTGGCTGGGCACGTACAGGTAGAGCTGCTTCTGCTTCTCCGTACGCCCCCGGAAGTCGATCTGCTGCGTGGCCTCTTGTTCGATGGGCGCCCAGGCAACCTGCCACAGCTTGTCGAGGAACTCGCTCACGACATTGCCCCGCGCGTACCAGAAGCGCGGGTCGCCCTCGTTCAGCTCGTTCTCGTCGAAGCGCCCGCCCCGACGCTTCTCGCGCAGCCGGTGCGGCTCCTTCAGCACGAACAGGGCCGACTCCAGCGCCTCGATGTGCAGGTTCTTCAGTACCTTCTGGAAGACCGGGTCATCGGACAACAGGCAGGCCAGCAACACCAGCTGGCTGTGGCCACCACGGCAATAGAACAGGCGGCGCAAGCGGTCGTCGCCAGTGCGTCGAACCCGGCTCTCGATGTCTGCCTGAAGCTTGGCGGCCGCCTCGGCGTCGAACTGCGAGTTGCGATACAAGCTCGCCAACGCTTCACCGCTCAGCTTCTCTTCGGCAGTGATCTCCTGCCGCTGGTTGAAGCGGCGCTGATGCTCCTGGAACAGCGTCTCGATGCGCTCGTTGCGGCCCGAGTAGTAGGCAAAGACGTGCGAGGGCAACAGCTGCCGGTTCTTGAGCAAGTAGCCCTGAGTCTCGGCCTTGCCGTCCACCCAGACGAAGGGCCGCTTCTGCTTGGCGGTGTCAGCCTGCAGCTTCACGGTGTGGCCGCGGATCTCGTACTCCAGGGTGTAGTCAATCGCCGCATCGCGATCCAGGTCCACGTCGCGGAAGATGGTGATCAGCGCTTCGATCAGGTTCGACTTGCCCACCCCGTTCTGCCCGATCAGTGCATGGCTGCGGATGACCTTTGGCGACGAGTCTGGGGGCGCGCCCGGCGCGGGTTCCAACTGCGTCGCGAAGTCGATCACCACACCGCGCAGATTACGGAACTGCGGAATGGCCAGGTGCCGCAACTGCATGGTCAGGCCTTGGCGGTTTCGACGGTGGGCTTCTCACGCACCTGCGCCGGCTTGGGCTCGGCGATCCAGCCGTGCGCCACCTCGGTCTTCAGCTGGGCATAGAACGCGTCAATCTCGCCGCCAAAGCGTTGCCACAAGTCGCGCGCCGCCATCTCACCTTCGTGGCGTGCCAGGATCGTGGCCAGCGGTGCCTGGGCTTTCACGTCGGGCGCTGTGGCCAAGCGCAGTGGGGCGATGAGCTCGGTTTGCGGGGCCTTCACGGCGGTGTCCTCGTCTTGTTTGATGGCGATGCCAGTTAGGGAGGCGACCGCGCTAACTGCATATCTTCCTGCTGTTCGCACGGCCTCTTGCAGATGGCTTTCAAGCTCATCGCATAGCCGCATCAGTTCGGCAACTGTGGCAACGATGCGCCGTTGCTCGGCCAGACTCGGAAGCAGCACTTCTAGTTTGAGCACCTCGTCTCGACCAATGCCAGGGATCGCAATGCCGAACTTCTGGCTCTGAAAGTGTTGTTCAGCGGCATCTATGCAAATGGAGAGATAGCTGCGGTCGACCCCTCGTAGCGCACGTACAGCCATGAGCTGCCGACTTATTGCCAACTCTGGAATGTCACAGATGGCTGTCTTCCCTACTCCGGATCCCTTGACTGTTATCAGAATGTCGCCTTGGACAGCTACAGCACGACGCTCCTTCGTCCATTTGTTCGGCAATGGCTTTCCATCCTTGAACTCGGCCGGACCAGTTATGTAGGGGACGCCTTCGCGCGCTGTGTTGTACTCGTCGGGTGCAAGGTGCTGTCCAGAAACTAGCTTCGCGACACAGCCCAGAGCGACCCTTAGCCGTCCGTTCTCATCAACGGGCTCTGGCAGCGTTTGAACTTCGCGCATCTCACGAGATGAAAGCTCCGCCAGTTGATCGGATCTTGATTGCTCAAGAAGGCTCGAAGGATCATCGTCCTCAGTCAGACGCGTAGACAAGTGGCCGTTTGCCGCAAGCGCTAGGGCCATGCGGCGCACTTCCTGGACGTCGCCAGGCTCGGTGAGCAACTGCCGCAGATTGGATTGCAGGCGCTGCCAGCCCATATGCAGCTCGTGTGGACTTTGGGCGCTAGCGATAGCTTGCAAGGTTGTCCGCCGCAGAGCGCTCTGCAGCTTGCGATGGGCTTGCTGCTGTTTCTCCAGCTGATCGCACAAGGCCATCAGCTCGCCGACTTTGGTGACGATGCGGACTTGTTCTTCAACCGGAGGACAAGGAACGGCAAGCGCGCGGGCAGTACTCGTCGATAGTTCAACCTGCTGGGTTGTTCCCGAGACGAGTGAGTCGGGGTGGGCGGGATGGATCCGGGCCTGTACCCATGGGGATGCAATCACACACCAGACGTACCGGGGAAGGCTACTCGCAAGGCGTATGACGGTTACGTGCGAGTCTGCAACTGTCTGGCCCGTCGCGACATCTTCAACGATCGCTACTCGTCCAGCAGTACCAGTCCCTGTCGAATTCCAGAGCAAGTCGCCATCGCGCAGAAAGCGCTCCTTGCCATAAGCATCTATTGAGTCGTCGTCGATAGATCGCGCCGGTGCCATATCGAAGCCCGACCACTGGATGCACTTCTGCGATACCACTGAGACCTTGCCACGCTCGGCGTACCTGGGCCCCTTGCCCCGCTGGATGTACAGTGCCAATTGCTCAAGTCGGACCCACTTCCAGTGGGATGGGATCGCAAAGGGTGAGGTGCTGAGCGGAGGATGGTGTCGTGTCGACCTCAGTTCAAGGTCAACTTCGTAAGACGCGCGATCCGAGGCTACTTTGGCAAGGGTCTCGTCAACGGGAGTGTCGGTCTCATCTCGCGCGGCAAGACCGCCCGAAATGGCAAGCTGTAGCACCAACTCTCGCAAACGAGAAACGCCGTCGGGCGCACTGGCAATGTGGCCGAACTCCGCCAGAAACTGCTGCCCGTCCATCACTCGTCCTGGCCTGCGAAGTGGTGTGCAAGTGCCGCGCCAAGCTCGCTCTTCAGGCGGTTCTCGGTCTCTTCAATCTGACCCAGCAGCGTCTTGTACTTGTCCAACAGCACGTCGGGGTCGTGACTCTCCTCCTCGGGCGCATTGGGGTTCTTGAGGTCCAGGTTGTAGATCGGCCAGTACAGCCGGTCCCCCGCCGCTTGAGCATCGCGAGCCTGTAGACGCAAAGTGTCGGCCTGAGCACGCAGCGCGTCGATCTCGGTCTCCACCGGCTGGCGTTGCTTAGCATCGAACACGCCCTTGATGGATTCGCGCTGGTCGCGGACGCGGTTTTCCAGCGCGCTAGCCTGGTTGCCCAGCTGCTCAGCACGATCCCAATGCGGCTTGGCGGCAGCTTCTGCCTGTTCGCGCTTCGCCTTGAAGTCCACCTTCCAGGCGAACTCGTTCTCTACCCGGTCGGCAAAGTCGTTGGCCTCACTGCCCCACCAGTCCTGCTCTGCCTTGAACTCCTCGAAGCGAATGGGCTTGGTCTTGCTGTAGCTCTTGTAGCCCGGCGGGTACGGATGCTCGTAGTACCAGATGGTGTCGGTGTGAAAGTGCTCGGTGCCATCGTCCCCCGTGGTGCCCTTGGTGAAGAAGAGCAGGTTGGTCTTGATGGTGGTGTACGGGGCGAACACACCCTTGGGCAGGCGAACGATGGTGTGCAGTTTGCAGTCGCGAAGCAGAAGCTTCTTCAGCGTTGCCTTTATGCCGTCACCGAAGAGAAATCCGTCGGGCAGCACCACGGCAGCGCGGCCGTTCTCCTTCAGCAGCTTCTTGACGATCAGCGCCATGAACATGTCGGCGGTCTCGCGCGTCCGCAGGTCGGCCGGGTAGTCGCCGCCCACGCCGTCATCTTCGTAGCCGCCGAAGGGCGGATTGGTGATGATGCAGTCCACCTTGTCGTTGGCGCTCCACTCATTCCAGCCTACGCCCAGGGTGTTGCGGTGCTCGATCTGGCTGGGCACGTCGATGCCGTGCAGCAGCATGTTGGTGGTGCACAGCAGGTGTGGCAGCTGCTTCTTCTCGATGCCGCGAATCAGGCCCTCGATGGCAGCCCTATCGGCGGCGCTCGACTTAGCCGTCAGTTGGTTGCGCAGGTGGTCGATGGCTGCGGTCAGGAAGCCCCCCGTGCCGCAGGCCGGATCCATCACGGTCTCGCGCTTGGCGAGACTCGGATTCAGCCGGTCAGCCATGAACTGGGTGATGGCACGTGGGGTGTAGAACTCGCCAGCATTGCCGGCACCACGCAAGTCGTTCAGCAATTGCTCGTACACGTCGCCGAGGCTGGCGCGCGTCTTGAAGTCGTGGAAGTTGATGGCTTCTTCCAGCTTCTCGATAACGGCCAGCAGCTGCGTGCCGGACTTCATGTGGTTGTTGGCGTCCTCGAATACGCTTCGGATCACCTTGTGCTGCGCGCTGGCGTTGGCGTCTAGGTCCTTCAGGGTGGGGAACAGCTCGTTGTTGACGAAGCTGATGATGGCGCTGCCGGCAATCTGCGGCTTCTTCTTCCCGTCAGGCCCAGCCACATAGGCGGCCCAGTTGCGCCAGCGCATGGCCTCCGGCAACGGCGACTTGTACTTCGGGTTGTCGTCTTCCCACTCTTCCTCGCGCTGGTCGAAGACCTTGAGGAAAAGCATCCAGGTAAGCTGACCCAGGCGCTGCGCGTCGCCGTCGACGCCGTCGTCCTTGCGCATGATGTCCTGGATGGACTTGATGGTGCTGCTGAGGTTCATCTCGTTGTTCTCGGATCAAGCCGCCCGCCACCGGGTCAGGCCTGCTTCTTGTCGTTCTCTTCGTAGAGGGCTTGTTCCAGGGCGTGCACGGCCTGGGTGAATTGGTCGACGCCGCCAAAGATGCCGCGCCGGATCTGCGTCTTGCTGCCGAACTGGTCGAAGGGCGGCAGCTCCAGCACCTTGGCGTCCTCGATGTTCTGCACACCGTGATCGGCGAACTTGTCGAGCAAGGCTTCCAGCACCGCTCGGGCCTGGTCGCCGTACTTGCCAAACACGTCGCGCTTCTTGACGTTGTTGGCGCGCTCGCGTCTGGTCAGTGGCTTCTGGTCGAAGGCGACGTGAGCCACGAGGTCAAACGCGTCCAGCTCGGCACCGTTAGGCACGGCCTGCTGCAAGACCTCCAACGGCACGCCATGGTCCGCCAGTTCTTCAAGGACCGCTTGCTTTCGCTCGGCGCTGTTCCAGCGGCGCAGGAAGTCGGTCATGTTGCCGAACTCGGCCTGGAGCGCCTTCTTGATGTCGTCCTTCAGCAGGACCCGGTAGTCCTCGGTGATCAGCTTGCCGTCGGCATCAAGGTACTGTGACCGCTCGACGGCGACGCGCACGTTGACATCGTCGATGACGTACTTGACGCGGCCCTCACCACTGCCGCCCGTCGTCAGACCGGGCGGCGTCACGTCACCGCCCGTTGTGCCAGGGCCTGGCCCGGGGGATGGCGGATCCGGCTCGCCAGTGCCAGGCGGCAATTCCGGCGGCACCACTGGATCGTCCTCCTTGGGCTCGTAGATCACCACGGGCTCGCCGTCGAAGTCCGGATCGGCGAACAGGCGCGTGGCGCCCTTGAAGTCCATGATGGTGAAGTACAGCTTCTGGTAGTCCTCGCGCAGGCGGGTGCCACGGCCGATGATCTGCTTGAACTCGGTCATCGAGTTGATGTTCTGGTCTAGCACGATCAGCTTGCATGTCTTGGCGTCCACTCCCGTGGTCAGCAGCTTCGACGTGGTCGCGATGACGGGGTACGGCTCGTCGTTGTCGATGAAGTAGGACAGCTGGGCCTTGCCCTCGTTGTCATCGCCGGTGATGCGCATGACGTAACGCCGGTTGCTGGCGGCGGCAGGGATGATCTTGACCAGCTCCTGGCGCATGCGCTCGGCATGGTCCTGGTCGTCGCAGAACACGATGGTCTTGGCCATTGGATCTGTGGCCTTGAGGTACTCCCACACCTTGCGCGCCACCAGCCGGGTGCGCTTCTCCAGCACCAGGTTGCGGTCGAAGTCCTTGGTGGTGTACTGCCGCTGCTCCACCTCCTGCCCGAGCTTGTCGACCTTGCCCTTCTCTGGCGTGTAGCCCACGGCATCGACGTCGGTCGCGATGCGGATCACCTTGTAGGGCGCGAGGAAGCCGTCCTCGATGCCCTGCTTCAGCGAGTAGGTGTAGACCGGATCGCCGAAGTAGGTGAGGTTGCTGACCTCCTTGGTCTCCTTCGGGGTGGCGGTCAGTCCAAGGTGGGTGGCAGCGCTGAAGTAGTCCAGCACGTCACGCCAGGCCGAGTCATCTGCCGCGCTGCCACGGTGGCACTCGTCGATGACGACCAGGTCAAAGAAGTCGGCGGGGAACTGCCGGTAGATCTGCTTCCACTCTTCGCGCCCGGTCACGGCCTGGTACAGCGCCAGGTAGACCTCGTAGTTCTTCTTGACTTCGCGGTTGGTGACCTTGTGCATCACCTCGCCGAAAGGGGCGAAGTCTTGCTGCATCGTCTGGTCGACCAGGATGTTCCGGTCGGCCAGGAACAGGATCCGCTTCTTGGCCTTGGCCTTCCACAGCCGCCAGATGATCTGGAATGCGGTGTAGGTCTTACCCGTGCCAGTGGCCATGACCAGCAGCACGCGTTGCTGCCCCTTGGCAATGGCCTCGATGGCACGGTTGATGGCGACACGCTGGTAGTACCTGGGCTCCCGGCCGCTGCCATCCGTGTAGAAGGGCTGTTCGACGAGCGCCACAGCCGTCGGCTCGGTCAAGCCCTTCCACTGCTGGAAGAGCGCCCACAACTCGGCGTGCGTCGGAAAGGCGCCCAGGGGGACTTCACGCTCCGTTGGTGAAGTGAGACCCGTTCGGTCGTGCAGCAAGAGCGCGGTCCCGTTGCTGCTGATCGCGAAGGGGGCGTCGAGCATCTCAGCATAGGCCAGCGCTTGCTGCATCCCGTGCCCCACCGGAAACCGGGCCTGCTTCGCCTCAACGACGGCGAGCGGAACATTCGGCCGGGCGTAGAGGACATAGTCCGCGCGCTTGGGCCCGCCCTTGGCGTCCGGGTTGCGCACACGCGCGGCCAGCTTGCCGCGCACCATCACCCGCCCGTCGGTAAGGCTGACCTCCTCCCGGAACTGCGCCTGCTGCCATCCAGCGGCCTGGATGGCGGGCGTGATGAACTTGGTACAGATGTCCCGTTCACTGAGGTCGTGCTTGTCCACGAAGTGACTCCCGAAGACCAGCGGCGGCGGCGTGGTGAGTCAGGTCCGTCACGGGCGTGCGCGGTCCGATCCTCAACACGAATCCCGCTCGCACGTTGGCACGCGCTAGCGAATGTCGATGTTCAAAGGCTCCTATGGTCCGGGACGAACTTGGCTTGCAGGGCCGGTGACCGGGCGGTTAGCACCGCACTTGATGATCCCGGCCAGCGCACTGTCTGTCGCCCAGAACTCCCCACCCTCCAGTTTATCTGGGCTACCGAGTTCGCCCCAGGATGGTGATGGCAGGCGGAAGGAAGTCGGGGCGGCATGCGGAACGTCGACGCACCTGAGGGCACGGATGCGGTTCCTCAACTTCTTCAGGACCGACATGATCCCCAGCCGACCGATGGCCATGGAGCTGAATCCGCCGTACTGCGTCATTCACGCGTGGTCCACGCAACTGACCGTGGGCAACGAGCTTTGGACTTTCGAAATGAGCGTCAAGGGCGACCTGGACTGCCACCTCACCGTCCAAAGGCATCAGTCCGAGAGCGCCAGGGGCCCGTGGAAAAGCCTCTGGGTCTGGCCGAGCCTCACCGTGCTGGCGGAGAACGCCCGCGACGCCATGGCCGAGTTCGGTATCCCCGCCGCCGTCATCGATTTCATCTACGTGGCTCTGCCCAGCTTCGCGGCCGACTTCGAGCTGAAGTACATGACCGACAAGTGGGACCACGTCGAGGAGGACCTCATCATGCTGCCCCACGAAGACGACGAGGAGTAATGGCGTTGACGTGGGCGGGGCCGGTCAGTAGATCGGCCTTTTTTTTGATGGACAGCGATCTGGAATCGCGAACTCAAAAGACCGGAACATCCATCGACACCGAGTCCCTCATGGTCGCCATCAACCACCCATGAGGGATTTCTATGACTCTGCCAGCGAACGTTTCCATCCACTTCAAGCCCCCGGTCATCCCGGGACATCACTGCGTGCTGCTGTCCACCCGGCTGCGCGCCGGAGTGCGCGCTCCGGCCTCTATCCGCGATTGGACCGGACACTTCATCCTCTGGTGCAGTGCGGACGCATCTGATGCCACTGCTGCATGCGTGGCGCTTGCCGCGTCCTGCAATCGTGCCCCCGACGAGATTGGCTCCTACATCGAGACCGACATCTCCGTCATCGAGCCGACTGGGGTACTGCGCTGCGTTCGGCCTGACGACTCGACTCGACCGATTACCCCGGAACTCTGGGCCGCCTGGACCGGCATGGCCAAGAACTTCTCGCGGGCGTTCTTCATGAAGTGACGAACACCGGGTAGCGGTAAGTGCCACAGGGGCTGAGATTCGTTCTCAGCCCCTTTTTTTCTTGCAGATCCGGCGGCACGAGTGCGCAGTGGAAATCGATCGTTGATCGACCCGGAACATCGCACCGCGTCAGGTCCCACATGGTTACCGCAACCTCCTGTCAAGGAAACCATGAACTCGATTGACCGCCCCAGCTTTGAAGCAGCCACCAAGCGTCAGCACATGAAATCGCTGACCTTCTGCGTCTTCCCCTGCGACCCGCAAGCGTCCAGCGCGCTTTTGCATGAGCGCGAAGTTCCGGGCATTTATCGCGTCTGCATTCCGGCCTTCGTGCCTCTCGCCATGGCCGTCTTTGGCGCCATGGCCGCCTTCTATCTGGACGTGCCCCTCGAAGACGCCGACCAGTACGACTTCCTGTTCGAGGACGACGCCACGGGCGACATGTTCATCGTCGACGACAACTCGCCGACGCCAGACGACGGCATGCTGACCCTGCTGGTCATGGCGACCAGCCAGGTCAGAAAGGTGGCTCAGTTGCCCGCCTGAAGCGGGCAAAGTCTTACGGCGACCACCGCCGACCATGCCACGCATGGTCGCCAGCGCCCCTCGGCAGATCATGCCCAGGGGCGCTTTCAATTTCATGGCTAGGGGGCCAGCCCCCACGCGCCGGGCAAGGGCAAGGTCGATGACCCGGCCGACCGGTGTCCCCAACGCTCCTGACGTGCGCGCCGGGTGATCCCCCTCCGGACCGCCGGCCCTGGCCCTATTGCTACCCCCCGGTTTCGCCAACGGGCATCCGTTGCATGCGCCACATGCAACAGCCCTAGAAGGAGCGAACACCGTGCAAGCCACCCGCAAGAACACCACGGCCGCTGGCCGCGACATCTACGCCACCGTCACCAATCAGATCGTGGCCGCCCTGGAGGCCGGCACGCGGCCCTGGGTGCGCCCTTGGACGGCCACCGCGCCGGAAGGCATCGGCCGCCCGCTTCGCAGCACGGGCGAGCCATATCGCGGGATCAACGTGCTGCTGCTCTGGTCTGCCGCGCTGGAGCACGGCTACAGCAGCCGCCGTTGGTACACCTTCAACCAAGCCAAGGCCATCGGCGCGAACGTGCGCCGGGGTGAGCACGGGTCGATGGTGGTGTATGCAGGGCGGATCGAAAGCGCCGACGCCGATGACGACGAGGAACAGGCGTCCACGCCCCGGCGTGCCGGTGCCGCGTTCCTGCGCGCGTACACGGTCTTCAATGCCGACCAGCTCGACGGCCTGACGCTCGACCCGGTGGCGCCAGCGCCCGCTCAGGTCGAACTCGATGCACAGGCAGAGGCCTACGTCGCCGCAACCGGCGCCGTCATCCGCCACGGCGGAAGCCGCGCCTACTACGCGCCTGGCCCGGACATGATCCAACTGCCTGCCCCGTCGGCCTTCCGCAGCGCGGCCGACTACCACGCCACACAGGCCCACGAACTGGTGCACTGGACGGGCCACCCGGCACGACTTCAGCGCGAGTTCGGCCAGCGCTTCGGGGATGACGCCTACGCGGTCGAAGAGCTGGTCGCCGAACTGGGCGCCGCATTCCTGTGCGCCGACCTCGGCATCGCTGCGGAGCCTCGGGAGGACCACGCAGCCTACATCGCCAATTGGCTGTCGGTCCTGAGGTCAGATCGCAAGGCGGTGTTCACCGCTGCCACGCAGGCGCAAAAGGCGGTGGACTACCTCGCAGCGCTGCAGCACCAGGCTGAGCCGGTCGATGCCTGACGCTGTCACCCTGCTGACCTATGCCCCGGCGATTCTGCTGGGCGTCGCGGTGGTCGGCCTGGTCGTCGCCAGCTTCCGCCAGGCTTGGCAGGCCTGGTGGGGCCTTCCGACCTTCGATCAGTATGTGCACCGACATCCTGGAACGTTCCGCGCCGGCCGTTGCCACTGCCACCGCTGCGGCAGCAGCAGAATCAAGCTCATCCCGCTGGACGCCTGGCATCGGCAGCATGCCTGCACCGACTGCGGCACGCTGCTGTTCCGGTCGTGACGGCGCCTGCCGCTACCGCGAAAACTCGATCGGGTAGTGCCTGCCACCCACGGAGTCCAGCAGCGATTCGATGGTCAGGTCCGGGTGACCGCACCACTGCTGCTCAGGTACCTGCGCCAACGCCGCCTGGTAGCTGGCGGCGACATCAGCGGCCTGGCCGTGGCCAGCGCTGCTGTTCAGGTACTGCTGCAGCAGCACCAGCCGGCGCTCGGCACGGATCCACGGCCGGCAGATAGCCTGCTCGGGCTTGAGCCAGCGGA
>Ga0209278_1000662_pt1 | contig 24527 bp, 24 predicted proteins | sample JI81BgreenDNA_FD_187504 | JGI IMG/M metagenome (GOLD analysis project Ga0209278, IMG submission 187504) | Wastewater effluent complex algal communities from Wisconsin, to seasonally profile nutrient transformation and Carbon sequestration -... | ecosystem: Engineered > WWTP > Effluent > Algae... | reverse complement strand
CGGTTGCACTCCCCCACCACCCGCGCCCTGCGCAGTTGGGAGGCGATCCTTGTCGCCGTGGCGATTGCCGTCTTCATCGCCAACAGCTTCCTGTCGCCCTATTTCCTGAATGCGTGGAACCTGTCGGACGCGACCTTCAATTTCACCGAGAAGGCGCTGATCGCCTTTGCCATGGCGATGCTGATCATCGCGGGTGAGATCGACCTGTCGGTCGCCTCGATCATCGCGCTGGCCTCCACGGCGATGGGTCTTGCCATGACCGCGGGGGCAGGGGTCCCGGTGATCGTGGCTGTGGGCATCGCGACGGGCCTGATCTGCGGCGCGGTCAACGGCTTTCTGGTGGCGGGGCTGGGCCTGCCATCCATCGTGGTGACCATCGGCACCATGAGCCTGTTCCGCGGCATCGCCTTCATCGTTCTGGGCGATCAGGCCTTCACCGGCTATCCGCCCGAATTCGCCTATTTCGGACAGGGCTATGTCTGGTGGGTGATCAGCTTCGAACTGGTGCTCTTCGCGATCTGCGCGGTGATCTACTGGGGCCTCCTGCATCGCACCACCTTCGGCCGCGCCGTCTATGCCATCGGCAACAACGCAACCGCCGCGCAATTCTCGGGCATCCGGGTGGCGCGCGTCCGTTTCATCCTGTTCCTGCTGACAGGCCTCATGTCCGGCATCGCCGCGGTCTGCCTGACCTCGCGCCTCGGCTCCACCCGCCCCTCCATCGCCACGGGGTGGGAGTTGGAGGTGGTCACCATGGTCGTCCTTGGCGGGGTGAACATCCTTGGCGGATCCGGCACGATACCGGGGGTCGTTCTGGCGGCAATCATCATGGGGCTGGTGACCTTCGGCTTCGGCCTCTTGAACGTGCCGGGGATCGTGATGTCGATCTTCCTTGGCGCGCTTCTGATCGGCGTCATCGCCCTGCCACGCCTGCTGCGGAGGAAATGATGGAGAAATACGCCTTCAAGATGCATCTGAACCCCGGAATGGCCGAGGAATACCGCCGCCGCCACGATGCGATCTGGCCCGAACTGGTGGCCCTGCTGAAGGAGGCTGGCGTGCAGGACTATTCCATCCATCTGGATCCGGAGACGGACACCCTCTTCGGCGTTCTCTGGCGTCGCCATGATCACGGCATGGACGCCCTTCCCGCCCATCCCGTGATGCAGCGCTGGTGGGCGCATATGGCCGACATCATGCGGACCAAGCCCGACAACGAACCCGTGGCCGTGCCGCTGGTTCCGATGTTCCACATGGCATGAGCGCGCAGGTGAAGACCGTCGCCGTCATTGACATCGGCAAGACCAACACAAAGCTCGCGTTGGTAAATCTGTTGCGGGGCGAGGAGGTGGCGGTCGAAACCGCGCCGAACCGTGTGCTGCAGGGGCCGCCATGGCCACATTTCGACACGGGCGCACAATGGGCCTTCCTGTCGGCGGCCATGGGTCGGCTGGCCACCGCCCACCGCATCGATGCCATAGCCGTCACCACACACGGGGCCTGCGCGGCCTTCCTTGCCGCCGATGGCACCCTTGCCGCCCCGGTGATGGATTACGAATTCACTGGACCGGAAAAGACACGGGCCGAATATGACCGCATCCGCCCACCCTTTGCCGAAACCGGCAGCCCGGCGCTGCCGATGGGGCTGAACCTCGGGGCGCAGATCCACCACGCGCTGACCGCGGATCCGGGACTTGCCGCGCGGACGGCCCATGTCGTCACATGGCCGCAATACTGGGGCTTCCGCCTGACCGGGCAGGTGGCCTGCGACCTGTCCTCGCTGGGCTGTCACACCGACCTTTGGAACCCGGTTCAGGGGTGCTGGTCGTCGCTTCCTGCCGCTCTCGGCCTTACCGGCAAGATGGCCCCGCCCCGCCGCCCGGATGAGGTTCTGGGCACCCTTTCCCCCGCGCTTCAGGCGGAATGGGGCGTCGGTCCGGTCCCCGTCGCCGTCGGCATTCACGATTCCAACGCCTCGCTCCTGCCGCATCTGCGGGGCAGGGCCGCGCCCTTCGCCGTCGTCTCCACCGGGACATGGGTCATCTGCATGGCCATCGGGGGCAAACCCGTGACGCTTGACCCCGCCCGCGACACGCTGATCAACGTGGATGCGCGTGGCCTGCCCGTCCCCTCGGCCCGCTTCATGGGCGGGCGCGAGCATGACCTGATCCGCGCCGGCAGCACCGCGCCCGGAACCCCGTCCGATGCCGCCGCCGTGCTGGACAGGGGGGTGATGCTTCTGCCTGCTGTCGTGCCCGAAAGCGGCCCTTTTGCAGGCCGCAGCCACCTCTGGACGGCCGCCCCGCAGGGAGAGGGCGAAACCGCCGTGGCGCTGGGCCATTACCTCGCACTGATGACGTCGGAATGCCTTGGTCTGATCGGTGCCGATGGCCCCATCCTTGTCGAGGGGCCCTTCTCGGCCAATCCGTGGTTCCTTGCCATGCTGGCCTCGGCCTGCGGGCGTGACGTGATCCCCTCGCGCGCAAGGACGGGCACCGCCCTTGGCGCGGCGCTGCTCTTCTCTCCCGCCGCGCCGACCACCGCGCCCGATACCGTCACCCGGCCCGACCCCCGCCTCGCCGCCCATGCGCGGGTCTGGCGGCAGGCCGTGGCGGCCTGACCCGTCATCGCATCTGTCGGCCACGATCCATCTGCGCGCCTGTCCGAATCCAGACAGGGTAAGCCGCAACCAAGGTCGCTGATGATCCGGTTTTCGGCCATCGGACCACGACCTGCCCAAAGGCCGCCGCCATGCGCAACGGGGTTCATGCGCAGGCTCCCGTATCCCCCAGCCGCGTCAGGACCGGACCGTGTTCCCCATCACGACACGGAAAGGCACGATGTCGGTCGCTGAAACATCCTTTTCCAGCAGCGCCAGCGCAACGCGCGTGCCGACCTCGTCCAATGGCACCTCGATCGTCGTGAGTCTGGTCTGTATCGCATGTCGCAGCGATGTGCCGTTGAACCCGATGACCGAGGTCCGGCGCGGCACGTCCACCCCGGCGGCCACCAAGGCACGCAGGCCACCGATGGCCATGGCGTCGTTCAGGAAATGAATGGCCTCCGGCAGGGCCGATCCTTGCAGCAGGGAGGCCGTAAGCATCTGCCCCGATGCGGCGTCCCGTTGCAGGGCATCATCCGCCACGATGAGGCAGCTTCCGCCGGCTTGCGTCATGCGCGCGTGAAACCCCTCCATCCGGCGCGCGGCACACAGGTCCCGGTCCAGTTGGGCCCCGATGAAAACGGCTTCCCGCAATCCGGCAGACAGGAAGATGTCCGCCGCCGCACGCCCCGCCGCGACATGGGAGAGGCCGACTGTGGCATCAAGGTCCGGATGATCGCCATCCCAAAGCTGGACACAGCGCACGCCGCTTTGCCGCAAAAGATGCGCCGTTCCCGCAGTGCGCTCCAACCCCCCGGTCAGGATCAGCCCGGCCGGTTTCAATGACAGCATGGTCCGAACCAGCCGCGCCTCGTTCTGCGCATCGAAGAAGGTCTCGCCGATGAAACTCGCCAGCCCGCGCGGAACCAGCACGGCATTGATCCCGGCAAGAACCCCGGAATAGACCATGTCCCCTATGGACGGGATCAGCACGCCCACGATCTGGCTGTTTTGCGATGACAAGGCCCCTGCCAGGCCATTGGGCACATAACCAAGCTCATCCGCCACACGGATCACCCGTTCCCGCGTTGCCGCGCTGATCCGCCCGGTGCCGCGCAGCACCTTGGATACCGTCATGGGGCTTACCCCCGCCGCCGCGGCGACGTTCACGATCGTAGGTGCGCGACCGGTCGATGGGGGTTGACTTGGGTGCATGTTATCGTTACCAATTTGGGTTAACGATAACCCACGGGAGGAGTCCTTCGCAAGAAGGAAGTGGGTTTTCGCGTCAGGGAGGAATGAATGCCATCTGTCATCCGACGGCTCTGGTCGGCTATCGATCTTGTCCTCGTCGTCTTGATGGGGGCGATGATCGCCATCGTTTTCGCCAATGTCGTGATGCGCTACGGGTTTTCCTCCGGCATCCGTCAATCTGTAGAACTGGCGCGCCTTGGCTTTGTCTGGATCGTGCTCTTGGGGTCCGTCGTCGCCTTGAGGCGGGATGAACATCTTGCGCTGACCGAATTCTCCGAACGTTATTTCCCGCGGGCGGTTCCGTTCCTGCGTCGCCTTTGCTGGCTTGTCGTCATTCTTTGCATGGTCATGTTCTTCATCGGATCGTGGCATCAGACGGCTGCGAATTGGTCCAACTTCTCGCAGGTCACGGGCCTTCCATCGGCGCTCTTCTATCTGGCGGGCGTTATTTCTGCCCTGCTGATGGGCTTGGTTGCGGTGGCCCGCTTCCTTGATCCAACCCCCTTCGCAAATCGGCAGGAGCATGACGCATGACCCTCCTGCTGTTTCTGGCCGTCCTGTTCTTCGGCATCCTGATCGGCCTGCCCATCGCCTTCGCGCTGCTGCTGGCCTCCATCGCCCTGATGATCCAGCTCGACACGTTCAGCTCCGACATCCTTGCGCAGGGGCTGGTCAACGGGGTGGACAGTTTTCCCCTTCTTGCCATTCCCTTCTTCCTCGTCGCGGGCGAGGTGATGTCGCGCGGCGGCTTGTCGACCAAGATCGTCAATCTGGCCATGACGCTGGTCGGCCACCGGCGTGGCGGTCTGGGCTATGTCGCCATCATCACTTCCATCGTGCTGGCCGGGCTGTCGGGATCTGCCGTGGCGGATGCGGCGGCGCTGGTGTCGATCCTGTATCCGATGATGCGCAAGGCGGGCTATCCCGAAGGGCGCAGCCTTGGCCTGCTGGCATCGGGCGGGATCATCGCGCCCATCATTCCACCCTCCCTTCCGCTGATCCTGATCGGCGTCGCGGGCAACATCTCCATTGGCAAGCTGTTCATGGCCGGCATCGCGCCGGGGTTAATGATGGGCCTGACGCTGATGGTGGTCTGGCGCTATCTGATGCGCAACGAAGAGATCGAGACGCTGCCGCGTGCCAGCGGGGCCGAGCGTTGGGCAGCCCTGAAAGACGGGTTCTGGGCGCTTCTCCTTCCGGTCATCATCATCGGCGGCATCCGGTCCGGTGCCTTCACCCCGACCGAGGCCGCGGTCGTCGCGGCAGTCTATGCCATCATCATCTCAACTCTCGTCTATCGGTCGCTGACCTTGGCGCTGATGTATGACGTGCTGCTTTCCGCCGCCCGCTCGACGGCCATGGTCATGTTCCTTGTCGGTGCGGCGATGGTGGCGTCCTGGCTGATCACGGTGGCGCAACTGCCGCAGCAATTGGGCGTGCTTCTGGAACCGCTGATCGACAACCCGCGCCTGCTCATGCTTGTCATCATGATCATCGTCTTCGCGGTCGGTATGGTGATGGACCTTGCGCCGACCATTCTGATCCTTGTGCCGCTGTTCATGCCCATCACCGCGATGGCCGGTATCGACCCGGTCTATTTCGGCCTGATGTTCGTGCTGAACTGTTCCATCGGCTTGCTGACGCCCCCGGTCGGAACCGTTCTGAACGTGATCTGCGGCGTCGCCAAGGTCAACATGAGCACTGCCGTTAAAGGGGTTAACCCGTTTGTTGGGGCCTACACCTTGCTGATGGGCCTCTTCATCCTGTTTCCGGAACTCATCACCATTCCCGCCGAGATCCTTGGCGGCTCTGCAAGATAAAGGGAGGACTGACTATGAATCTGTTCAAAACACTCGGCCTGGCTTCGGCTTTTGCTCTTGCCGCTGTGGCGGCGCAGGCGCAGACGGAGTTGAAGCTTGCTCATGCGGCACCAGAAACGGACCTGCAGCAAACGCTGTCGCTGTTCTTCAAGGAGCAGGTTGAGGCGCGCACCAACGGCTCCGTCACCGTCGCCGTTTTCCCGCAGGGCCAGCTTGGCAACGATGCGGCGATGATCGACGGCGCGCGGTCGGGGATCATCGACATCGCGATGTCGGGCCTGAACAACTTCACCGGACTGGTGCCGCAGGCGGGCGCGTTCGAACTGCCCTTCATGTTCCCCAGCCGTGACACCGCCTATGCGGTGCTGGATGGCGAGATCGGGCAGGGCATCGCAGGGGAATTCACCCAGCACGGGCTGAAGGTTCTGGGCTTCCCGGAAAACGGCTATCGCAACATGACCAACAATCGCGGGCCGATCCGTGTGCCTGCCGATGTGTCGGGTCTGAACATGCGGGTCAACAACTCCAAGGCGCTGAACGAAATGTTCGCCCTGCTTGGCGCCAACCCGACCCAACTTCCGGTGGCCGAGCTTTACACCGCGCTGGAAACCGGCGTGGTCGATGCGCAGGACCATCCCATCGGAATCGTGCTCTCCTTCAAGTTCAACGAGGTGCAGCAGTACCTCAGCCTGACGCAGCACGCCTATTCCGCATTGGCGCTGGTGATGAACGATGCCAAGTTCAACAGCCTCACCGCGGATGAGCAGAAGGTCATCGCCGAAGTCGCCGCCGAGGCCGTGGCCATGCAGCGCAAGGCCGTGCAGGAAAAGGAAGCCGGCATGATCGAAGAGTTGAAGGCAGCCGGAATGGAAGTGAACACCGACGTCGATGCCGCCGCCTTCCAAGCTGCGGTCAAGCCGGTCTGGGATAGCTACATCGCCGAACAGGGTGATGCCGTGGTCAACGCCATCCTGGCCGCTCAGCAATAAGCTAATTCAGACATTGGCGAAAACCGGGGGGGGGGCGGATCACCGCCCCCTCTCTTTTCATGGCAGGCATCAAAGGCTGGACTGGCGCAGGATCAGATCGGGAGAGATGATGATCCGGGCGGGCTCACTCCGTTTTCCATCCAGCAAGTCGCCGATCAGGGCGACGACGCGACTGCCTATGTCGCGTGGATGCGGGTCTATGGTCGTCAGGGGCGGCACCGAAACACCGGCGATCTCGTAATCGCCGAAGCCCGCGATGGAAATGCGATCCGGCACCGCAACCCCCCGCCTCTGGCATTCCGTAAGCGCACCAAAGGCCGAAAGGTCCGACACGCAGATCACCGCCTCCGTATCGGGCAGCTCTTCCAGAAGGCGCGCCATCGCATCGGCCCCTTCCCGCATTGAGATCGGGGGCGGCCCCGCGGCGACAAGGCGCGAAGCATCAAGCCCATGTGCCGCCATCGCCGAAACAAATCCGGCCCGACGGTCCGCACCGCGCGTGTCGCGGCTGGCATCGCCCCCGATGAAGGCAATCCGTGTCAGGCCCCTGCCGACGAAATGATCAACCATGCCCCGAACGGCCTGCGCGTTGGAAAAGCCCACGACATGGTCGATCGGCGTCTCCGGCAGATCCCATGTCTCGATCACCGGAATCCCGGCATTCTCCAGCATGCGCCGCGCGCGCGGGGTGTGGTTGCCGCCAGTCACGACAATCGCTTCGGGCCGCCTGCGCAGCAGCTGTTCGATGAGCCGCTCTTCCTCGGCCATGTCGTAATCGGTGGTGCCCAGCAGGATCTGCAATCCGCGTGGTTTCAGCCCATCCGACAGCGCGCGCACGGTATCGGCGAAGTTGGCGTTGTTGATCGACGGGATCGTGACCGCGACGAAATCCGTTCTCTGGGATCGCAGGTTCGATGCCGTGCTGTCGAACACATAGCCAAGCGCATCTGCGGCCTTCAGGATCGCTTCACGCGTTGCCCCGCTTATGGAGCTGTCTGACTTGAACGCCCGGCTCACGGTCATGGGCGACACCCCCGCAAGCCGGGCAACATCTGTCATGGTCGGGGCTTTGCGGGGCGGGATCATGCGGTCATGGTAACGATACCGGACACATGTTTCCAGCCCCGCCCGGCAGGACCGTCAGCGCCATCTCAGGCAAGTTCGTGGTCGTGCGCCGTGGTGATATGGTGATGGATGCGCCCTGTGAAGAACCGCGCCAGCACCGCTTCGGTCGCTGCCTTCCCTTCGCTGCGGGCCGGGCTTGCAAGGGCGCGGTCCACGGCGGCAAGGTCGGGATAGCTGATGGCAAGGATCAGCGGGTATTCCGGCGCGCCGTCATCCCTGCTTTCGGCAAAGCAGACACGCACCGCAAGGGCACCAGGAAAGGCTTTCCACTTCGGCAGGATTTCGGTCAGCACCGCCTGACGGAAGGCCTCGGTCTGGCCGTCATGGACCTTGCCTTCGAACAGGGCATAGCGGGTGATCATGCAAATTGCTCCTTTTGCGGACCCTTGAAGAATTCCATCAGCGCCGCCTGATCCTCGCCGCCCAGACCTGCCGCGGTCAGCATGCGGTGGATCTCTGCGCAAAGCGCGGTCAGCGGCATGGCGGTATGGGTCAGGCGGGCCAGATCGGCCGCGCCGTTCAGATCTTTGACCATGTTGTCGATGCGGCCCGTCCGGCGGTAATCGCGGGCGGCAAAGCGTGGCATGTATTCCTGCAGGATCGCACTGTCGGCGCGGCCGCCCTTTAGCGCCTTGGGGATCATCGCGGCATCGACACCCGCCGCTTCGGCCAGCGCCGTCGCCTCGGCCACGGCCAGAAAGCCCAGCCCGCACAGCACCTGATTGATCAGTTTCGTCGTCTGCCCCGCGCCGGGCCCTCCCATGCGGGTCTGGTTGCTGGCCACCTTGGCCAGCACCGACTGCGCCTCGGCCACATCCGCCTCCGTCCCGCCCTGCATCAGGGTCAATTCTCCCAGGGCGGCCTTCGGAATGCCGCCCGACAGCGGACTGTCCACCCAGCGCAGGCCCCTCTCCACCGCCTCGGCCGCAAGCGCCTTCGTCGCTTCCGGATCGATGGAGGACATGTCGATCACCAGCGTGCCGGATGCAGCCCCCTCCGCCACGCCGCCCGGCCCAAAGACCGCCGCGCGCACGATGCGGGGGGCGTTCAGCGATAGGATCACCGCCTGCGCCGCCTGCGCCGCCGCCGCCGCGGACCCTGCCGCCTTGGCACCCTGCGCCACCAGCGCCGCCACCTTCTCCGCATCCAGATCGAACACCACTAGCGGCGTCCCGGTCTGAACCAGACGTGCGCCTATGGCCCCGCCCATTGCCCCTGCACCGATCAGTGCGACGGTTCCGGTCATGCTGTCTCTCCCTTGATATCTACAAGGATGGCATCCACCAGGGCCGCCAGCGGCGCGGCGACATCCAATGTCAAAGCCTCATCCGGTCCGGGCGGCTCAAGCGTGGCGAACTGGCTGTCCAGCAAAGTGGTCGGCATGTAATGCCCCGTCCGTGCCGCCATGCGCGCCGCGATGATGTCGCGGCTGCCCGCCAGATGGACAAAGCGCACGTCCCCTCCCGCCCCTCCACGGATGCGGTCGCGATAGGCGCGACGCAGCGCCGAGCAGCCGACGATGACCGGGGCACCCTCCTTCAGCACCCGCGCCACATGGTCCAGCCAGGGCCAGCGATCCACATCGGTCAGCGGAATGCCCGCGCGCATCTTCGCGACATTTGCAGCAGGGTGCAGGTCATCGCCATCGCGATACGGAATGCCAAGGCTCTGCCCCAGCGCCGCGCCGACGCTCGACTTGCCGCAGCCCGAAACGCCCATGATCACGATCCGATGCGTCATAGCGATGCCGTGATGCCCCCGTCCACATAGAGGATATGACCGTTCACGAAGCTGGCAGCATCCGACGCAAGGAAGATGCAGGCCCCCTGCAACTCCTCGACCTTGCCCCAGCGTCCGGCAGGGGTGCGTTTTTCCAGCCAGGCAGAAAACGCCGGATCGGCCACCAGCGCTGCATTCAGCGGCGTGTCGAAATAGCCGGGCGCAATCGCGTTGCAGTTCAGCCCATGCTTGGCCCAGTCGGTCGCCATGCCCTTTGTCAGGTTGCCTACCGCGCCTTTCGTGGCCGTGTAGGGCGCGATGGAAGGGCGGGCGAGGGCCGTCTGCACGCTGGCGATGTTGATGATCTTGCCCCGCCCCCGCGCGATCATGTGCCGCGCCACCGCCTGACCGACATGGAAAACGCTGGCGATATTCGTCTGAAGCAACCGTTCGAAGGCTTCGGGCGGGAATTCCTCAAGCGGCGCGCGGTGCTGCATCCCCGCATTGTTCACGAGTATGTCGATCGGGTTCCCCGCCGCCTCGAACCCGTCCACCGCCGCGCGCACGGCGGCGTGGTCGGTCGCATCGAATGCCAGCATCTGCGCGCCGGGGATCAGGGCGGCCGCCGCCGAAAGCTTGGCCATATCGCGGCCGTTCAGCACGACCTGCGCCCCTGCCGCCGCCAAACCTTGGGCCAGCGCAAAGCCGATGCCCTGCGACGATCCAGTGATCAGGGCGCGTTTCCCCGCCACATCGAAAAGCGTCAGTGCCACGTTGAAATCTCCTCCACTTCGCTCTCGACAAGCCATGCCTGCGATGTTTATGTTATCGATAACAATCGCTGTCAACCCCGGACGGAAGAGAACATGGACAAGCCCCACATCCTGCAAGTCGGACCTTACCCCGAATGGGATCAGACCCCGATCGACGCCGCTTTCCACGCCCATCGCTATTTCGAGGCGGCGGACAAGGCGGCCTTTCTGGCCGAACACGGGCCGAAGGTGCGCGCCATCGCCACGCGCGGCGAATTGGGTGCCAATGCCGCCATGATCGCCGCCTGCCCGAAGCTGGAGGTGATCAGCGTCTATGGCGTGGGCTTCGACGCTGTCGATCTCGACGCCTGCCGCGCGCGGGGCATCCGCGTGACGAACACGCCGGACGTGCTCACGAATGACGTGGCCGATCTGGGCGTCGCGATGATGCTGGTGCAGTCGCGCGGCATGATCGGCGCGGAAACCTGGGTGCGCGACGGGTCATGGGCTACCAAGGGCCTCTATCCCCTGCAACGCAAGGTCTGGGGTCGCCGCGCCGGTGTGCTGGGCCTTGGCCGTATCGGATACGAGGTCGCGAAACGTCTGGCAGGTTTTGACATGGAGATCGCCTATTCCGACATCGGCCCGAAGGATTTCGCCAAGGGATGGGAGTTCATCGCTGATCCCGTGGCCCTTGCCGCGCGGTCGGATTTCCTCTTCGTGACGCTGGCCGCCTCCGCCGCCACCCGCCACATCGTCGGCGCCAAGGTGATCGAGGCGCTGGGGCCGGAAGGGATGCTGATCAACATCAGCCGCGCGTCGAACATCGACGAAGAAGCCCTGCTCACCGCGCTGGAAACCGGCAAGCTCGGTTCCGCCGCGCTGGATGTGTTCGAGGGGGAGCCAAAGCTCAACCCCCGTTTCCTATCGCTGCCCAATGTCCTGCTGCAACCCCACCATGCCAGCGGCACGGTCGAAACCCGCAAGGCCATGGGCCAGTTGCTGCGCGACAACCTGACCGCGCATTTTGCGGGCAAACCCCTGCCGACCCCGGTGATCTGAGATGCGCGCCATCGTTATCCATGCCGCCCGCGACCTGCGGATCGAAGAATGCGCTTCGGAAACGCCCGGTCCTGGCCAGATCGGCCTGCGCCTTGCCACGGGCGGGGTCTGCGGATCGGACCTGCACTACTACAACCATGGCGGCTTTGGCGCGGTCCGCCTGCGCGAACCCATGATCCTCGGGCATGAGGTTTCGGCCTATGTCGAAACACTCGGCCCCGGCGTCACCGGCTTCACACCCGGCCAACTGGTCGCCGTCTCCCCCTCGCGCCCCTGCGGCGGGTGCCGGTTCTGTCTTGAAGGTCTGCCGAACCACTGCCTGAACATGCGCTTCTACGGATCGGCCATGCCCTTCCCGCATATTCAGGGCGCGTTCCGGGAATTCCTCGTCGCCGATGCCACCCAATGCGTCGATGCCACCGGCCTGACGGCGGGCGAAGCGGCGATGGCCGAGCCCTTGGCCGTAACCCTTCATGCCACCACGCGGGCAGGGGGGATGCTGGGCAAACGGGTGCTGGTCACGGGCTGCGGTCCCATCGGCGTGCTGTCGATCCTTGCCGCAAGGCGGGCAGGCGCGGCAGAGATCGTGGCAACCGACCTTTCGGACTTCACCCTTGCGCTGGCGGCCAAGGCGGGCGCGGATCGCGTCATCAATACCGGGGGCAACCCTGACGAGCTAGCGGCCTATGGTGCCGACAAGGGCTATTTCGACGTTCTTTACGAATGCACGGGTGTTGCGGCCGCGCTTGCGGGTGGTATCGCCGCCCTGCGCCCGCGCGGCGTGATCCTGCAACTTGGCCTTGGGGGCGACATGTCGCTGCCGATGATGGCGATCACGGCCAAGGAACTGGAATTGCGCGGGTCGTTCCGCTTCCACCCCGAATTCGCAGTAGGCGTCGGCCTGATGCAGAAGGGGCTGATCGACGTCAAGCCCCTCATCACCCAGACCGTCCCGTTGTCCGACGCCGAAACCGCCTTCCGGCTGGCGTCGGATCGCAGTCAGGCGATGAAGGCGCAGATATCCTTCGCCGGGTCCTAACCTGCCGATGCACCGATGGCGGCCAGCGCCGCCATCGCCACCTCGATATCCTGATCCCCGCTGCCGGAACCGATGCCGATGCCACCCAGCAAGACCCCGTCCCGCCAGATCGGCAACCCGCCGGGCAGGCCGGTCATCGCCCCGTCGGTCGCGGCGGCAATCGCCGGGCGCACCGCTTCGGCAATCAGATGCGATGCGCGCCCGGTCGAGGCCGCCGTCTGCGCCTTTGCCCGCGCCGAGCGCAGCGACAATACCTTCGCTCCCGTCATCCGAAGGCAGGCCAGATCGACAGCCGAAGGATCGACGATCACGATGCATTGCGGCTGGCCCATCGCCTTGGCCCTCTCCACCGCCGCCGCCAGCATCGTCATCAGGGCCGCATCCGTCAGCCGCGCACTTGCCTCGATCATCTGCATCTGGAACCTTCGGGTTGAGCGATCCTGATGATAACGATAACAAACCTGATGGGAGGGAACCAGCATGTCCTTTTTTCAAATCCACGATCCGGTTTTCGCCAGCTATGTCATGGGGAATGCCCCGGTCAAACGGATCGCCGCCGGATTTGACTGGGTCGAAGGCCCGGTCTGGTGCGGCGACCAGAACTGCCTGCTCTTTTCCGATATCCCCAACAACCGCATCCTGCGCTGGACGGAAGAGGGGCTGACCACCTTCCGCCACCCGTCGAACTATTCCAATGGCCACACGCGTGACCGTCAGGGGCGGCTGATCAGTTGCGAACACGGGACCCGGCGGGTGACACGCACCGAATGGGATGGCAGCATCACGGTCCTCGCCGACAGCTTTCAGGGCAAATCGCTGAACAGCCCCAATGACGTGATCGTCGCAAGCGACGGGGCGATCTGGTTCTCCGATCCGCATTACGGGATCATGACCGATTACGAAGGTTTCAAGGCCGCGCAGGAACTGCCCTGTTCCGTCTACCGCATTGCAACCGACGGCAGCATCGCGGCGATGATCACCGACATGGCCTGTCCCAACGGCCTTGCCTTCAGCCCCGATGAAAGCCGCCTCTATGTCGCGGATACCGGGCGCATGTTCACGGATGATCCACAGCATATCCGCGTCTTCGACATGAAGGATGGCCGCCCGGTCAACGGGCGGCTGTTCCACAAGATCGACACCGGCTGCGCCGACGGAATCCGCTGCGACGCGGACGGCAATCTGTGGTCCTCGGCAGGGGACGGGGTGCATTGCATCGCCCCTGACGGGCGCCTTCTGGGCAAGATCCTTGTCCCCGAAACCGTGTCGAACATCTGCTTCGGCGGGCGGGCGAAGCATCGCCTGTTCATCACCGCGACCACCAGCATCTATTCCATCATTCTGAACCGCAGGGGCGTGCAATGGCCATGACGAAACCCACAATCGGGCTGATCGGCCTTGGCACGATGGGTGCGGCGCTGGCGCTGAACATCGCTGAAAAGGGCTTCGGCATCGCTGTCTGGAACCGGACCACCTCGGTAACAGCGAAGTTCGTGGCACAGGCGGGCAATCTTGCGCAGCAGATCACACCAGCCGAAACGCTGGCCGATTTCGTCGCGGCAATCGCACCACCGCGTGCCGTCATCCTGATGGTTCCGGCGGGGCAGGCCGTCGATGATCAACTCACCGCCCTTGCACCGCTTCTCGGTCCCGATGATCTGGTGATCGATGCCGGAAACGCGAATTTCCACGACACCAACCGACGTGCTGCGTCAGGCCTGCCCTTCCGCTTCATGGGGATCGGCGTCTCTGGCGGCGAAGAGGGCGCACGCCACGGCCCCGCCATCATGGCGGGCGGCGCCGAACTGGATTGGGCCCGCATCGCGCCGGTGCTTCAGGCCATCGCCGCCCGAGCCGAAGACGGCACACCCTGCGCGGCCCATCTCGGCCCCGACGGGGCGGGCCATTTCGTCAAGGCGGTCCACAACGGCATCGAATATGCCGACATGCAGATGATCGCCGAAACCTATGGCGTCATGCGCGACGGCCTTGCCATGCCCGCGCCGGAAATCGGCGCGGCCTTCGCGCGCTGGAATGCAGGCCCGCTGCAATCCTATCTGGTGGAGATTTCCGCCGCAGTGGCTCAGGCCACCGATCCAGTCGGGCAGGGCCCTCTTCTTGACATGATCGTCGACGCCGCGGGGCAAAAGGGAACCGGACGCTGGACCGCGATCGAGGCGCAGACACTCGCCGCGCCGATCCCCGTGATCGAAGCCGCCGTCATGGCCCGCAACGTATCTGCCCAAAGGGCCGAACGCGCGGCAGGCGAACGGGTCTATGGCCCCGCGCCGCAATCGCTGACCGGTATCCTGTCAGTCGATGATCTGGAACAGGCGCTCATCGCAGGAAAGATCCTGTGCTATGCGCAGGGCTTCGCCATGATGACCGCCGCCGCGGCCGAGTTTCGCTGGGCGCTCGACATGCCTGCCATCGCGCGGGTGTGGCGGGCGGGCTGCATCATCCGCTCTGCCATGCTCAACGACATGGCAACGGCACTTGCCGAGGTTCCGGGCCGCAACCTGATCCTGTCCGATTTCTTCGCCGGTCATCTTCGCCACTCCATACCCGCGCTGCGCCGCGTGGTCGCGGCAGGCGCGACGCATGGGCTGGCGCTCCCGGCGCTTGGGGCCGGGCTGGCATGGTTCGACATGATGCGCACCGCACGCGGCACGGCGAACATGATCCAGGGGCAGCGCGATTTCTTCGGTCTGCACGGTTTCGAACGGCTGGATGGCCTGCCACGGCCGCATGGCCCCTGGGCGGCCGCCTAGCCCGTCTCGCCGGGGATCAGGCGCGTGGGCACCACCACCACATCCTGCCCCGCGCCGCCCTTCAGCCGTGACACCAGCGCCTCCGCCGCCGCCTTGCCGATGGCGGTCGTCGGCACCGATGTCGTCGTCAACCGCTTCGGCAGGATCGAGGCCGCCTCCATCCCGCCCCAGCCGGCAATCCCCAGATCCTCCGGCACCCGTACCCCGCGCGACTGGCAATAGGCCATGCCGCCGATCGCCATCTCGTCATTGTGGAAGTAAACCACGTCGAGGTTCGGACTGCGCGTCAGCAGCGTCTCAAGTCCGTAATACCCCGCATAGAAGGCGGGCGAATCCTGCAATATCTCGGCATCCACCAAGGGCTGCCCCGCCCGCGCCAGCGCCGCCCGGAACCCCTCCAGCCGCGCCTGACCCATGATGTCGGCCCGCGCCAGCGCGCCCACATATCCCGCCCGCTTCCGACCCTTGCGCAGCAGGAACTGCGCCATCTCCGCCCCGCAATCGGCATGCGAAAAGCCCACCGACATGTCGATGGGGCTTGTCGTCAGGTCCCAGATCTCCACCACAGGCACCGCCGCATTTCGCAGCAGCTCCACCGTCCCCGGCGTATGCATCCGCCCCGAAAGGATAAGCCCGGCAGGCCGCCAGGCCATAACCTGCCGTAGCCACGCCTCCTCCTCCTCCGGGGCGTGGTTGTTCGCCCCGATGATCAACTGATAGCCCAGCCGCGTCAGCGCCCGGTCCACCCCGTCCAGCACATGTCCGAACAGCCCCGATGTCAGGCGCGGCACGCACATCCCCACCAAGGTGCCCGCCTGATCTGCCCCGAAGGCAGCGGCAAGGCGGTTCGGCACATAGCCCAGCGATTCGGCGATCCGCAGCACCTTGTCGCGCGTTGCATCCGAAAATCCCGACCCGCCGCGCAGCACGCGGCTGACCGTCATCTTGGAAACTCCGGCCTTGCGGGCGATGTCCTCGAGATTGGCTTTCATGCTCTATGTTATCGATAACTTTTTTCTTGACTCAAGGGGCTGAGAGGATGAAGGTAGTCTACGTTACCGGTAAACCTGACACAAGATCTGGCCGGATCAAGGGAGGAAGCTGCGCCATGCAACCCGCAACCGACGGGCTGTTCTTCGACCGCATCGTCAAGTCCTTCGGCGGGACGCAGGCGCTGAAGGGCGTATCGCTCAAGGTCGGCCGGGGCGAGATCGTCGCCCTTCTGGGCGAGAACGGCGCGGGCAAGTCCACCCTCATCAAGGTGCTTGGCGGCATCCACCGCCCCGACGAAGGCGGCGTCTCCATCGACGGCACCCCCTATGCCCATGAGGCGGGCAAGAGCGGTGGCCAGAAAGTCGCCTTCATCCATCAGGATCTCGGCCTGATCGAATGGATGAGCGTGGCCGAAAACATCGCCCTCGCGCTTGGCTACGTCCGCAAGGGCCGGCGCATTGACTGGCCCGCCACCGAGGCCCGCGCCGATACCGCCCTTGCGCTGGTCGAGGCGGAATTCTCCTCCACCGCCCGCGTCTCCAGCCTGACGCGCACGCAGAAATCCCTCGTAGCCATCGCCCGCGCCCTTGCCGCCGACTGCGATTTCCTCGTCCTCGACGAACCCACCGCCAGCCTTCCGGCGGATGAGGTGGAACGTCTCTTCGCCGCGCTCCGCCCCCTCAAGGCGCGTGGCGTGGGGATGATCTACGTCTCCCACCGCCTCGACGAGATCTTCCGCATTGCCGATCGCGTCGCTGTCCTGCGGGACGGGCAGATGGTCGGCATGCGCCCCATTGAACACACCACGCCCGAAGAACTGGTCAACCTCATCGTCGGCCGCAAGGCGCGCGAGATCGAACGCCCCGCCGTGCTGGACGGCCCCGCCATCCTCACCGTCGAAGGCATGGCCACCGCCGCCGTCGGCCCCGTCAGCTTCGAAATCCGGCGCGGCGAACTCCTCGGCCTCGCCGGTCTGCGCGGGGCCGGGCACGAAGATATCGGCCGCGCCCTCTTCGGTGCCATGCCCCATGCGGGCCGCGTCCTGCTCGACGGCAGGTCGCCCGATCTCCGCACCGCCCAGACCGCCATGCGCTCCGGCATCGGCCTCGTCGCCCGCGACCGCGTCGGCGAAAGCGTCGCCCCCGGCATGGCCATCCGCGAGAATGCCTTCCTCAACCCCTCCGCCACCGGGCGCGGTATCCTCTCGCTCCTCTCCCCCGTTCGGGAAGAGGCCATGGCCCATGCCATCGGCCGCCGGGTGGGCCTCTCGCCCAACGATCCCACCCTGCCGATCGAGGCACTGTCGGGCGGCAACCAGCAGAAGGTCGTCATGGGCCGCTGGCTCGACAGCGGCCGCCGTCTGCTCATCACCGAAGACCCGACCGCAGGCGTCGACGTGGGGGCAAAGGCGGAAATCTACCACCTCCTCTATCAGGCGCTCGCTTCCGGGATGGGGGTCCTCGTCGTCTCCACCGATTTCGAGGAAATCGCCAATATCTGCCACCGCGCCATCGTCTTCAGCCGGGGCCTCCCCGTCGCCGAACTCGCAGGCGTCGACCTCTCCACCGAATCGCTCATCCAGGCCGCCTCGGCCAGCGATGCCGCCTGAGGATTGCCATGCCCGGAATTGAATCCAACGCCGTCGAACCCACCAAGGATGAATTGCGCGGCCTTCCGCCCCTGAAGAAGGCGGCGCGTCTCCTGCCCACCTACGGGCTGGTGATCCTGATGCTGGGCCTGATCGTGACCTTCTCGATCCTTCTGCCCAACACCTTTCCCACGGTGCTGAACCTGCGCTCCATCCTCTCGGACAAGGCGATCATCGCGCTGCTCTCGCTGGCCGCCATGATTCCCATGGTCGCGGGCCGGATCGACCTGACCGTGGGCTATGGCATCGTGCTGTGGCACATCCTCGCCATCAGCCTGCAGACGACGATGGGCCTGCCATGGCCCGTGGCCGTGGCCATCGTCCTGATCCTCGGCACGGTGACCGGCATCCTGAACGGCATCCTCGTCGAGGTCGCACGCATCGACAGCTTCATCGCCACCCTTGGCACCGGTACCATCCTTTACGCGCTGGCGCTCTGGCACACGGGCGGGCGGCAGATGGTGGGCACGCTGCCCGATGCCTTCTACGCCATCAACGGTACTTTCGTCTTCGGCCTGCCCATCACGGCCTTCTACGTCCTCGCCATCACGCTGATCCTCTGGATCGTGCTCGATTACACCCCACTTGGCCGCTACCTCTATGCCATCGGCGCCAACCAGCGCGCGGCGGAACTGAACGGCATCCCCACCCGCAAATTCGTCATCGGTGCCTTCCTGACCTCGGGCCTGCTGACGGCGGTCGCGGGCGTCCTGCTCGCCTCGAAACTCCGCATCGGGCAGGCTTCCGTCGGTCTAGAATTCCTCTTGCCCGCCCTCGTCGGTGCCTTCCTCGGATCGACCACGATCAAGCCGGGCCGCGTCAACGTCTGGGGCACCATCGTCGGCGTCATGATCCTCGCCGTCGGCATCTCGGGGATCCAGCAATTCGGCGGCAGCTTCTGGGTAGAGCCCATGTTCAACGGCGCCACGCTTCTCATCGCCATCGGCATCGCCGGATACGCACAGCGCCGCAAAGGCGCGAAATCGAAGTGACCATAGTTTCCAGGGAGGGAAAACAATGCTGAAACGGACTCTTCTGAACGGGCTTCTGGCCGGAACCATCCTCGCGGCGATGGGCCTGCCCGCCCTCGCGCAACAGGCCTTCGACGGCCCCACCACGGGCCCCAAGGCCGCCGAGGGCAAGACCATCGTCGTCCTCGCTGGCGATCTCAAGAATGGCGGCATCCTTGGCGTCACCAACGGGATCGAGGAAGCCGCCGCCAAGATCGGCTGGACGGTCAAGGTCCTCGACGGCGCGGGCTCGGTGCAAAGCCGCTCGGGCGCGGTGGGTCAGGCGCTGGCCCTGAACCCCGACGGCATCGTGATCAACGGCTTTGACGCCGCCGAACAGCAGACCGCGCTCGAAGGCGTGACGGCGGCGGGCATCCCGATGGTGTCTTGGCACTCCGGCCCCAAGATCGGCTGCGACGCACCGGGCGGCATCTTCGCCAACGTTTCCACGGACGCGATGACGGTGTCGGATGTGGCGGCGAAATGGGCCATCGACGATGCGGGCGGCAAGCCCGGCGTGGTGATCTTCACCGACTCGACCTATCAGATCGCCATCGACAAGGCCGACCGGATGAAGGCCGCGATCGAGGCGGCGGGCGGCACGGTGCTGGAATATGTCGACACCCCGATCGCCGAAACCTCCACCCGCATGGGGCCGCTGACCACCACGCTCCTGCAGAAATACGGCGCAAGCTGGACGCATTCTCTGGCGATCAACGACCTCTACTTCGACTTCATGGGCCCGTCGCTGGCCGCCGCCGGGATCGACGGTCGCGGCGCGCCCAAGGCCGGGTCGGCCGGTGACGGCTCCGAGGCCGCTTTCCAGCGCATCCGCTCCGGCCAGTATCAGGCCGTCACCGTGGCCGAACCGCTGAACCTGCAGGGCTGGCAACTGGTGGACGAACTGAACCGCGCCGTGCAGGGCGAGGCCTGCTCCGGCTACATCACCGCCCCCGCACTGGTGACCGAGGAAGCCCTCGCCGGAACCGAAGGCAATGCCTTCGATCCCGACAACGGCTATCGCGAAGCCTACGCCGCGATCTGGGGCAAGTAAGCCCGAACCGAAAGGGCAGGGGGCCGGGGCGGATCATCGCCCCGGCCCCTCTGCTTTCCGGGGCAGCGCACAGCCGCCCGATCCGCGGATCAGCCCGCAAAGATCCGCCGCAGTCGCTCGGTATCCAGCGCCCGCACGATCTTCCCCTCCGGCTTCACCGTCTTCACATCCTCCCCCGCGACCATGGCATTCACTACCGCCTCCTCCACCGCCTCCACAGCGGCCAGATAAAGCGGGTCCAGATGCTCCGGGTTCAGCGCCTCACGCCCCTGCACCACCGGCCCCTCCTGCGGCATCAGCCCCGGATTGGCCACGGACAGCGCAAGGAAGATGTCCCCAGAACTGTTCCCCCCGGGCGTGCCCCCCCGCCCGATCCCCAGCGCCGCCCGCTTGGCGATCTGCCGCAGCGACAGCCCCGACAGGGGCGCATCCGTGGCCAGCACCACGATGATCGACCCGCTCTCCTTGTCGCGCAGCCGATCCTCCGGCATCAACTCCCCCACCGGGCGGCCAAGGATGCGCAGCCATGGCCGCTGCCCGTGATTGGCCTGCACCAGCGCCCCCATCGTCCAGCCCGTCCCGCCGATCTCCACCACCCGCGACGCGGTGCCCGTCCCGCCCTTGAACTCATAGCAGATCATCCCGTTCCCGCCGCCGGACGATCCCTCCTCCACCGGCCCGCCCGTCGCCGCGCGCAGGGCCGCGATGGCATGCTCCGGCGTCACATGCAGCGCGTTGATGTCGTTCAGCAACCCGTCATAGGTCTCGGCCACAACCGGCATCGCCCATGCATGCCCGTCACGGAAATGGCTCTCATAGGTCTCGATCATCCAGCGCGTCACGCCATGATGCACCGCTCCGATCCCATGCGTGTTGGTGATGCAGACGGGCCCGATGAAATAGCCCGCATCGTCAATCCAATGCGTCCCTGTCATCTCGCCATTCCCGTTCAGCGCATAGTGCCCGGCCCAGACTGGCACGGGTCGCCCCGCATCCTCGCGCGGCAGGATCGCCGTCACCCCCGTCCGCATCTTCCGCGCCGGGTCCGTCAGGGTGCAGAACCCCACCCGCACCCCCGGTACATCGGTGATCGCATTCCACCGTCCCGGTGTTCCGGGAAAGGGAAGGCCAAGATCGCGGGCGCGCGGGCGGGACATGCGGCATACTCCTCTGTCGTGCATCCCCGACTCTGCGCATCGCGCCCCCGAAGGCAAGCCGCCGCCTCATGCCTGCCATGCAGAAAGCGCATCCCTCTCTGCGTTGAATAATAAGCACGCTTACTATATGCATCACTTATGAAAGACGACACCCCCATCCCCGACATCGCCCGTCTCCCGCGCCTCCTGCGCGACGCCTCGCGCGGCCTGTCCCGCCGGTTCGAGGCACGGACCCGTGACCGCGGCCTCTCCACCACGCAATGGCGCCTTCTCGGCCTCGTGCTGGCCGATGGCCCCATGACGCAGGCCGCCCTCGCCGACCGTCTGGATGTGGAACCGATCTCCGTCTCCCGCCTGATCGACCGGATGGAGACAGCAGGCTGGGTGCAGCGCATCCCCCACCCCGAGGATCGCCGCGCCCGGCTCATCATCGCGACGGACACGGCCCGCGACGCCGCCGCCCCCGTCCGCCGCATCGTGCAGGACATCGCCGCCGAGGCGTTGTCCAACCTGACCGAAGAAGAAACCGGCATCCTGCTCAAGGCGCTGGTTTGCATCACCCGGACACTCGAACAGGGCCCGCAGGACACTGATCCGCAGGTCGCCGGCCCGAAGGAAAACGATCATGAGTGACATTCCCGAACTCCCCGCCGAACCTGCCCCCGCCACGGCCACCCCGGCTCGGCAAGGGGCACCGCGCCCGCGCGCCCGCGTCCTCGCCCTGATGCTCTCGGTCCCGCTGCTCGCCATGCTGGGGGCGGGGGCCTACTGGTTCACGGGCGGTGCCACCGAGAGCACCGAAAACGCCGCCCTGCATCAGGCCCGCATCCCCGTTGCCTCGGCCATCGGCGGGCGCGTGGTCAGGGTGGGTGTGCATGACATGCAACCCGTCAAAGCGGGCGATCTGCTCTTCCAGGTCGATCCCGAACCCTACCGCCTCGCGCTGGCCTCTGCCGAAACCGCCGTCGCGCAGGCCCGGATGCGTGTCGAACAACTCAAGGCCGATTACCGTCAGGCCCTCGCGGCCGAGGCGCAGGCGCGCGAGAATGCCGATTACCTGCAAAAGGACCTCGACCGTCAGGCCGCCCTGTCCCGTCGCGGCGTGGTGACCGACACCACGCTGGACAGCGCCCGCCACCTCGCCGCGCAGGCCGCCGATCAGGCCCGCCTCGCCGCGCTCGCGGTCGAGGCCGCGACGGCGGCGCTCGGTGGTTCCGTCGATCAACCGACCGACGATCATCCCACCGTCCGTGCGGCCCTCGTCGCGCTGGATCAGGCCCGCTACAACCTTTCGGTCACCACTGTCACCGCCCCCACCGATGGCGTGGTCTATCAGGCCGCCTCCTTCAAGGAAGGCGCAATGGTCGCCGCCGGCCAATCCGTCTTCGCCCTCGTCGAAAGCGGCGATGTCTGGATCGAAGCGAACTTCAAGGAAACCCAGCTTGCCGACATCGCCGTGGGCCAGCCCGCCGAGATCGATTTCGACATGGCCCCCGGCCATAGCTTCTCTGGCACGGTCGAGGCGATCGGCGCGGGCACCGGCGCGGAATTCTCCCTCCTGCCCGCCCAGAACGCCACCGGCAACTGGGTCAAGGTCACCCAGCGCGTCCCCGTCCGCATCCGCCTGGACGATCCTGCACAGGTGGCGGACCTCGCCTCGGGCATAAGCGCCTCGGTCACCGTCCAGACGGGCGACGCCGCGCCACCCCTCTCCGCGCAGGCCGGGAACTGAGAGGGGCCATGCCATGCAGTCCCCAGCCCCCGCCGCCGACCTGCCCGGTGCCCGTCAGCGCGGCCTGATCACCGTCTCCATAATGCTGGCCACGGTGATGCAGGTCCTCGACACCACCATCGCCAACGTAGCCCTGCCCTCCATGACCGCCGATCTCGGCGCCTCGCAGGACACGATCAACTGGGTCCTCACCAGCTACATCGTCGCCGCCGCCATCGTCACGCCGATGACCGGCTGGCTGGCCGACCGCTTCGGCAAGCGCGAGGTTTTCCTCGCTTCCATCGCGGGCTTCGTCACACTCTCGCTCGCCTGCGGACTGGCATGGAGCCTGCCCTCCATGGTCGCCTTCCGCCTGATGCAGGGCCTCTTCGGTGCGGCGATCGTGCCGCTGTCGCAGACCTTCCTCCTCGACATCAACCCGCGCGAAAAGGCCGGCCAGGCCATGGCGATGTGGGGTGCCGGCATCATGGTCGGGCCGATCATCGGCCCCACGTTGGGCGGCTGGCTGACCGACAGCTATGACTGGCGCTGGGTCTTCCTCATCAACCTGCCCGTGGGCATCCTCGCCATGCTGGGTTGCCTCGCCTACCTGCCGCGCAGCCCCCGCCGCGCCCGCAGCTTCGACATGACGGGCTTCGCCATGCTCGTCCTCGCCATCGGCAGCCTGCAACTCGCCCTCGACCGCGGCGGCGAGGTGGACTGGTTCAGCGCGGCCGAGATCTGGGTCTACGCCCTCCTGTCCCTCACCGGCTTCTGGATGTTCGCCATCCATATCCTGCACGTCGACAAACCCTTCCTCGACCCGCGCATCTTCGCCGACCGCAACTTCGCCACCGGCCTCCTCTTCGCCTTCATCACCGGGATCGTCCTTCTGGCCAGCCTTGCCCTGCTGCCGCCCATGCTGGGCCGCATCCTCGGCTATCCGGTCGTCACCACCGGGCTCGTCATGGCACCGCGCGGCGTGGGCACGATGATCTCCATGCTGCTCGTCGGTCGCCTGATGCGCGTCGTCGACCCGCGCAAGCTGGTCGTGGCGGGCCTCTCCCTCACCACCCTTTCCCTGTGGGAGATGACGGGCTTCTCCCCGCAGATGGACATGCTGCCCATCATCCGCTCGGGCGTGGTGCAGGGCCTCGGCCTCGGCCTCGTCTTCGTGCCGCTCTCGACGCTGGCCTTCTCGACCCTCGCGCCGCAGTTCCGCGCCGATGCGACCAGCCTCTTCAGCCTTGTCCGCAACATCGGCTCTTCCGTCGGCATCTCGGTCGTCACCCTGATGCTCACCCGGAACATCCAGATCAACCACGCCGAACTCGCCGCGGGCCTGACCCCCTACAACGCCACCCTCCGCGCCACCGTTCCGCTGGCCGCTTCCGGGCAGGCCACGGCGCTGTCGCAACTCGACGCGCTGGTGAACCAGCAGGCGGCTATGATCGGCTATGTCGACGACTTCAAGCTGATGATGTGGGTCACCCTCGTGGCGATCCCGCTTGTCTTCCTGCTCCGCCGACCCGCGCCCGCCCCCTGACCCTCAGGCCGAGGGGCGTTTCAGCGCGGGCCCCCGCATCTCCACCCAGCGGAAGGCAAGCACGATCAGCCCCGCCAGCGCCAGATAGGCCACCGCCAGCAACAGCAGCGGCTCATAGACGATGAACGTATCCTGCCGCACCCGGCTTGCCACGGCATAGATCTCCACCACCGTGATGGTGGCGACCAGAGGCGTCGCCTTCATCTGCAACACCGTCTCGCCGCCCAGCGTCGGCAGAACCGCCCGCACCGCCTGCGGCAGCCAGATCCGCCACA
>Ga0209278_1000661_pt1 | contig 24537 bp, 24 predicted proteins | sample JI81BgreenDNA_FD_187504 | JGI IMG/M metagenome (GOLD analysis project Ga0209278, IMG submission 187504) | Wastewater effluent complex algal communities from Wisconsin, to seasonally profile nutrient transformation and Carbon sequestration -... | ecosystem: Engineered > WWTP > Effluent > Algae... | reverse complement strand
CCGCCGCAGCCCCAGCATCCCGCGCGGCGGCCCCGGCACCTCCGGCAGCTTCGGTGGTCTCACCCAGTTCGTTGTTCAGGGCATCAGCTGAAGCAGCCGCATCCGCCAGCGCGGTCTCGGCCTCGGTCCCTGTTCCGTTCACTGCATCCTTCAGCGCCTGCCAGCTGGCGAGCGGCCGACCGGCGGCGTCAGCCAGCATCCCTGCCGCTTCGCGATAGCCATCTGCCCGTGCGCGGGCGTCGTCGGCCATGGCACCGAGCCCGAGATCGGGCGGCTCGAGGTAGGTCCGCGACAGCGCTGCCGAGAAGGCATCGGCGGCGGCGGCACCTGCAGCGGTCGCGGCGCCCTCGAAGGGGTTGCCGATGCGGCCGAGTTCCACCGGGTCGAGGATGCCGATCCGCACGCCACCTTCGCCTGTCGCCCATTCCGGCAGCAAGGCCAGCGCCGCGTTCAGGGTCTCGATGAAGCTGTTGATGCGCGTTACGACGCCGTTCAGCATCGCCTCGACGCCCGAGATCAGCCCATTCGCGGCCTGGAAGGCGAAGTCGCCGATGGCACCGGGCAGACTGCCCCAGATCGCCACCGCTGCGTCATAGGCCCCCTGGAAGATCGCCGCCGTCCGGTCGCCGAAGCGGACGACGCCTGCGATGGTGCCTTCCAGGGCCGAGAGGCCCGCCGCCTTCAGCCCCTCCCATCCGGCCGCCATCTGCGCGAGGGCCGCGTCCAGCGCCAGGCCGATGCGCGACCAGACTTCGCGGGCCAGATCGCCGAGCAGGCGAAATGCCTCGCCCACGCCGCCGACCCGGGCCACCAGCTGCGAGAACTGATAGACCAGCTCGCCCGCGCCGACGATCAGCGCCCCGATACCGGTGCGGATCAACGCGCCGCGCAGGAAGACCAGCGCGGTGGCAAGGCCCCGAACCGAAAGGGCGGCGGCGGCCATTCCCGCGACCCAGCGCCCGGCCATGACGGCGGCGAAGGTGGCGGCATAGGACGCCAGCCTTCCAAGGTTGCCGATCAGCGTGTCGACGGCCGAGCGCAGGATGCCGCCATCCGAGGCCAGCGCGACGAAGGCCTTGGCCAGCGCCTCGATGGTCGGGGCCACTGCGACCGCGATGCGGTTCCGGAGACCATCGAACACGAGGGATACCGTGCCCAGCGCCAGTTGCGTGCGGCGGAGTGCCTCCAGCGCATCACTGTCCAGCACCGCCCCGAGATCGGAGGCCTGCTCGCCAAGCCGGGCCATTTCCGCGCCGCCGTTGCGCAGCAGCGGTAGCAGGCGTGTGGCGTCCGATGCCATCGCCTCCAGATAAAAGGTCATTTCCTGCTGGCTCAGGCCTGCCCGCTCCAATGTGTCGACGTAGAGCTGCAGCGCCTCGGGGCCGGAGAGGCGCGCGAACTGGTCTGCGGTAACGCCCACGCGCGGGGCCACGTTCTCGAAGAAATCCGCCATCGGCCCGCCGCCGGTCTGCAGGAAATCCCCGACCCGGTCGTTCACGTCCTTCAGGATGTCGGCCAGCTTCTCCTGCTCGATGCCGACCGTCCGGGCCCCAGCTGACCAGCGTTGCAGCGCCTCGGGCGTCGCATTGGCGACCTGCGCGAACTGCCGGATCTGTGCGGCACTCTCGGCCGTGGACCGGACGATCAGGCCGAGCGAGGCAGTCGCCGCCGCAGCTGCAGCCCCGAGGGCGAGGCCCGCGCGACGCCCAAAGGCGGCCAGCCGGGTGTTCGCCAGTTCCATTTCGCGCGACAGGCGGCCGAGGCCCTTCGCCCCGGCCTCGCCGACGCCCTCCAGTTCGGCACGCACGCGACGTCCGCCCTCGGCCACGAGGCGGACGGAGACCTTCTTTTCAGCCATTCCGGCGTCCTTCCATCTGCTCGTTGAGTTTGCGCACCATCACTGCCTCGATCTCGGGCAGCAGCTCGGCGGTGATCAGGGGCGCAATGCCCAGCGCCTGCGCCAATGACAGCGCCGCGCCCATGTCCCATCCGATGACGGCCCCCGGCGCGACGCGCAGCTGGCCGCCGAGGCGCTGGGTCAGGTCCCAGACCTGCCAGCCCTCGACGGTTTGCGGCCGGTTCAGTCTTGCGGGGCAGTCGGGGCAGGGGCCTGCGCAGGCCGCGCAGTAGCCGTCGCCCCCGCCGAAGGACCAGTCGGCGAGGGCGCGGAGGCGTTTTTTTCCTGATCCAGCATCAGGCCGCGGGCGACATATTCCGCCTGGAAGGCTTCGAAGACCGGCCAGATGTCGAGAAGGGCGTCGATCCCGGCCGGGCTGACGGGCATGAGGTTGCCTGCCTCGTCGCCGACGCCTTCCCAATCTAGGACCGCGCGGCGCGCGACAGCCTTGGCCATCGCGAGGGCCATGTCCTCTTGGCTTGACGCCTCCGACAGGTTGTCGATGGCCGGGTCGGCGCGCGCCGAGACCATCAGCGCGGTGGTCAGGGGGGCCACCAGAACGCGCAGTCCAGGCAGCAGGTCCAGCCATTCGGGCCGGTTCGACAGGTTCAGGCGGATCATGGTCAGTATCCTGTAACGGTGTTGACGAGGACGGCGGTGCACATGCGGGCGGGGCTGGTGGCGCGGGCGGCCTGCCAGTCGAAACTGGCCTGGATGCCCTGCGGCCCCGGGATCTCGATCCGCGGGACGGGCAGGTAGACGGCATGGGCGGTGAAGGTGAAGCTGGCATTGGCCCCGAGGCTGTAGGCGAACTCCAACTCGCAGGGTGTGCCGTCGATGGCTTGTGTCACCAGCGCCGAGTCCGCGAAGCGCACCTCGATCCGGCCGGTGAGCGCCGCCATGCCCGGGTCGGCGCCCTCGATCTTGCCGTCGTTGCGGATGGTCTCGATCCGGTCGAGACCGTTGGCGTAGGTGATCTCGGCCGAGACGACGTTGCCCAGGGCGGTGCCGTTCCGCTTCACCACCCCGTTGAAATGGCCGAAGCGCTGCAGGCCCAGCGCGGTCGGCGTGCCCGCGGCTGTGGTGGCAGCGATGGCCTCGCCCTGCGCGATGAGCCGGGCGGTCGCGGTCAGCAGCCCCGACCGGCTCATCTGCCACGACAACTGGTCCATCACGCAACCAGCGTACATCGCGAACCGCGGCACCTCGGGCATCGCTACTTCGATGGCCATGGAGGGCAGCGTCCAGTTCCCCGACTGGAAGGTGTGGGTCTTGGGCGTGGTCCCCGTCGTGGTCGGGGCGCCGAAAGCCGCCTTCAGCCAGAAGCCGAAGGCCTCCACATCGATCGGCACCACCACCTCGCCATCGGCGGTGACGGCGTCCTTGATCGGGGCCAGGGGATCACGGCCGTATCCGAGCAGTTCCGAATTCAGCAGCGGCTGTTCCGCGCCGAGCGTGGTGCGGGCGAAGGGCATCAGCCGATAGCCGCTGGCGGGCGGGGTGCCGTAAACCGTCTCGAACGCAAGCGCCATCTGCGCCCGCGCGCCGTGTGCGCGTGCCATTGGGGTCTCCTATGGATGTGGTGGTGTCAGGCCAGGGGGCCGGTCGTGGTGTAGTGCAGGACGACGGTGATCACCGCCGCCTTCAGGGCCGCGGCGCCCTCGACCGGCAGGTCGACCGAGGCCGGGGCTTCCGGTTCGATCCAGTCGCAGAGGCCGCCGAGCGTCCTGTCCGCCTCCAGCGCCGCGCCGATGGCTGCGATCAGGTCATCGAAAGCACCGGCCCGGCCGGTGCCCGCCGAGACGACGACCTCCAGTTCCGCCCGGTGCTGGTAGTGGTAGCGCAGGGGCGAGAGCGTCACCTCCGGCTCGCCCGGCTGGCCGTCGCGCAGGATGATCAGACCGGCAGTTGGGATCCGTTCGGGCAGGACCTCGTCGCGCAGGGTGAGGGCGGCAAGCGGCTGCAACCGCGCGTGCAGCGCGGCGAGGACGGTTTCGCGGGTGGTGGGCATTTTTCTTTAGCTGGCGGACAGTAGGGTGATGGGAGGCCAGACCTGTGCAGGTCTTTCTTTATGAAGGCATCAGCGGCTATGCTTTGCCCTGAAGTTGATAAGCGGAGCACAGGCATGGGCGTAGCCAGGACAATTCGCCAAGGCAATCTCGGCAAGCGGGCGCTAAGGCTGGCGGAGAAAGACGGCAAATTCTATGGGCTTGCCGATGGCAAGGTTTGCGTCGAGGGCACCGATGCGGATCGCGTCTGGCTGCAACTGCACGACGAAGCTGGCAAATCTGATCCGAAGTACTTCGGCTACCCGGGCGCCCGAAGCCGCTTCCTGAAGTTCTTCCCGAACGGTTTTCATTCAGAGGGCTATGCCGCCCAGGAGCGGGACTACAAGCTGGCCGCAAAGAATAAGCTGGATGCGACTGCCCCCCTTGAAATGGCGATAACCGGTTCAGGATTTGGCGAAGCGATCTTGTCGGTTTATCGTGCGACAAACATGCTTTCACCCTTCGAAAAGACGCGGTTGCAGGACGTATTTCGAGGCCCGAGTTCCGATGCCGTCATTCGGGCGGCCGCGGAATTCACCGAGAATGCGGACAAGAATAGCCTTGGCCGACTGGAAGCGGCCCTCAAGCCCCATGATTGCGCCAAGTGGACGGTTGTGACCTACCTGCCGTACCTCTGGCGCCCCGATAGACATATGTTTCTCAAGCCCGAGGTCACAAAAGACTTTGCTGCACGAGTGGGCCATCCCTTCGCGTACAACTACGAGGCGCGCCTGAACATTGATGTCTATGCCAGCCTGCTGGACCTTGTGGATCGAACCAATCGCGAACTATCTGATCTGGAGCCGCGAGACCGTATCGATATTCAGAGTTTCATTTGGGTAGTTGGAGACTATCAGGAAGATCGCGACGGCACCTACACCTGACGCCACCCCGCCACAATCCGCCCCGGCACCTCGTCGATAGCCCGCTCGGCATCCCGCGCCAGATCCAGTCGCTTGCGCAGCTTGACCTGCGGCACGAGGAGAAAGATCGGCACGGTGGTTAGCCCGCGTCCGGTCTTCGCCCGTGACGCCACAGCGCGCCCCTTGCTGTTCAACCGCCCCTCGGCCACCAGCAAGCTCGGGCCCCGGCGCCGATAGATGAAGCGCAGGCGCAGTCCCGTGCGGCGTTCCCATTCGCCGGGGCTGATGCGGCCACCGCGGGTGGATTTACCCGCGGCCGGAGTGGGGATGGCCAGCCAGAACCCGTTGCGTGACCGGATCAGCGGCCCGGTGTCATGCGCGCCGACGATGACAGGGGCGTTGGACCAGACCAGCGCCGCAGCATTCAGGCTTTCGCCGCCCTTGGGATAGGTGGCGAGCCGGATCGAGTTGCCGAGCCGGGTGCCGAGGCCCGCGCCAGTGATCTGGCCCCGCCAGGCAGATTTGAGGCCCGCGCCCGCCTCGCGCATGGCGATGGTGACGGCCTTTTCCCCGGCAGCGATTTCCGCCTGCATCATCGCGAGGATGTCAGGATCGATGGTGAGCTTCAGTTTCATCGGATCACGCCGGGCGCAGATCGAGCGTCCAGATCAGCCGTTCGCGGTCGCGCAGCGGTTCCCCCTGGATGACATGGCTGTCCGCGCCGATGACGATCACATCACCCGGGCGCGGGGCGGGCAGGTCGGCGACGCGCACATCCACCACCGTCGTGTCGCTGACGAAGCGGCCCGCTCCGAAGTCGGTGACGCGGTCGGGCGCGCGGCGGATGATGCGGATCGGGCGTTCCTCGGAGGTGGTGGCCGAGATCCAGAGGGCCGGGGCCGCCATGTCAGCCTGGGTGAAGATGCGGTCCATGGCGGCGGCGAAGACGGACATGAGTAGGCCCGTCAGTTCGAGCTGTGGACCCGGACAGCGAGCCGCGGCCGCTTGTTCACCGGCAGGATCGAGGCCTCGGTCATCACGTCGATCCAGCGGCCCTTCTCGTCGAGATGCTGGCGGGCGTAGAGCGGTAGGCCGATGGTGTTGGCGGTTTCCAAGAGGTTCGCCGGGCCGCCATAGGTGGTGAAGGTGTCCATCGTGCCCAGGGGGAAGGCGATCCCTTCGTTCGCGGGGACCAGCCGTTCGGTGGCCTTGGTCGAGAGAGTCACCGTGCCGGAATACTCCTCGAACAGGATCCCGGCGAAGGGGAAGTTGCGGCGGACATCCTCGCGCAGGGGCTGCGCGCCGGTCGAGGCGTAGAACTTGTAGGCCTCCTCGGTCTTCGGGTGCGCGATCAGCTTGTCGAAGAACTCGCGGCTGACCAGCGCATGGACCGAGGTCATGGCTTCGCCCAGCAGATTGTCCTCGATGGCCCGCAGCACCTCTCGGACTTTGCCTTGCACGTTGGTGCCAGCCGTGCCGAGAACGAAGTCCACCGAGATCTGCGCCAGGCCGAATTCGGTGAAGTAGTTGTAGAGGGTGGTCCCGGCCCCGTCCTTCACGATGCCGCGCAGCGCGTTCATCTCCATGTATTCCTGGGTCTGGGCATGCTTGCGCCGCATCAGAAGCAGCTTGCGGTTCATCACCTCGACGAGGGGATCGGCCGCATCGAACGCGCCCAGCGCGGGCTGTCCCTGGATATCGGCAGGCAGGACCACGTCGTCATGCGGGATCCACGGCAGGGCGAAGGAGCGCATGGACCGGCCTTCGCGGGTGCCGACTGTGGCTGGGCCGCCGAGGGGGACGGAGGGCAGAAGGCTAAGGACGCCCTCGTATTGCTCGATGATGACCGAGCGCTGGCTGACCCCTTCGAAGCGGAAGAGGCCGATCTGGGCGAGGCGCGTGTAGAGGTTGGGCAGGATGTTGATGGCCTGGGTCATCTCGGCCAGCGAATAGCCGCCAGCGTCGAAGGGATTGCGGACGAGGGTCATGGGGGATGCTCCGGGGGAATGAGGGGGATCAGACGCCGTCGCGGGCGACGATGCCTGCGGCGGCCAGCTGGCCGATCTTGGTGGTGATCTTTGCCCCGTCATCGACGGTGGCGTCGTAGGCGAGGCCCGCGCGCGAGACGATTGCCGGGCCACGGGCCACGACGATGCCGGTGGCGTCCGCGAGGGTTGCGTCCACGGCATAGAGGAGAACGGCCGAGGCAGTCTGCGCGCCATCGGTGCCGCCGCTGGTTGCCAGCTTGAATTTGCCGCTGGCGGTGATGCGGCCGAGGACGGCGCCCACGGGATAGGGCATGCCCGCGAGCAGCGTCACCACCTCGCGGGTGTAGTTCGGGTTGACCTCATATTTGAGGACATCGCCCATGCTGGGCGGTTCCGTCAGGACGGGCATGGTTCAGTCTCCGTGATGTTGGGGAAGGGGGCGCCCGATCTGGGCAATGGGCGCTAGCGCGAGGCGGCGGCCGATTTCTTCGCGGCCGTGACGATGGGGCTTTCCTTCGCCCCGGGTGCCGGAGCGGTGGCGATGATGCCCGCAGCATCGCTTCGCGCGGCAAGATCGGCCAAAACCTTGGCGCGCAGCGCTTCCGGCTTCACGCCTTTGGCGACCGCATCGGCGGCGTCGATCTGCATGCCAAGGCGGGCGGCCTGCGCGCAGACCTGCGCGACCTCGGCCGCCTCGGCGCGGATTGCTTCGGGCGACATCGCGGTCGCTGCCGTCTGCGGCGGTGAGATTGCCGCTGGCGGGGTCGGTTCCGGCGGGGTGCTGGCCGCAGGCTGCGCATGATCTTCGGAGGCGGTGGTCATCATCAGGCCCTTTCCTCTGGGGGTGGTTGTGCCGCGAGGTGCGGCGGCGAAAGCGCGGAAGGCGGTGATGGGATCGGCCACCTCGTCGGCAAGACCGGCGAAGACCGCCGCTTCGCCGCGAAAGACGGCCGCCTCGGTGCCCAGCGCCTGGCTTGTGTCGAGGCGGCGGCCGCGCCCTTCGGCGACGGTTTCGGCGAAGAGCTGGCGGAGGTCTTCCAACTCGCCTGCGATCCGGGTGCGGACGGCCGCTGGCAGGGGCTGATAGGGATTGGCATCGACTTTTCGGGCCCCGGCATGGAGCAGCGTGACGGCGATCCCCTTCTGGTCGAGCGCCCCGCTCATGTCGCTGTGCATGGCCACGACGCCGATGCTGCCGACGGCCCCGGTGCGCGGCAGGATGATCCGGTCGGCCTGGGAGGCCAGCGCATAGGCGGCCGAGAGTGCGTGATCGGCGACGAAGGCATGGACTGGCTTCTGCGTCCGGGCGGCCCGGATGCGGTCGGCGAGATCAAAGGCCCCAGCCACCTCGCCACCGAAGCTGTCTATGTCGAGGGCGATGCCGCGGATCGCAGGATCGGTCAGCGCCGCCTGCAGCTGCGCCGCGATCCCTTCGTAGGAGGTCAGGCCCGAGGATTGCCCGATCCACGCCCCGCGGTGCACCAGCGTGCCCGCGATCTCGATGACCGCGATCCCGTCGACGACTGCGAAGGGCTGACTTCCGTTCCGTGCTTGGCATTTGGTCAGATCATCCCCGAACAACGACGCCCGGACGGACAGGCTGGCGGCCTCCTGCGCTTCGGCGGCGATTTCGACCCCCTCGACACTGATTTCTCTGCCGGTGATCCGAGGGCCAAGCCCGGTCAGGAAGGCCAGCGCCTTGGCCGGATCGACCATCAGCGGGGTGTTGAAGACGCGCTGGGCGATCTGGGTGTGATGCATCATCCTTCCTCCGCAGGCCGGGGTTCCCGGTCCTCGCCATCTTCTTCCTGATTGCCGTCGTCCTGCTGATCCTGTCGCTGGCCCTCGGCATTGCCCGGCGTCGCGCCGCCACCGGCCGCCTGCGCGGGCGACCCCGGCCGCCGGAAGTCGAGACCCAGCTCTGCCTCGCGTTTGCGTTCGGCGGCGATTTCCCTATCGACCTGTTCGGCGTCGTATCCCCGCTCCGCGATGGCCTGCGTACGGGATTTGAGACCCGCCTCGATCTGCAGAATCTCGGCCGCGGTATCCTTGGCCGGGTCGATCCAGTCCCATTTGGTGGGCAGCCAGTCGCAGGCGAGGTATTGCCGCCGGTCGGTAGCATAGCCCGGCAGGTCGATGGCGCCTGCCAGCACGGCCATGTCCATCCAGCGCGTCCAGACCGCGCGGCAGAGCTGATAGACCATCACCGAATGCTGGAAGGCCGAGATCCGGCGGCGGAAGTCGACGAGCGCAATCCGGGTGTTCGAGAAGTTCCCCTTGGCGGTGTCGCCGGTCAGATAGCCATAGGGCACGCCCAGCGCCGCGCCGATCTGCAGGAGCGTCCGGTACTGGAACGGTTCATAGGTGGACCCGGAATCCGGTGTCGAGGGTGTGGTGACATCCTCGCCGGGGTCAAGCCGTACCACTTGGCCGGGTTCCACCTCCAGATCGTCCTCGGCGGGATCGAGGGCGGTTTCCGGGGCGGGCGACGTGATGAACATCGCGAACATCGCCGCGGTCTTCTTCCGCTCCAGCTCCGCATCGTCATAGAGGTCCAGCGTGAAGAGCTTCACCACGGCAGCCGCAAACCGCGACACCCCGCGCAACTGGCCTGCCTCCACCGGGTCGAGGATATGGATGACCTCAGACACGGGCACGCGCACGGTTTGCCCTGCCAGCCCCGGATCGGTCATGTCGCCCGGGTGGCGGCGCAGGAAGTGGTAGGCCACGCGCCGCCCGATCCCGTCAAACTCGATGCCCTGACGGATCGATCCCGCGCCGGGCAGCGCGCGGGTCATGTCCTGGGGCAGCATTTCCGAGGGCAGCATCTGCAGCTGCATCGGCACGGTCAGGCCGTCTTCCGGCCGCCGTGCGCGGATGCGCAGAAAGACCTCGCCCGCCAGAAACACCTCGCGCGCGGCCCTGCGCTGGAGGCCGAAGAAGTCGGTCAGTCCCTCGGCATCGGCCTCATCCGTCCAGGCCAGCCAGAGCTTCTGCAATTCCTCCTTTTTTGCTGCATCCGCGATCTTTGACGAGGGCTTGATGCCGTCGCCGACGACATGGTTGGCAAAAGCGTCGACTGCGTTCGCGGCATAGCCATTGTTCCTGACCAGCCAGCGGGCCCGGGCGGTGATGGTTTCCCCCGAGGCCGCAATCAGCGTGTTCACATGCGCCCGCGTGGCGCGGAACCCGCGCATGCGGCGGTGGGACTGCGCGGCGTCGAACCCGCCAATGATGGACCCGAGCCGTGCGCGGAAGGTGTCAAGCACCATGGTCACAGACCCTTGGTCGTGACGGTGCCCCAGCGGCGGCGACGCGGGGCGGCCGAGGCGGTAGCGATCCGGCCCTCCAAGTCCCGAATGGCTGCGGCCAGTTCGGCGTCCGAGCCGTAGGTCACGGTTTTGCCGTCATAGCTGACGCTGCGCAGCCCGGCGAAGCGGGCTTCCTGCAGCGCGGTCAGCAGAGCCTGCATGCGGTCGAGATCCATCAGTCCCTCATGAAGTTCGGGGTGTAGGCCCGCCGCTTCCGGCGTGGCGTGGTCAGCGTTCCGGCCTTGGGCTCGGTCGGGTCTTGTGTGGCGATGTCAGTTGCGGTGGCCGTGGGCATGCGCGTTTCCACGCCAGCCTGCGCCTCGAGCCGCCGCCAGGTCGCCTCGTCCCACCGGTCGGCACCAAGGATCCACGCCGCCGCGCGGGCATAGACCCGACAGTCCAGCGCCTCGTTTCGTTCGCGCATCTTCTGCCATTCCTGATGGGCATAGCCGCGCTTGTTGCGGATCGTGACCAGCTGTTCGGCCACCAGCTGCTTCAGCCATTCGGTGTCGGCCCAGCCGGGGATGTGGATCGTGCCGGGGGCATCGAGGGCGCCCGAGCCGCGCGCCTCGTCCGATGGACGTTCGATCCGCAGGAAGCGGTAGGTTTCCGCCTTGAACGTCGCCGTGGCCACCGACCAGAGTCGTGCGCCGCGGCGCAGGCGGCGCCCAGCCACGGTCGCGTCCACAAAGGTCGGGCCCGAGACCGGAGCCGATCTGTTGAACCCCTCGAGGCCCTTGAGGGGCGCAACCTGTTCGAACCCGACCTTGCGCGACCAGGCGTAGACCGCCGCCGCCTCATAGCCGGTATCGACGCCAAGCCGTGCCACCGTCATGAACGCGCCGTTGGCGTGCTGCCAACTGCGCCCGAGCAAGGCGGTCAGCTTGTCCCAGGCGGCGGGATCGTCAGGGCCGCCCGGAATGACGATGTGATCGACAAGCCAGCTTTCGAGGCCCCGGCCCCAGGCCCAGATATCGACCTCAATGCGGTCCCTCTGGACGTCGGCACCGGCCGTCAGGAACAACCCCGCCATCGGCACGGTGCCCGGCTTCCAGGCTTCCCGCCGATCTGCCAGCCGCTGCCATTCCGGCGCATCGCCCGACTCGACCCATGTCTCGCCCAAGAGCGTGTTGCGCGCGGCGCGCAGCGTCTCGTCCGACCCTTGGGCCGCCAGCCATTCCCGCGCGACGTCGGACCAGCTTTTCCAGCCCAAGGGCGAGTAGAGCGCCGAAAGATGGAAGCCGATGGCCTTGGGATCCTTGGAAACCGCCGTCGCCCGCCATTCGCCCTTGGCCAGCATCTCGGTCTTGTGGTGCTCGGCGATGGGGCGTTCGCAACCCTCGCAGTGATAGGCGGCCGTTTCCGGCTTCCCCTTCGCCCAGCGCAGGCGGTCGAATTGCAGCCATTGCATGGTGCTGCAGTGGGGGCAGGGCACGAAGTAGCGCCGCTGGTCAGACGCCTCGAATTCCCGCTCGATCCGCGACAGCCCCCGGATCGTTGGGGTCGAGACCATGAACACCTTGCGCCGGTGCGAGAAGGTGGTGGTGCGCGCCTCGGCCAGTGTGACCGGGTCACCTTCCTCGTCGGCCGAGGCGGGATAGGCATCGACCTCGTCCAGAAACACATAGCGCGCAGGCATCGACCGCAGGCCGGTGGCGGAATTCGCCCCGGTCAACACCAGGATGCCGCCGGGAAACTCCTTCGACAGCATCGAATTTCCGGCATCGCGCGACCGGGCCGGGTTCACCCGTTCGCGGAGCGCCGGACTGTCAGCGATCAGTGGATCAAGGCGGCCCCGCGAGGTGCGTTTCGCCAGTTCCAGGCTCGGCAGCACCGCCAGCATCGGCCCCGGCGCGTGATGGATGACGAAACCGATCCAGTTGTTGCCCGCCTCGGTCGCGCCCACCTGCGCGGCCTTCATGAAGGTGATGCGCTGGGCCGGATGGCCGGGCGAGAGCGCATCCATGATCTCGCGCAGGTAAGGGGCCCGGGCGGTGCGATAGCGCCCCGGTTCGGCCGCGCCGCGCGACGACAGCCAGCGATGCTGATCCGCCCATTCCGACACCGTCAGGTTCGGATCGGGGCGGAGGCCCTGTCGCCAGACCCGCAGCAGGTCCTCGGCGCCGTCGAAGCCTAGATCGAGACCCGTGGTCAGGTCGTTGTCGTCATCCTCATCATGCAAGCGAGACCCGGAGGTCGGCGAGGGCGTCGAGCTGTTCGCGGACATGGGCTTCCAGCACCCTCTGCATGATCGCGGTCTCGATCGTCACCGTTGCCCCGGATTGCCGTTCCACCTCCGCCGTGATCTGCGCCGCCATCAGCGCGGCCACCCGTCCGGGCCAGGTGACCCAGACATCCCGTTCTTGCCGAGCCAGGCGAAACACCAGCGTTTCCGCCCTTGCACGGTCCACCAGCGTGCCCTTCTTCTTCTGGACGGCCAGCTGGCGTTCCTGCGCCGCATAGACCGTCAGCGCCGTGCGCGCCTTGATGTAGGAAGTCGTATCGCCGGGGCCGCTGGCCAGCCCATCCCCACCCAAGCTGCGCCGCTGCTGGTCGGGGTCCGTCATCTCCGCCCGCCGCGCATCCGAGGCCGCGGCGTTGATCGACCCGTCGTCATGGACCACCAGCCGCCCGTTCTTCCGAGCCTTCTGGACCCCGCCGCGCGACAGACCGGAATGGGCCGCGTACTCGCGTTCGCTCATGCCTTTCATGGCGCCGTGAAGCCAGTCAAGATATTGAAAATAAACAAGAAAAGACAATCATTCCCGTTGATTGTCTCCCCCTCCGGAGCGATTCTGCGATCAGGAACTCACCCCTGGAGCGGAGACCGGACCATGACCAAAACTGCCAAACCCACCTCCACCGCGCCCGAGGCGCTGATGCTCGACATTGCAAAGCGCCACTTCCTCGTCGAGACGCTGGACACTCGGAACAGCGATGAGCTGGATTTCCACGACATCGCCGTCTGGTCGATCCGTGCCGCCCTGATTGAGGCCTATGCCGCGGGCCTCGCCGCGGCCCGCCGCTGAGGGGGCCAACGACATGACCATGGCCATCACCACCATCCGCATCGACTATTCCACCCTCCCCGAGGGGTTCGATCTGAGCCGCCCGGACGCCATTGCCGGGGTCATCGAGCAGGCGCTGCGCGAGAGCGGGATCCCGGCCGAGGCCTCCGACGTCCTGTCGCACATCAAGATCGAACTGCCCACCGCCCAGCTTGGTGCCGCCAGTCGCGCGCTGGCCGAGATGCGGCTGATCTGACCGGAGCGATCAGAAAGCACTGATATTGCTCCGATTTGCCTACGATCATCCGCCCGACAGAGCGATGGTGTTCGCACCAGAACGATGCAACTCAGCGAAGGATACCCCGCCATGACGACCCGCCGCAGCGCCGACAACTCCAAAGCCCTCGACGCTTTCATCGCCGCCAAGGCCGAGATCGACGTGATGCTGGAGCGCCTGAAGGCCCTCAGCAACGACCATTTCGAGACCCACCCCGACGAGATCCATTGGGGGCATGTCGGGACGCTGAAGCACTACGCGAGCCTGCTGCGCCAGATCACCGACAGCGCCTTCAAGGAAGGCGAACACGCCGCCTGACGCGCCCACCCGGCGCAACGGCCGCCCCGTCCGAGGACGGGGCTTGCCTCCGTAGAAGGCGCGCACACCGCGCGCCCACAGCCACGGAGGCCCCGATGACCACCCCGTCCGACACTCAATCCCTGATCCTGTCCCGCGCCGCGACCCGGCCCGGCAATCTCGCCCTGCCGCTGCCCGAGGGGCTGGTCGGCGCCGCCGCCAAGATGGTCGTCGGCAAGATGATCGCCCGCGGCTGGCTCGAGGAGGTCGAGGCCAACCTGCGCCGCAGCGAACCGATGTGGCGCGAGACCGGCGACGGCCACGGCACCACGCTAATCGCCACAGAGGCCGGGCTGGAGGCCATCGGGATCGAGCCGGTCGTCGCGAGTGCGGTCACCAACGCGCGAATGGCCAAGCCGAAGCCCGAAGTGGAACGGACGCCTGACGACACCGCCACCGCAAAACCCGTCGCCATCCGCGCTGGCACCAAGCAAGCGCAGATCATCGCTATGCTCCAGCGCCCCGAGGGAGCGACCGTCGCAGAGATGGTCGACGCCACCGGATGGCTTGCACATACCGTGCGCGGCTGCATCTCGGGGGCGCTGAAGAAGAAGCTGGGCCTGCCCATCGCCGTGGAGAAGGTCGAGGGCAGGGGGACGGTGTATCGTATAGTGTGACGACTCGAAGAGCCCATATTGCATGATGCTGCAGCACGGTCGAATGCCCGCTACGCAGATTTCTTCAAACGAACAATTATCTCGGGGCTGTCGCTCATTAGAGGTTCTCGCTTCCAGTTTCCGAAGGTCTCCGACACGACCAGCCCGTTTTTGACCGCCAGCGCCTCTATCCCAGCTAGGTCAAGAAATCGTAGCGTGCTTCGTGACATCAAAGTCTCGCTCTGGTCACTGAAGTCGTAACGCTCTTCGAACGTCACGCAGTCGTCGCTGACGCTCAAAACGTTGTGGGTGATTGCAACGGTTCGACCTCCACCAAGTTCGAAAGGAGGTGCAGCATGGTCCGGTGTCCAACGAAGCCAAGGTCTGGTGGCACGATTGCGGGTCTCGAACCAAAATGATCCATCGCGGCTCAGCCGCTGTTCCACTGCCTCGAAAAGTGCTGAGATCTGGCTGTCTTTCAAAAGACACTGAAATGCGTGGCCGGTCATGATCACGGCGTTGACACTTAGATCAATGGCTAAATCGGTAACAGAACCGGTGACCCAATTCACCGATCGACCCGTATCCTTTTGCGCTGCTATGGCAACCATTTGTGGGGCGGGATCGACCGCCGTAACCTCATATCCGCGATCTGCAAGATCGAGTGCGAACGTACCTGTACCGCATCCGATATCCAGGAGCGCAGCGGGTGGTTCTGGCAGTTCGCCGATGTAAAAATCAAAGTCCTCACGCGACCGATTTATCGCATCATAGACTTCAACTAGTTTTCGGTTTTGATACAGAGCGTCCATTGACCGAGATCTACAAAATTGGCGCCTGTGACGGAAGCCCACATTTGATTTTGAGCAACAAAGGTCCACTTCGTGCGCATTGATGACCTTGGGCGTATCCGGCGATGTGGTCAAGCACCTCACAGCCGCATCGCGCGCCGCCCCGTCGCCATCTCCCACCGCCGCACGGCAACGTCGCAGTAGACCGGGTCCAGTTCCACCGCGCAGCAGCGCCGCCCGGTGCGTTCCGCGGCGATCAGCTGGGTGCCAGAGCCGCAGAAGGGTTCGAACACCAGGTTGCCGGGGGCGGTGAAGGCTTCCAGAACCGCCTCGACCAGCGCCACAGGGAACACGGCCGGGTGCGATCCGGCCGCGCCCAACCCGCCCTTGTGGCGCATGATGCGGAACACGCTGTCCGGGATGCGGTGGCTCTGGATCGCGTTGCCGGTGCCGGTCTTGCGATTGACCGTGCCGTCGGCCCCGCGCAACCCGCCGCCGCCGAGGGTTTCGCCTGCGTGCTTGCTTTCCACGGTCTTGTTCGGCTTCCGCGGCTGGTGGTTGAAGTGGAAGATGAACTCGTGCGAGGGCGCCAGACGCCCGTTCCAGTCGCCGGGCAGGCCGGGTCCCTGGTCCCAGACATACCAGCCGAAGCGCCGCCAGCCCTGCGCGCGCATCCAGTCAACCCAGCCCTCCCAATAGGGGATCCACTCACCATCGCGGTGGACGAGGCCGAGGTTGACCAGCAACTGGGCATCGGCGGTGACCGGCGCTGCGGAAAAGACGCCCTGCATCAGCGCATCCCAATCGCCGACCTTCTCCTTCGCCGCGCCATAATCGCGCTGCTGGGCATAGGGCGGCGAGGTGAACAGGAGCGAGGCCTGTGCCCCGTCCATCAGCCGCGCCACCACGGCCGGATCGGTCGCATCGCCGCAGATCAGGCGGTGTTCTCCCAGCGCCCAGATGTCACTGGCCTGCGTGATCGGGTCGGCCGGGGCGTCCGGGATCACATCGGCCGCGTCGTCGTCAATCGGCGCGCGGTCGTCGGCATCGGTCAGCAGGGCGTCCAGTTCATCTTCGGGGATCCCGATCAGACCTAGGTCGAAGTCCTCGGCCATCAGCCCGCGCAATTCCTCGAGCAGCAGCGCCTCGTCCCACCCGCCCAGTTCGGTCAGCTTGTTGTCGGCGATCCGGTAAGCGCGCCGCTGTGCCTCGGTCAGGTGACCCAGCACGATGACCGGTGCCTCGGTAAGCCCGAGCTGCGCGGCGGCCAGGACGCGGCCGTGCCCCGCGATCAACTCGCCATCGGCCGCGACGAGGCAGGGGAGGGTCCAGCCGAACTCGGCCATGCTGGCGGCGATCTTTGCCACCTGGTCGGCGTCATGGGTCTTGGCATTGCGGGCATAGGGGCGGAGACGGCCCAGCGGCCAGTGCTCGATCCGGCCGGGCAGGAGGAGCGCGTTCATGCCGCGAGCCGCCTGGCCTTGAGCGCGGCGAAGGTCTCGCCGGTTTCCGACAGGACCGCCTCCTGACCCGTAAAGGACTGCCAGCGATCGACGGCGACATCGACATAGGCTGGGTTCAACTCGACCCCGAAGCAGACACGCCCCGTCGTCTCGGCCGCGATCAGCGTGGTGCCCGAGCCCATGAAGGGTTCGAACACCGCCTGACCGGGGCTGGAGTTGTTCAAGATCGGGCGGCGCATGCATTCGACCGGCTTCTGCGTGCCATGCACGGTGTCGGCGTCCTGATCCCGGTTTGCGATCTGCCACAGCGTGGTCTGCTTGCGGTCGCCCGCCCAATGCCCCTTGCCCTTGGCGCGCACCGCATACCAGCAGGGTTCGTGCTGCCAGTGATAGTCGCCGCGGCTGAGGACCAGCCGGTCCTTGGCCCAGCTGATCTGCGACCGGATCGCGAAGCCCGCGGCCACCAAGCTCTCGGCCACGGTCGCGGCATGCAGCGCGCCGTGCCAGACATAGGCGACGTCACCGGGAAACAGCGCCCAGGCTTCGCGCCAGTCGGCCCGGTCGTCGTTCAGCACCTTGCCGGTGCGTTTCGTTTTGGCCGCGCCCGCCTGGTTGCGCCAGGAGGGATCATACTCCACGCCGTAGGGCGGATCGGTAACCATCAGCAGGGGGCGCACATCACCAAGCAGCCGCCCGACCACATCGGCCGCGGTGCTGTCGCCGCAGATCAGCCGATGCGCGCCCAGTTGCCAGAGGTCGCCCGGCACGGACACCGGCGTGACTGGCAGGTCCGGAACGTCGTCCTCACCCTCTATCGGGCCATCCCCGCCCAGCGCCTCCGGATCCCGCAGCAGCGCGCCAAGCTCATCATCGCTGACGCCGAGCAGGGTCAGGTCGAAATCCTCGGCCAGCAGTCCCGCGATCTCGTCGCGGAGCATGGCCTCGTCCCATTCGCCCAGTTCCGTCAGCTTGTTGTCGGCGATCCGGTAGGCCCGGCGTTCCGCCTCGTCGAGATGGCTGAGCCGGATCACCGGCACCTCGGTCAACCCGAGCATCGTGGCGGCCAGCACCCGACCATGGCCCGCGATCAGCTCGCCGTCGTCGGCCACCATGCAGGGCACGGTCCAGCCGAACTTGGCCATGCTGGCGGCGATCTTCGCCACCTGGTCGTCGCCGTGCATCTTGGCATTGCGGGCATAGGGGCGCAGCCGGGCAATCGGCCAGGACTCTACCTGGCTCGGCGCGAAGACGAGGTCCATGGGATGGGGCTCGGGATGTGGGGGAGGGAAATGAAAAGCGCCCGCGAGGGGGTTCCTCCGGGCGCAATTCTTCGATGATCAAGGGGTAGGTCAATGGGGGCAGGTCTGTCAACCCGAAAAGTGAAGCGGATTCAACAGCTTCTGACGAATTGGCTTTTTGGGGTGGCTTCCGGCCACCTGGCTTCCCCGGAGGTGGCTTCCCTGGCTTCCCGCCGGGAATCCACCCCGGCCAGATCGTGATTCCGCAAGTCGCTGATCTGAATCAGGAATTCCGGCAACAGCGCGCAAGGTGGCTTCCGCCTGGCTTCCCCGGTGAAAACGCCTCACGCTAGCGAACCGCCGCGCTGCGCCCCCCCGCATACGTTCACGGCCGGGGAGGAACCAGAGGAGGGGGGACTGGTTAGAAAGATAGTCGGTACCCCAGTGCCTACTCATGTCGCGCTGGTATGCCTGTGCGCCGGAAGGTGGTCGATCACCGTCTTCTGAAGGTCCGGCTCCCAGAAGTAGTAGATGCGTAGACAGCGTTTTGGGTCACGCGCGTTGCCGCCGTTCTTTATGTGCTGGTCCACTTCGTAACGCCGACCTTGCCAAAGAGTCTGATAGGTGTCGCCACCACAGTAGGCGTTGTAAACGCCCGTTTCGATCATCTCATCCCGAGTACTTCCTCCGCCGTTTATTCGACGCAAGTGCTGATCGTTTGCAAGCCAAGTGATCGCACGAGCTACCTGCATAACGTCTTCGAACTCTGGGCTGCGTACCATGCGGCGCGCAGCTGGTGTGAGCACGACACGGTCTGGGAACGTAAGGTCCAGCCAATCCGTGAATTCGGACCATTCCTGTGGCAGTGGCGGCTCAGCTGTCGGCGTATCACCTCCACGCGCCAAGGCATCCTGCAGCAGGCGCATCTTGAACAGCAGGGATCGGTTCTCTTGCTCTGCGGCCTGAGCACGCTCCTCGGCAGAAACCGCCTCGGCGCTGTAATACTCGACCTCCTTTTCTTTGTCGGTCAGTTGCCTTTCGAGGCTGTTGATCAGCTCTTGGGCAATAGCAACAAGTTCAGCGTCAGGAGCCTTCTGTTCGGCCAAATTGGAGGCACGCAGGCGCCGACTTGCGGTACGCACGGCAGCGAACTCCAGAACATCTCTGCCAAGGCGAGTGGTCGACGTGCTTAGATCAGCAGCAAGGCGGCGCAGCCAGGTGCCGCAGAGCCTGGCGTTTTCGGCGTCATGCAGCGGTGCGGCTAGGAAAAGACGGTGCCGGTAAGGGTCATCGGAGTTGGAAAAGCCAGGCAGATAGGCGCGCACTGCGCCGTCAAAGACGGACCTAAACTTGCCAAACCGCTTCGTGAGCACCCAAGTCAGGTCTGCAGGCAAGCGCACAACTCTTGCGATGCCAGCAGTTGCCTTTGCCAGCTCGGCATCGTTGATCAGTGGCTCAGCCGCTTCGCCTTCGGGAAGCGTCACGACGAAGATCGGCAGTCGCCGGTCAGGATCTTCGAGGTGGTCACAAAGGTCTTCCGCATCGTTTTCAGTGCGGGGCGTGACCGGCACATCGCGCAAAACTCGCCCAGCGCGGACGAGACCTGTCGCGCTTATCATCTGCAGAACTGTGCCAGGTACATGCGGCTCGATGCTGAATTCTGGCTCGGCCGTGCTGACAATCAGTCGGAGACTCAGATGCGGACGTTTGCCGACCTCGCCGCCGATAACGATTTCGGTTGTCCAGATGCGGCCCGCCACGTCCTTGTCGGGGTCCTCTGCCCGAATGCCCCAAAGGTCGGCAGTTTCGGTCTTGAACCGCACGCCAGCGCTGTTGCGCCCGCCTGCCAACAATTCGAAATCCAGGTGGTCCCATGCCTCCTTCGGGAGGTTGCCGCCTGCACGCCGTTTTGCCCATGTGAGCGCGGCATCCCTCGCTTTCTTGGCTGACTTTACGAAATCATCGCCGTCCAATTGCGCAGCTACACGGAGGATTTCAACATCGCGCACGGCCTGGGGCATGCGACGAGCAAGAGGCGTGAGGGCTTCGCTGAACGTCGTGGCCATCTGTTTACTCACTTTCGTCCGCGTCGCGATTTCGGCGCGGCGGCTCTGGCTTCGCGGATGCGGGCGAGGAGGGTTTCGGCGGGTTCGTCGTTGGAGTCTTGGGGAACTAGGTCGCCTGCGAAGGCCTTGGCCAGAATGCGTTGATCGAGGTGGCCCAGCAGTTTCAGGGCCTTTTCAGCCTCAGCAGCGAGGCGGTCAATCTTAGCGAAGGCCGCTTTGATCTTGTGGACGATTTCATGCTGCTCTTCGATTGGCGCGAGCTTGATGTGAAACGCCCTGATCTCGGGGAAGTAGATTGTCGTGTGGGTGGAACCTTCCCCGAACTTCTTGATGTCCTCGCCTTCGGACAGCAGCGCATACATAAGGTACTCTGGCAGAAGAGCGTCCGTGCAGGTCCATGTCGCAAAGTCTTGGCTGGTCGCCATGTCCTTGCCCAAGATGCAAATGTAGCCAACAGAGGCGGTTCGAGACAGGACGACTGTTCCCGCAGGAAGAAGCCGGGCAGACGAATTGGCCAAGCCTTCCTCGTTCGTCTTCTGGATCGTGTCGAAGATGACCCGCCCGTGGTGCAGGTTCGCGTCTGGAATGCTGATCCAGCACACATCGCCATCCCACCAATCAGGACGCGAGCGACTCGGAGTGTGGCCCGTCTCCTGCCGTGCAACGCGCAACAAAGACACCCAATTCCAACCTTCTGGCAGATCGACGTTGGGAACGTTTACCGAGATACCACCCCGCCCCTCTATGACTTCGGTAGTTGGTTGCCGTCCACCCCGCCCCTGCTGCGGTGGAGGGATCCTCTTCAACAAGGTCGAAACCGGCTCAAGAGTTCTCTCTGCACGGAACTTGGCGGTAAGTTCCCCAGCGAAAGCTGACCTCAGCACGGCCAACTTGTAGCGCGGACCCAGCTTTTCGAGGGCAGTCAGGTGGTATCGGGCGGTGCTGCTACGCGCGCTGACACTGTCGAGCTTGCGCACAATCCGCCGCTGCTCAGGGAGTGGCGGAAGTGGAATTGGGGTCTCTTGAAGCGTCCGAGATGAAAGATGCTTCACCGTCACTGATGGTGTGTGATCGTTGATCAGCTTCAAATAGCCGGGCAGCACGTATGCAAGAAAGCTGAGGTCCAAAAACCGACTATCAGCTGAAATCTTGCAGACCCGCTGATTTAGGAGACCTCGTTCGCTGTTCCAAATACGTGCGTTAAAGTCGCCGTCCATGCCCACGATGTAATCGCCCGCTTCGATCCAATATCCTTCTGGGATGTCGCCTGAATACTTGGTGCCCGTCTTTCCTGATGTGACATCCCTGATACGAATGATCGGCGCACCACGTTCCAAGTTGAACTGGTCCGAGGCGAAGGGGTAGCCGTTCAAAATATTGGTGATGCTCCCGAGTGGGACACGGCACCACCTAGATGCCTTTTGGATAAGCGGGGAATTAGCTTTGTTAACAAGCTCTACGATGTTCTCGCCGAAACTCATTCTGCCGCCTCCACCAACGGCGGGGCGTCCAGTTCATCCGCTAGGGCTTCGATCTCCTCCAGTGCTGCACGCAGGTGGCCAATGATCCCGGCGGCGATTTCGTCGGGTTCGGTCATCTCGTCCTCAGGATCGCCGCTTTCATCACGGAGCCATTTCCAATCGAGATTGTCACCCCGCGTCGCGATTTGGTGGCGGGTCAGCTTCCGCCAACGGCTTGCCTCGTCTCCCTCTTTGCGTTCCGATCCACCCATGGGGTCTGAGCCGAACAGCCGCTCGAACTCTGCAAAGTGTTCGGCTGTCAGTGCGTTGGTCTTGCCGAAGGACGGCATGTTGGTGCGCAGGTCATAGAACCAGACGACGTCGGTCGCCTGCACCTTGTGGTTGGCGGGATAGATGTTGTCCGTCACACGGGTGAAGAACAGCACGTTGGTTTTCACGCCTTGGGCATAGAAGATGCCCGTGGGCAAGCGCAGGATGGTATGCAGGTTGCAGTTTACCATCAGGAAGCGGCGCAATTCCTCCGAAGTACCTTCGTGGTAGAGAATTCCGTCCGGGACAACGATTGCACAACGCCCACCCGGTTTCAGCATGCGAACGGCATGTTCAAGGAAGGGCATAGGTCCGACGCGCTCACCTGCCGTCAGAGTGAAGTCTGGTCGGTTGACAGTGCCAGGCATCTTGTTGAACGGCGGGTTTGTCAGGATCAGGTCTGCGCGGCCCAGCCCCTCACCCTCTGGCGCGCAGCTGTCTTCGCAGCCAACGAGGCTCTCAATGCCATGCAGAAGCATGTTCATGACGCAAAGGCGGCGGGTATCCTTGACGAATTCATGGCCCCGAAAAGCCTGTCTGCGCTGGAACCGACTTTGGTCCTCCGACAGCTTGAACAGGTCGTCGGTTGCGTCCTTGATGTAGCGGTCAGCGGCGATCAAGAAGCCACCTGTGCCTGTCGCGGGATCCTGTATCACCTCGCCTGGTTTCGGCTGGATCAGGCGGATGATGCTGTCGATCAGGGCGCGAGGGGTGAAGTACTGGCCTGCCTTTGACTTGGTGTCCGACATGACCTTTTGCATCAGGCCTTCGTACATATCGCCCAAGCCGTCTTCCTTCGCGGTGAACCAGTCGATCTTGTCGATGTTCGTGGTCAGCCTCTTGAGGTCCACCGGCTTGCTTATCGCGGTCTGCGCATCAGTGAAGATGGCAAGGACCATTGGGTTCTGGACGATTTTCGGATCGCCAAGGTCAAGCAACAGCTTGCGATAGTAGCGCAGTTGGTCGCCGCCTTCGGCCTTGGACAGTTCGGTCCAGCTGTAGGCGGGTGGGATCAGCGCTGTCTGGCCCGTTTCCTCCAGCATCTTGAGAAACAGCAGGTAGGTAAGTTCGTTGACATAGTGCAGGATCGAGACGCCGCCGCCTTGCAGCGTCTTGGCCTCGCGCCAGAGTTTGGCAACGATCTCAGCGGTATTCGGGTTCATGCGCTCACTTTCCAGAGTTCTTCGTTGAAGTCGTGCAAGATGGTTTCCAGCTGACCGTTAAACACCTTGTTCAGCCGGTTGAAACCCCCATGGGCGGCGAAGTTGCCATGGTCAATGCTTTCGCGGTCAAGCACGATTTCCTTGGTGATCTGTTCCGCAATCCGGCGTAGCCATTGCTTTTGCGGATCGGTCCATTTGCTCTTTGCGAGAATGGCCTTTGTGGCCTGTTGGACGCGGGTTTCAAACGGAATCAGCGGATCGCCAAGCGCGGCCTGGCGAACAAAGCCGATGATCGAGGTGGCGATATCTTCGTTCGAGGCGTCGTTCCACGCGCGGCGCAGGCTTGTTTCCGAAAAGCCCATCTTGTCGAGTTCCAGACGCAACGACCGCAGTTCGGCCCGCGTCAGATCGCGTGGGCGCTGCACGACGACTGTCAGCGCGGCGATCTGGTTCTGGTTATTCTTCACGAAGGACCGGAAGGTGTCGAGAAAGTCTTCAGGCTTTTCATACTGGCCGTAACCCGTTGTGACGGCGTGCATGCTGTCTTCGTGGTGCGAGATCGGGATCAGGTTTGGCCCTGAGCCGTCAGGGTTCCAGTCGAGGATTTTGCCAAGGCCCGCGTATTTCTTTGCATGGGCGGCGGCGTCGCTCGGTGATCCTTGGCGCAGCCGGTCACGGAGTTGTTCGACCGTTTCGCCGGTCAGGTCTTCGACCATCTGGGCGACCTTGCTGGGCAGTTTGCGCAGCTTACGGTGCAGCTTGGCCAGGACCTGATCGCGGACCAGTTCGCGCTGGTCTTCCTCGGTCACGGTGGCCAGTTCATCGAAGAGCTGTTCGAAGGTCAGCTTCGGATTGGTGGCAACCGGCTTCATCTGCGTGAGATCTTGAAGGGTGGCGTAGAGGTCCACGGCATCGAAGATGCGGAAGACTTCCTTGCCTATGTCATCACAGCGGCGGGTGGCCCGGCCCAGCATCTGCTCGTAAAGGATGCGGCTGTTCACGCGGCGGATGAAGACGAGGTTCGTGATCTTCGGCACGTCGATGCCCGTGGTCAGCAGGTCCACCGTCACGGCAATCTGCGGGAAGGCATCATTGCGGAAGGACCGGATCAGGGTGCCGACCTTGTCAACGCTGCCGGTAATCTTGCGGATGGCGGCATCTTCGATGGACCCATACTGCGCAGCGAAGGCCTTTTTCAGTTCGTTCACGACGATGTCGGCATGCGCATCGGTCGCGGCAAAAACGAGGGTTTTCCCTTCAAGGCTGGGGTCGATGTGCTTGGCCAGTTCTTCGGCGATGACCTGATTGAAGGGTTGGGTGATGACTTTGCGGTTGAAGGCTTCGACCTGAAAGCTGAGCTCATCCGGGGCGGTTGCGTTCTGCACCTCGCCTGTCTGACTATCCAGAAGCTCGACGTCTTCACCCGCCTCAAATGTGATACCGGCCTTGGCAAGTGCAGTCTGGAAGCGGATCGGGGGCTCGTGGTCGATCAGCCAACCGTCAACCACAGCCTCGCGGTAGGTGTAGGTATAGATGGGGTCGCCGAAAATCTGGGCTGTGTGCAGTGCGGGGGTGGCTGTGAGGCCGATCTTGACCGCGTCGAAGTGTTCCAGAACACGGCGATATTTCGAGACGTAATCCTCCTGCCCCCGGAAGCTCAGCTCAGCGTCCGACATCTCGC